>OBAE01000789.1_pt1 | contig 20771 bp, 20 predicted proteins | sample 1517641 | NCBI WGS metagenome assembly OBAE01 (sample SAMN04571701, study PRJEB22368) | human gut metagenome | biome: human gut; material: stool | host: Homo sapiens | place: Luxembourg | collected 2012-08-30 | reverse complement strand
AAGAGAAAATAACTATGACCTGCTTTATAAAAATGAATGCCAGAACTGGCGCAATAAGATCAACAAAGCGAAGAGGACAGCGGGATTCCCGGCTGACCAGCTGGAAGAAATGCTGACTGCTTTTGAAGCGTTCAAGAAAGAAGCATTGAAGAGAAAAAAGGCTGTAAAAGAAAAGACAGCCAGCCCGAAAGAATTTACGGACTGGCTGTATCAGCAGAGTAATATTATAATAAATTTATCAGTCTATTGATTTTATACTTTCCTGACGGCAAAAGTTTGAGCGTTTTTTGAGATTTGGCTGTTACGATAAATATTATGAATTGCAAATGGAGATGATAGCATGAAACAAAGGCTTCTTATTGTTGATGATGAACCGGGAATTGTAGATATGATGGCGAGTTATTTTTCTTCTCAATATGAGGTGTTGACCGCTTATTGCGGAAATGAAGCACTTCAAAAATTAGCAAGACAGCCCGATTTAATCCTGCTCGACATCAATATGCCGGACATAGACGGATTGACCCTTTGTCAGAAAATTCGGGAGCTTATTACTTGCCCCATTCTTTTTTTGACGGCAAGGGTCGAATCTGCCGATAAAATCATCGGCTTTCAGGCAGGTGCCGACGATTATATCATTAAGCCTTTTGATTTGGACGAATTAGGGGCGAGAGTTGCCGCACATCTGAGGAGGGAGCAGCGACACAGGAATAAAGCGACAATTCGCTTCTTTGGTGAACTGACGATTGATTATTCAGCCCGAACCGTCACAGTGGCGGGTGAACCTGTTGCTTTATCAAAAAGGGAATTTGATATTGTGGAGCTGCTTTCGCTGAATGCCGGACAGGTATTTGACCGGGAGCGTATTTATGAAACAGTGTGGGGACTTGACGGCGAGGGTAACAGTGATACTGTCATGGAACATATCAGGAAAATCCGGGCGAAGCTGGCTGCTTGTACGCTTCACAGTTATATTGATACAGTTTGGGGGTGTGGTTATCGGTGGAACGTCTGAAAAATATGGAATTAAAGAAAACTTTTCTCGTCCTATCTGCTTCCTGTGTTTTGGTGGCTCTCCTGATGTTAGGCTTAGTCTTTATGATATGCAATTCAATCAGCAGCAACTTTCCCTCCGGTGGAATAGAAATTTTAGCAGACGGTTCAATCGTTAAAATGGAAACCCCCACAGAGACCCAGCAAAATATATTGTCCATGCTTGGAATCATTCAAATTGTGTCCTGCATTGTTCTCCCTATGGGCGGGCTGGCTCTATCCGGCATATTATATTATCATATCAAATTGAAACAGCCGATCTCCACGCTACGGAATGGGATTTCACGGATTCGGAACCATGACCTTGACTTTTCTATGCCTGTCCATTCTGATGATGAATTGGGGCAGCTCTGCACCGCCTTTGATACTATGCGCGAAGAACTTCTGAAATCAAATCAGGAACTGTGGCGGCAGGCAGAAGAACGGAAAAGGCTAAATGCCGCCTTTTCCCATGACTTGCGCAATCCGATCACGGTCTTAAAGGGAACTATAAAATTACTGCGGCAGGGAACAGCAGATGAACAAGCCATTGACAGATTGGAAAGCTATACATTACGGATTGAACAGTATGCAGAAGCTATGAGTAGCATCCAACGATTAGAACAAATGCCGGTGCGGATAAACGAGTATTCCTATTCACTGCTACATTCTGAATTAGAGGAAACAGCAAAAATTCTTGCAGGAGCATTAGAACCGTCTGTTTCCGCACCTGATAAGGGGACAATACAATTAGATCATGGATTGGTTTTAACCGTTGCTGAAAATCTAATTGGAAATGCGGCTCGGTTTGCAAAGAGTAAAATTGAAATTCATTTGGAACGGAAAGGAAACTTCTTGCATCTATCAGTTACAGACGATGGGCCAGGCTATCCTGTGGAGTTAATACAAAGCGGCCCGAAACCGTTTGGAAAAATGAAAGAAGACTCCGCACACTTTGGTATGGGGCTATACAGCAGCCAGATACTATGTCTGAAGCATGGAGGAACACTTACACTGGAAAACAGCAAAAGTTATGGCGCAACGGCTACTGCTTCTTTCCAAATAAATCAGAAACCTTGAGCGTTTTTTGAGATTTCTGTTTTACACTCTCCTTATATTATAAACAAGGAGAGTGTTTTTTATGAACATTGAAGCAAAGGAACTATCGAAAATCTACGGCAGCGGCGAGAGCCGTGTCGTTGCGTTGGATAAAGTCAACCTTGAAATTGCATCCAGCGATTTTATTTCTATTATGGGACCATCTGGCAGCGGCAAAAGTACCTTGCTCCACCTGCTGTCTGGACTGGACAAGCCGACTTCCGGCAGTCTGACATACGATGGAAAAGACATTTATCGTTTTAATGACAAAGAACTGTCCTCATTTCGCCGTCGGCGCATCGGATTTATCTTTCAGCAATTCAATCTTCTCCCTGTGCTGACCGCAAAAGAAAACATCATCATGCCCCTGCTTCTGGACAAAAAGCAGCCGGACGAAGTATATCTAAATCAGCTTACGGATTTGTTAGGTATTCGTGAACGGCTGACCCATTTGCCCCATGAACTTTCCGGCGGTCAGCAACAGCGTGTAGCGATTGCCCGCGCCCTGATCGCAAAGCCGGATATTATTTTTGCTGACGAACCGACTGGAAATCTGGACAGCAAGAGCGGCGGCGAGGTTATGGAAATGCTGCAAAGCATATGGAAAAAGATGGGGAAAACGCTTGTTATCATCACTCACGACAGCCGCATTGCAAGAATGGCAGACCGGCAATTTGTAATTGTGGACGGTGTTCTTTCGGAGGTGACAGCAAGATGAAATCTTATTTAGCTCTTGCATGGAAAGAACTGAAAGCACAGAAAATCACGGCAATCCTGATCTTGGTTGCAGTTATCATGTCCACGATTATGACGACAGTGATCGGTCAGTCTATTGGTATATTGCAATCCATGCGTATTCAGCAGGCGGCGGGTCTGAACGGAAACCGTTATGCAACCTTTCATCAGCTTGGCAAGGAACAAGCGCAAAAGCTGCATGAAGATGATCGCCTATATGATGTAGGCGATACGATCTTTATCGGCAGCACACCATTAGGCAACAGTAGTTTATCTTTATATCTTCGGGAATATCACGATAACGCATTATCTATGTACCCGGCAATCGGAAACGTAAAAGAGGGACGATTACCAGAGGAAGCGATTGAGATTGCCCTGTCGGAGGATGCGCTTCAATATCTTGGATTGGACGCTGTAATTGGCGATACCGTTTCTCTGGATTTGAGTGTTTCCGTTATGGATGGATCGCTGTCAGAGTTAGAATATTCTGCTGATTTTGTATTGACGGGCATTCTGGAAAGCAGCTATATCGGCTACGCATCTGGTACGGTTGAGGGGATTGTCGGTGAGGGAACCGCAGAAGAACTGTTGCCAGAAGAGTATCTGCTTTATTCCACAGATTTTAAGACTTATGACAAGCAAAATTTTCAAAGCATCATTTATGCTCTCGCAGAAGATTTGAACGTGGATGAACGGTATATCCAATATAACTGGGTTTTGCTTGACGCTATTGGTATTTCCTATGATGAAGCGGCAGACAGCGATACCGGTACGGGATTTTCATTTATGACTGCGGCGTGTATTTTGGTGGGTGTTCTGGTCTTGCTGGCGGCTGGGCTGGTAATCTACAACATTCTGAAAATCTCTATCACAAAACGCATCAAAGAATACGGAACACTTCGTGCGATTGGTGGAGAACGAGGGCAAATCTATCGTTTGGTTTCTTTGCAGCTTTTGATTCTCTGTGGAGCCGGTATTCCTATCGGATTGCTGCTCGGTATATTGTCGGCAAAAGGTGTATTGATTGCGGCTACGGGGCTTCTCAATCCCGATCTGTTCATGGCAAACAGCACTTCCGAATTGAACTCTGCAATCAACACCGCCAGTACGGTAAAACTACCGATGCTCTTTGCCAGTATCGCAGTCATACTTCTGTTTGCTCTGCTGGCTGCCTTTCCTGCTGCCCGGTACGCATCCCATGTATCTCCTACTGTTGCTATGTCGGGGCAGACTGTGAAAATCAAACGCAGGATAAAAAGGAACCGCAACATCCGTAATTTTGAAGCCTATTATGCAAGGCTCAACCTAAAACGAGGGCGTGGAAGAACAGCAGTTACCATTCTGTCTTTGGTTATGAGTATTACCGTATTTGTTGCCTTGCAGAGCTTTACAGGGCTGCTTGATGCCAGCAGTTCCGTTCAGGACATGTATTTCAGCGACTATGCAGTTACAAATGAAACCGTTGGCATCCCATCAGAAGCCGTAAAAACATTAGCGGAAAATGACGCAGTAGAAAGTGTTTCCACTACACGGCTTTCTGTATTTATGCCAGGTGCCGGTGATATACTGCCCTTTGAAACTGATCTTTCCGTACAGAGCCATGAAACCTTGCAGCTTGTAAATGTGGATGAAGCACAATTACAAATCTATGCTCCTAACTTGTCTGCTCAGGATAAACAGGCTTTGAAAGATGGAACAGGCTGCCTTGTAAAAAATCCCATTGCCTTTTCTTATGGAGATACAACTGTTCAGCAGACTGATCTTACCGTAGGTGATACCATTCAACTGGGAGACAGAACACTTCCTGTATTAGGATTGATCGATACAGCAATCACAATCAATAATGATGGCTTTACGAATGGTGTTCAACTCATCGTGAATGACGAAATATACTGTTCACTGCTCGGAAACGACAGTTATTCAGAAGTCTATCCTACATTACAGGATAACGCCGATACAGATACCTTTGAAAGCTGGTTGGATAGCTGGTGCAGCAATTATCCAGGAACACATTGGCTTTCCTATCTCCAAAGCAGCAATGAGATGATAGAAAGCTTTGAACAGATCAAAATGCTGTGCTGGGTGCTTATCATCTTTATCGGTATCATTGGCATCCTGAACATCATCAATACCGTTTACAGCAATATTCATACTCGTGTCGGTGAAATCGGGATGCAGCGGGCTATTGGAATGAGTGCCGCAAGCCTTTATAAAACATTTCTGTGGGAGGGCGCTTATTACGGTATCATTGCGTCAGTGATTGGAGCAGTGTTTGGCTATGTCTGCTGTATCTTTGTCGGAGCAGCACAGACCGATGCTTTACAGCTTGTCGCTGTTCCGGTTATGGCGATTGTGGAAGCTGCGATTATTTCTATTGTGGCCTGCCTGCTTGCAACGGCAATTCCTCTGCGTTCTATTGCAAGAATGAGCATTGTGGATTCTATTGAGACTGTTGAATAATATCAAAAACGACAATTAAAACAAGAAATCCCCCATAAAGCAAACCTTGTTGCTTATGGGGGATTTCTGTATGTTCTTTTGGGGTGTGCTAAGTCCCGTATAAGCGTGGTGTTGTTATGTTTGGTGTGGTATCTTTAACTATGGGAAACTCCCTGCTCCCATTTGCTCACTGCCGCGACGGAGACGCCCATCGCTTCGGCGAGCTGTTCCTGCGTCAGCCCCTTCTGTTTACGGTAGAAGTGGATCTGTTCTGCAATACGGTTTTCCATCCTGTGCTCCTTTCGCGCCCCAGCGGGCGTTTTTTTGCTGTGACCTCAGTATAGCGCCAGAGGCGGCAAAAGGACAGAAAACGGTGGTAGAATCGGTAGAAATATTTTTTAACCTCAAGTTGAATCTTCCTGTGCCAAGACGAAAATAAGACCTGCCGAAGGGCAGGTCTTATTTGTCGTTACAGTCCCAGTTCCACCGCGCGGCGCAGACGGACTTTGCCGTCGAGCGCTTCGTCGATCGTGTGGATCAGCGCCTCGCGGTCGCGGTTGAGCGTACCGCCGAGGGGGAGGTAGTTCGACGCGTGGTTCGAGCGGAAGATGCTGCCGTCGGAGTCGATGTGCTCCAAAAAGAGGCGTGTTTCACGCATCAGCTCGGGCGGCTCCATCATCTTGAACTCGCCGCTCGCGATCCAGTCGTGCAGCGGCGTGCCCGAGTAGACGCGAAGCGTCAAAAACGCGATATAGTCGGGCTTCATGCGGGAAACGGCTTTCGCCGTGTCGATGGCGTGGGTCGCCGTTCGCGCCCGCCATGCCGTTGATGGCCGTGACGGAGGTGGCGATGCCCGCCTGCTTGCAGCGGATGGCGTTTAAGACGATCTCCTCGGCAGTAACGCCCTTGCAGAACTTTTTGAGAAGCTCTTCGTTGCCGCTCTCAAGGCCGATATACACGATGCCGAGGCCGTGCTCGCGCAGCGTGCGAAGTTCCTCGTCGGTCTTGCGCATGATGGCCTTGGTCGTTGCGTAAGCCGCCACGCGCTTGCAGGTGGGGAAGTGGTCGCGGATATAGTCGAGAACGGTCAGAAGGTAATCCATCGGCAGGATCAGCGCGTCGCCGTCGGCCAAAAAGATCTTCTCGATATAGCGCCCGTAGGCGCGCGCCTCGTCGAGGTCGGAGAGCACCTGCTCGATGGGGTTGATGGAGAACTTTTTGTCCTTGTACATCGTGCAGAACGCACATTTGTTGTGGCTGCACCCGAGCGTGCACTGCACGATGAGGCTGCGCGCCTCGCTGGGGGGACGGTAAACGGCTTCCGAATAATGCATCAGGGTTCCTCCTTACAAAATCAGCCGAGCTTGGCCTGGCACTTGTCCATGAAGCGATCCACGGTGATGACGGCGCGCTGGTGCGTGCCCTCGCCGATGAGGCCGGCGGTGTCGGTCGCGGTGGCCTTGAAGTCGACCATCTTGCCGTTTGCGGAAATATCCGTGACCTCGACGGTAACGGTGATCTCCATGCCAACGGGCGAGGGGGAGACATGGGAGACCTCGACCTTGGTGCCGACGGTGCTCTTACCCTCGGGCAGCTCCTGCTGGAGATAGGTGAAGGCGGCGTTTTCGACCATCGCGACGAGATACGGCGTGCCAAACACCGGCAGACCGCCGCTGCCGAGCGCGGCAGCGGTCATGTCTTCCGTGACAACCTTCTTGACGGTAAAAGTATCTCCGATTTTCATCTTAAAAAACTCCTTTACGATATTACTTGGCAGCTTTGACCTTGATCCAGAGCTTGCTCAGCTCGCGCATGAGGGTCTGGTTGTCGTGGAACATCTCGTCCTTGTCGTAGCCGCTGCGGGGAAGGTAGGCGGCATTGTCCGCGTAGAGATCCTCAGACGAGGTCATCTCTTCAAACACTTCCGCGTTGGGAGAAGTATAACCCACCGTTTCGGTGTTGTCAAACGCGGCTTCATAGGTGAGCATGTAGTTGATGAACTCGTGGGCGAGCTTGGGATTCTCGGCATTTTGGGGAATGACCATGGCATCGCACCAGATGTTCGTGCCCTGGGAGGGCATATAGAAGCTCATGTCTTCGTTTTCATCAAGCACCACGGCCGCGTCGCCGGAGTAGACAACGGCGATGTCCTTGTAGCCGTTCATCATGCCGTCGATGACCTCGTCGGTCACGTAGACGGGGGACATGGTGTTGTTCATCTGCAGGAGCCACTCATAGGCGTCGTTGATCTCGTTGGGGTCCTCGGTGTTCATCGAGTAGCCCAGCGCCTTGAACGCCATCATAAACGAGTCGCGCTCGGAATCGTAGATGTAGATGTGACCGGCGTAGTCGGTGTTGCGCAGGACCTCCCAGCCCTCGCTCTCGATGACGGCAGGGTCGACATTCTCGTGGTTGTAGACGAGACCGACGCTGCCCCAGAAGTAGGGGATGGAGTACGTGTTGTCAGGATCATAGCTCATACCGAGCACGGCATCGGACATGTTCTCCATGTTGGGGATCATGCTCTTGTCAAGCGGCTGGAGGAAGTCCTCGTTCATCAGGCGTTCGATCATGTAGTCGGACGGAATGATGACATCGTAGCGGTCGCCGGCCATGAGCTTGGTGTACATCATCTCGTTGGAGTCGAAGTTCTCGACGATGACGCGCACGCCGTACTGCTTTTCAAAGTCGGAGATGACGTTCTCGCCGAGGTACTCGCCGGGGAGATAGAGCTTCAAAACGTTGCTGCCGTACTTCTCGACAGCCGCGGCGCTCTTGTGCTGCTGGGAAAGGCTCGCGCCCACGGTGCCGCCGACAACGGCCAGCACCAGCACGGCGGCAACAGCCGCCATGGCCTTGCGGCTCACGGCGCGGGAGGACTTGCCGTCCTTTTCGCGCTTTTCACGCATGATCGGCACGATGTTCACGACGCCGAGCACCAGCGTAATGAGAAGAATCACAATGGTAGAAAGGGCGTTGATGGACGGGTTGACGCGCTTGGACATCGTGTAGACCAAAATCGAAATGTTGTTGACGCCGTTGCCCGTCGTGAAGTACGAGATGACGAAGTCGTCAAAGCTCATCGTGAACGCAATGAGCGCGCCGGAGATGATACCCGGCTTGATCTGCGGCACAATGACTTTCGTGAGCGCCTGGAACGGCGTTGCGCCAAGGTCCATCGCCGCGTCGATCAGGTTAGGGTCGAGCGAGCGGAGCTTCGGCGTAACGGAGAGCATCACGTAGGGGATACAGAACATGATATGCGCGATGAGCAGCGTGCCGAAGCCTTTTTTGACCGTGAGGACGCTGAAAAACATCAGAAGTGAGATGGCCGTGACGATATCGGGGTTCATCACGGGCAGGTCGTTGATGCGCTCGACCATCTTCTGCACAACCTTGCGGGATTTAGAAAGGCCGATGGCCGTGATCGTGCCGACGACTGTCGCGACGACCGTCGCGATGACGGCGATGATGACCGTGTAGAGCACAGCCTCCATCATCGTCGAGTCTGCGAACATCTTTTCATACCAGCGCAGCGAGAAGCCGCCGAACTTCGTCAGCGAGCGGGAATCGTTGAACGAAAAGATAATGATATAGAGGATGGGGAGGTAGAAGAAGAGCATCGTGAGCGTCAGGATGATCTTCGAGCCGACAGAGGTTTTCTTTTTCATGCGCTTCTCACTCCTTTCCCTGCGAGGCGACCTGAACGTCCGCCTTGCGCGTCAGCCACATCGAGATCATGATGATGACCGCCATGATGAGCGAGATGGCCGAGCCGAAGTTCCAGTCGCCAGTGGTGAGGAACTGCGTTTCAATGATGTTGCCGACGAGGACGTACTGTCCGCCGCCGAGAAGCTTCGGAATGAAGAAGCTCGACACCGCGGGCAGGAACACGAGCGTGATGCCGGAGATCACGCCGGGAAGCGAGAGCGGCAGCGTCACGCGCAGGAATGCCTGCACCGGCGTTGCACCGAGGTCGTTGGCGGCTTCCAAAAGGCTCTTGTCCATCTTGGCAAGGGACGTGTGGATCTGCAGGATCATAAAGGGGATGAAGTTATAGACCATGCCGAGGATGACGGCAAAGCTCGTGTGGATCATCGACACGGGGCCGATGCCGAACCACGAAAGGATCGTGTTGAAGATGCCCTCGTCCTGCAAAATGCCCATCCAAGCATAGGTGCGCACCAGCATGTTGACCCAGGTCGGCATGGTGATGAGCAGAATTAAGATCGTGTTGCTGCGGCCGCCGCGCTGCGCGATGACGTAGGCGATGGGGTAGCCGAGCGCAACGCAGATGAGCGTTGTGATGAGCGCGATATAGAGCGAGCGCAGCAACACATCCATAAAGACCTTGTCCGTGACGAAGCGGGCAAAGTTCTCAAAGGTGAACTGGAATGTCAGCACCGAGTTGCCGGAGGTCGTGAAGGCATAGAGCACGATCAGAAGCATCGGCACCACGATGATCGCGATGATCCACGCGATATACGGGTAAGTCATGGAACGAAAGCGCTTCACCACTGGCCCTCCTTCTTCATCACGTGGATGTCCTCGGGACGGAAGACAAGGCCGACCTGCTCGCCCTCTTCAAAGGCGTGGGTGGTGGAGACCTTGTACTCATAGCCCTCGGTGGAGAAGGTCACATCGTAAACGCCCGGGGTGATGGTCTCGGGGTCGAAGTCGTACTTGACATCCGTGATCTCGACCTGCTCGCCGTCTTCGAGGGACCACGCCGACGCGCTGGCCCAGGTCTCAAGATCGGTGTCGAGCGCGATGCTCTCCTGAATGTCCTCGACCTTTTTGAAGAAGTTCATCGCGTAAATTTCTTCCTGATAGACCTTGCTCTCGACGCGGTTCTGCGCTACGACGAGCACCTTGACGGTGATAGACGTATCGTTCGCGGTGGCAAAGGTCACGGTGTAGTTGCCGGTCTCGGGCTTGATGTCGTATTCGACGGTCTTGATGGAGATGGGCTCCTCGGTCTCGGCGTCCCACGCCTCGGCAGAGGCGAGGGCGACGACCTTGGCGTCGTCGAGCTCTTCGACGTCCTCCACGTCCAGAAGGAAGGCGTTCGCACTGATCTTCTCGCCCTTTTCCTCGTTGTAGACAGGGCGGTCCTGCGAGACCTGCATCTTCACGGTGATGGACGTACCGACGCGCGTTTCGACCACGGTTTCATAGTGCATGCCCTTGAAAAGCTGAGACTTGACCGTGCCCTTGAGCATACCCTCGGCACGCGGGACAATGTCGAGGTGCTCGGGGCGGATGACGACGTCGACCTTTTCGTTCTTATTGTAGCCGCGGGCACGGCAGGCGTACTTCTTGTCCTCGAACATGACGAGGTCGTCCTCAAGCATGACGCCGTCGATGATGTTCGTCTCGCCGATGAACTTGGCGACGAATTCGTTGACGGGGGTGCGGTAGATTTCGGTCGGCGTACCGATCTGCTGAATTTCACCCGCATTCATGACGACGATCTTGTCGGACATCGTCAGCGCCTCTTCCTGATCGTGCGTGACGAAGATGAACGTGATGCCGACCTCCTGCTGGATGTATTTGAGCTCCTGCTGCATCTCTTTGCGGAGCTTTAAGTCGAGCGCGCCGAGCGGCTCGTCGAGCAGCAGCACGCTTGGCTCGTTAACGAGCGCGCGGGCGATGGCGATGCGCTGCTGCTGGCCGCCGGAGAGCTCAGTCACGTTGCGGTGGGCATAGTCCTCAAGGCTCACAAGGCGCAGCATACGCATGACTTTCTGCTCGATGACGTCCTTCGGCTCCTTTTTGAGCGTCAAGCCAAAGGCAATGTTGTCGTACACGTCCATGTGGGGGAAGAGGGCATACTTCTGGAAGACGGTGTTGATCTCGCGCTTGTAGGGCGGGACGCTGACGATGTCCTCACCGTCGAAGAGCACCTTGCCCTCGCTCGGCTGCAAAAAGCCGCCGAGGATGCGCAGCAGTGTCGTCTTGCCGCAGCCCGAGGGGCCGAGCAGCGTGACGAACTCATTTTCGTAAATGTCAAGAGAGACGCCCTTGAGAACGACCTGTCCGTCCTCAAAGCTCTTGACGATGTTCTTGAATTGAATGATCTTTTTCTTTTCTTCGGCCATTTCCAATATCCTCACAATTTTATAGAATAGTAGTTAAAAAAGCGGGGGCGTGCAGACCCAGAGGACGCGCGCGGTGGTCTTGCGTTCATTTTTGAGGTAGTGGAACGTTCTGCCGTGGAGATAGAACGTTTCGCCGCGGCGCACAACGCTGCGTTCGCCGTCGCACTCTAAAATGACGCTGCCGTCAAGCACGTAGCCGAACTCCTCGCCGTTGTGCGGCTCGACCTCGAACGATTCGCCGCCGGCGGGAAGTTCCAATAAAATGGGCTCCATCTGGTTTTTCTGCGTGTTGGGAACGATCCAGTTGACGGTGCAGTTCTCGCGCTCGTCGACGAAAAAGTCTTCGTAGCGGAAGACAAACTGGTCGTTTTTATCCTCCTGGAAGAATTCCGAGAGGTTGGTGCCGAGGGCCTCGAGGATATCGCTGAGCGAGTCGATCGAGGGGGAGGTGAGGTCGCGCTCTAACTGGGACAAGAACCCCTTCGTGAGCTCGCTTCGGCTGGCAAGCTCCTCCAGAGTTAGTCCCTGTCGCGTTCGCAGCTGCTTGATCTTATTGCCGATGTCCATGCACATGCCTCCTCGTTTGATATACTAAACTTTTGGTCAGTTTTTGCTAAACCGAAATCATTATACACACAGCGCGCAAAATTGCAAGAGTATATTTAACAAAAAGTTCAATATTTTGAACTTTTGCAAAATGAGAAAGCGGAGAGCCATGTTATGGCTCTCCGCTTGTGGGATTTAACCAAAGTACTTCTTTTGAAACGGGACCTCGTCCACCTGAAATTCCTGCCCGCGCAGGTATTCGAGAATGCCCGCATCGGTGGGGAAGTCGAAACACAGGCGGTAGGAGTAGAGCGCCTGATGCGTTTCGCCATATTTGCGGTTCACGCTGCCGACGCCGTATTTGCCGTCGCCGAGCAGGGGATGGCCGAGGTCGGCCATGCTCGCGCGGATCTGATGCGTACGGCCCGTGAGCAGCTCGACCTCCAGAAGCGACAGCTCGCCGCGCGTCTGGAGCGTTTGGTATAAGGTGATCGCGCTGCGGCCGTCCGGCACGGGGCGGTGGTAAACGCGGACGGTGTTGCTCTTCTCGTCCTTGCGCAGAAAGCACTCGATGCGGCCCTTCGGCGGCTCGACGCAGCCGAGGGCGATACATAAATAGTATTTGGCGATCTCGCGGTCGCGAATCTTGTCGTTCAGGATGCGCAGCGCTTCAGCGTTTTTCGCCGCGATGACGATGCCGCCAGTGTTGCGGTCGATGCGGTTGCAGAGGGCAGGGGTGAAGGCGTTCTCCTCGCGTGGCCGCCACTCGCGCTTTTGATAGAGGTAGGCGAGCATGTGGTTGACGAGCGTATTGACTTTCTCGTGCTCGTCGGCGTGGGCAAGCATTCCCGCGGGCTTGTCGAGCAGCATGATGTTCTCGTCCTCGTAGACGATCTTGAGCCGCGGCGTCGTGATCGTGAGGTAGACGTTTTCCTCGCTCGGCGACTCGAAAAACTCATCGTTGATGTAGCACTGTAAAATATCGCCCGCGACGAGCTTCTGGTCGCGCTGGGCGCGCGCGCCGTTGACCTTGATGCGCTTTAGGCGGATGTACTTCTGCGCGAGCGACGCGGGGAGCAGGGGGATGGCCTTGCCGAGAAAGCGGTCAAGCCGCTGATTTTCGTCATTTTTTCCGATGTGAAACTCCCGCATGGGCGGCACCTCCGCTTGCGCAGCGCGCGATTTTCTGCTATTGTACGATAGCGGGCAAAAAAAGTAAAGAAATCCTGTCAAAATTTTTGCCGCAACCGTGAAAAAAGTATTTGACAATCGAGAAAACGTCCTCTATAATATCACTCGTGTCATTGCGAGGTGTAGCATGGTTTTAGATGTAAAACGTATCATTAACACCCCCGGAGGCAGAATTCCCTTTGACTTTACAGAGGACTTTTCTGATGTGGACTTCGGCGGCGTGTGTCCTGCGGTTCGGCCGGTCTCAGTGGTAGGGCAGGCAGAGAACATTGCGGGGATGCTGCGGTTGCAGTTTGACCTGACTACAACGCTTTCCGCCGTGTGCGATCGCTGCGGAGCGCCGTTTGATCTTCCGTACAAGGTCCCGTTTGAGTGTCTGCTCGCTGAGGAGTTGGAGGAAGACGACAACGACGATATCCTGCTGCTGGACAACGGAACCGTTGATCTCAGCGAGCTGGCGCGGGAGACGTTCATCCTCAATATGCCAAGCAAGACCCTTTGCCGCGAGGATTGCAGGGGCTTGTGTTCCGGCTGCGGCGTCAACCTCAACTATGAGAAGTGCCGCTGCAAAAAGGAAGTCGACCCCAGGTTAGCAGCCCTCGCAAAGCTTTTGGAACAATAAATTCGCTGTTCATTCAGCTTAACTTTAAGGAGGTGTCAACATGGCAGTCCCCAAGGGGAAAGTATCCCGTCAGAGACGTGATAAGAGACGTTCTTCTCACTGGAAGCTCACCGCTCCCGCGCTCGTTGCATGCCCGAAGTGCGGCGCTCTGCACCAGCCTCACAGAATGTGCCCGGAATGCGGTACCTACAACGGCCGTCAGGTCAAGGTCATCGAGTCCAAGGTCGCAGCCGAATAATTGATTCGGAACGAAAATCGTTAAGAAAAGCTGAGTGGAACTCCACTCAGCTTTTTCTTATGCGCTTATGTTAAGTCTCCAAGAGAAAGATATATGTTATTTACTGCATTCGCTATAGATTTCATTTCATTACTCTGTGGCATTCCAGAGGCAAAAGCATAAAATGCATTTTCGCCCATTTTCCAAGCGTCCTTATACTCGGACTGTTTTCCATCCAAGTAATTGTTCAGATCATCCATTAAATTCATCCAATAGTCATCCCAATTAAAATCAGAAGCACTGAAATCAATATTCCAATCGTATGCAGATTCCAAACCCAAATGATATGCACGTATGTCATCTTGTATCACACAAAGGATAAAGGCCGCCTTGGTGTAGTCAATATTTCCATAATTATTGAAAGTTAGTAAATCAAGATTCTCAGGAACAATATCGGGATATTCTGGTGGGACAAAGTCTGTCCAACAACTCGCGCTTACTAATACATCAGAGTCTTCATCAAAATGCAGAGTGTATTTGAATCCGTCCAAATAGATATCTGTTACTCCACCATTCGCAGGATCTTCATCAAATTTCAATTTGAAACCTAAAAATGTTTCGACGATATCCAACGAACATCCTATATTTATTTTTCGATATACTTTTGTTCCTTCTATCACCGTTTCAACGCCAAATATCGTATCATCTGAATTAGGTTTCCAATCGCTGTCATAATCTATTGTACTATAATAAAAAATGTAGGGACAGTCTTCATAATAGAACGCCATCCTGCCTTCCAAACATTCAACTTCATAGTCATCTCCGTATTGCGAGATTATGTCTGCAACAGTGAGACCAACCATTGATGATAGGCCTTGCGATGTGCTAATCATTTCCAAAGGCTCTAAAATCAGATTAACTTCAAGCTCCGGATACTCAAGAAAAAAGGTTGTATCTTGTGCCGTACAAAGAAGTGTCACATAATCACCTTTTTTCAATTTCATAAGCGAGTCTAAAGTCTCATCATTAAAATATACTCTCAATTCTTCCGTTGAAAAGAGTCCACTATCTTCATCTTGCGATAAAAGCATGTAGTAGGAATCTTTTGATTCTTTATTTATATTTTGAACGTAGCCTTCTGTAAGAATAAGAACGTCATTCCTATTATAGGTTTTCTCCGCAAGCGCAACATTATCGTTCCATTCAGAAATTAAATCATTTACCGTCTTTTCATAAACGGTAGCATTTGGATTGCTACAATGAAAAGCGAACGACTGTCCCTTTGCATTAGAATACTCATAGTCAAATCCATCTTCAATATTGCTCTTGGCGGCTTCGTTTGAGCAGGCACATAGCAGGGACAGCAGGATTGCGATTTGAAATAAGAACAGAATCCGATTGTGTTTCATAAGCAATTCCTCTCAAAATAATAAAAAAGTGCGCAGCCTAAGCTGCGCACCGAAAAATGCTCAGCTCAAGTTGTGCCACACAACTCCCGCGACCCACATGGGTATGCAAAGAAAGAGCCTGCATTTTTACCAAGGTAAAAATGCACACCCGTGTTGATCGCAATATTGAGTTGTGTGGCATATTCACTATACAGTTTTCTGAGCAAAAAAGCAAGAAATATAATAAATCATTTTTCCATCCAAATATAAAAAAGGTTAGCCTTGCGTAACCTCGAAAATTCGGTTATACTGTATTTGTAATATTTTGCTTTGCGATAAAGAGCGGTGCGATCGCGCGCCGCTTTGGAATAAAGGAGGCAGAGAGATGAAACCTTTGGTTGCGATCGTTGGACGGCCGAACGTCGGCAAGTCCATGCTGTTTAATAAGCTCATCGGCCAGCGGCTCTCCATCGTTGAGGATACGCCGGGCGTCACGCGCGACCGCATCTACGGCGAGAGCGAGTGGTGCGGCCGCAAATTCCGTCTGGTGGACACCGGCGGTATCGAACCGCGCACGGACGATCAGATCTTGTCGTTCATGCGCGAGCAGGCGGAGATCGCCATTCAGCACGCGGACGTCATCATTTTCCTGACGGATGTGAAGACCGGCCTGACGGCTTCCGATCAGGAGGTCGCGAATATGCTGCTGCGATCCCGCAAGCCCATCGTGCTGGCGGTCAACAAGATGGACTCGACCGGACGGGTCGACCCCGATTTTTATGAGTTCTACAATTTAGGCCTCGGCGATCCCATCGCCGTTTCCGCCGTGCACGGCCACGGCACGGGCGACCTGCTCGACGCGTGCTTACAGTATTTCCCGCCCGAGGATGACGAGGAAGAGGATGAGGACGTCATCAAGGTCGCCATCATCGGAAAACCCAACGTCGGCAAGTCATCGCTGACGAACCGCATCCTCGGCACCGAGCGCATGATCGTCAGCAACGTCGCGGGCACGACGCGCGACGCCATCGACTCGTACTTTGAAAACGAGCAGGGCAAGTATGTCTTCATCGACACCGCCGGCATGCGCAAAAAGTCGAAGGTCGACGACGTGATCGAGCGCTACAGCGTGCTGCGCGCCACGATGGCCATCGACCGTGCGGACGTGTGCCTCATCATGATCGACGCGCAGGAGGGCGTGACCGAGCAGGATACGAAGGTCGCGGGCCTCGCGCACGAGGCAGGCAAGGCCTGCATCATCGTCGTGAACAAATGGGACCTTGTCGAAAAGGATGGCAAGACCATGGACAAGATGCGCGACGACATCCGCCGCGACCTCTCCTACATGACCTATGCGCCGATTCTCTTCATCTCGGCGGCGACGGGGCAGCGTGTGCCGCGCCTTTTTGAGATGATCAACTACGTGCACAACCAGTCCTGCATGCGCATCTCGACCGGCATGCTCAATAACATTCTGGCCGACGCGCAGACGCGCGTGCAGCCGCCGACGGACCGTGGCCGCAGACTGAAGATCTATTACATGACGCAGGTCGGCGTCTGCCCGCCGCACTTTGTCGTGTTCTGCAACGAGCGCAAGCTCTTCCATTTCTCCTACCAGCGCTACCTTGAAAACTGCATCCGCAACGTCTTCGGACTCGAGGGTACGCCGGTCATCATGTCCATTCGCGAGAAGGGGGATAAGGAAGACTGATGGGAATTTATCCTGATGAGGTCACTACGTTCGCAGCAGTAGTGCTGTATGGCGCACCGGTCGCCGTTGCGGTGCTGTCGTATCTTTTGGGCTGCATCAACGGCGCGATCGCAACGTCGCACATTTTCTACCATGACGACGTGCGCCGCCATGGCAGCGGCAACGCGGGGCTGACGAATTTTTACCGCAATTACGGCGCGAAGTGCGCGCCCATGGTCATCGCGTTCGACATGCTCAAGGCTGTCGGCGCGGTGCTGCTGGGCAATTATTTCCTGGGCTATCTTCTCGGCTGGGGCGCCGCAGGCAAGTATTTCGGCGCGCTCTTCTGCGTCATCGGCCACATGTTTCCGGTGTTTTACGGCTTCAAGGGCGGCAAGGGCATTTTGTGCAGCGGCACGCTGCTGCTGCTGCTCGACTGGCGCATCGCGCTCGTCGGCTGGGGCGCGTTTGTCGTGCTGTGGCTCACGACGCGCTATGTGTCGCTCGGCTCGGTCGCCGCGGCGGTCAGCCTGCCGTTTACCACGTATTTCGTGTTCCATAACACGGCCTGCACAGTGCTCGGCACGTGCATTTCGCTTCTTGTGCTGTGGGCGCACCGCAGCAACATCAAAAGACTCTTAAGCGGTACGGAGAGCAAGTTCCATTTCCATGTGAACGAGCCCAAGCCGGGGGAGGACGAATGAACATTGTAGTGCTTGGCTCGGGCGGCTGGGGTACCGCCGCCGCGATGCTGTTATCGGACAACGGCCATACCGTCGCGCTCTGGTCGCACGACCCGAAAAAGGCGGAATTGCTGGATAAGACAAGGGAAAATCCTTTACTCAAAGGCGTGCGCATTCCCGAGCGCATCGCCGTCACGAGCGACTTAGCGGTGCTCCAAAATGCGGAGATGGCCGTCTTCGCGTCGCCGTCGTTTGCACTGCGCTCCGTTGCGCATGAGGCTGCGCCGCACCTGAAAAAAGGCACGCTGCTCGTCTCGCTCACGAAGGGCATTGAGCGCGGAACGCACCTGCGCATGAGCGAGATCATCGCACAGGAATGCGGCGAGGGCTATCGTATCGCAGTGCTCTCCGGCCCCTCGCACGCCGAGGAGGTCGCGCGCCGTCTGCCGACGGGCTGTGTGGCGGCGTCCGCCGATCAGGCGAGCGCCGAGGCCGTGCAGCGCGCGTTCATGAACGAGGTCTTCCGCGTCTACACGCACGACGACGTCGTCGGCGTGGAGCTTGCGGGCGCGCTCAAGAACGTCGCGGCGCTGTGCTGCGGTATCAGCGACGGCTGCGGCATGGGCGACAACACCCGTGCGCTGCTCATCACCCGCGCGCTGAGTGAGATCTCGCGCCTGGCCGAGTGCATGGGCGGGCGCAAGGAGACGCTCGCCGGTCTTGCCGGCATGGGCGATCTCATCGTCACGTGTACGTCGATGCACTCACGCAACCATCGCGCGGGCATCCTGATCGGTCAGGGCAAGAGCGCGCAGGAGGCCATGGACGAGGTCGGCGCGGTCGTCGAGGGCTATTATGCCGCGCGCAGCGCGCACGAGCTCGCGCAGCGCTACGGCGTAGAGATGCCGATCTCGACGGCAGTGTACGAGGTCCTCTACGAGGGCAAGAGCGCCGCGCCGCTCATCGGCGTTCTGATGAGCCGCACGCCGAAGAAGGAAAGCGATTGCAGCTGGTTATGATTATTTCAAAAAAGCGGCCCAAGGGCCGCTTTTTTGAGTAAGATACACTCCGCTTCGTGCCTTGCCGCCCGCAGGGCGGCTGCGACACGCGCGGAGCGAGAAGAGTAATTTGTCACGCGCATGTCGTGACAAATTACGATTTAAATTTATTTGCGCCGTGTGCGGCGCAAACTCTGCGAGGCTTTTTGCGCCTGCGGGCGCGAAAAATTATATTGAGGGTAACGATGGATATTTTGACGCAAATTGAGAATTACCGGCCTTACAATGAGCAGGAGAAGCGGGATAAGGGATTGATCCTCGACTGCCTGCGCGCGTTTGAGGATGTGTTCACGCGGGAAAATGCCCTAGCGCACATGACGGCGTCGGCGTGGGTGGTCAACGAGCACTTCGACCGCGTGCTGATGGCGTATCACAATATCTACGATTCGTGGTCGTGGCTCGGCGGACACGCCGACGGAGACGAGGATCTGCTCGCCGTCGCGCTCAAGGAGGTCCGCGAGGAGAGCGGCGTCAAAAATGTCCGTCCGGCAAGCGAGGACATTTTCTCGCTTGAGGTGCTGACTGTCGACGGCCACATGAAGCGCGGGAAGTACGTCTCCTCGCACCTGCATTTGAACGTCACGTATCTTCTCATCGCGGATGACACGAACGTGCTCACGGTCAAGCCCGACGAGAACAGCGGCGTGAAATGGTTCACGCCCGAGGGTGCAGTGCAAGCCAGCAGCGAACCCTGGTTCCGCGAACATATCTATAAGAAGCTCAACGAGAAGATGCGGCAGTTTCACGCGGAAAAATAAAGGAAGGAGCAACAACATATGAAGTTAAGAGATGCCACCCCTGCAGATGCAGCTCGTTTAGACGAGCTGCTGACAAAGCTCATCCATGATGAGGCGCAGTACGATTCTAATTTGAATGCTTCGTATGTCGTCACCGATAATTATCTCGACCGGATTGGCTTGGAGGGCCACAAGCTCCTGCTGATCGAAGACGAAGGAGAGATCGTCGCCTTCTTATACGGTTTTCTCTACGAAATTCCCGGCATGCTTGCAAAGCCGATTGCGATTCTCGATGCGTTGTATGTTGAGGAGGCATACCGCCGGAAAGGCTGTGCCGCACAGCTCATTTCTGCATTCAAAGCCTTTGCCGCAGAAAGCGGGGCTTGCCGCGTCGAGCTCAAGGTTCTATCACGCAATGAAACTGCCCTACGTCTTTACGAAAAGCTCTCTTTCAAAGAAACGAAAAAGTACATGACAATGGAATTAGCCTAAAGATAGCAAAAAGCCGCCCGACGGGCGGCTTTTTTATTTCATCTTTCGTTTGACGATTCTCATGGCGAGAAGCAGGCTCAGAACGACCGCAGCCGTAAAAATGGCACCGATCTGGATGCTCGTATACCACGGGGCCGAGGTGAGGGCGTACAGGTCCGGACGACGGCGGTAGTCGATGTACTGATAGATGCTCGTGCCGAAAAAAACGCCCACGACGCACAAGATGGCGGTCCTTAATATCTGATATAGCTTTTTCATTTTTGCCTCCGGGATATGATTTGAAAATAGAAGGTCACCGGCCGCGCTTCAGCGCAAGGATATCTCCGACCAGAAAAGCGGCTGAGCCGCATACTGCCGCAATGGACGCTGCGTATGCTGTCGGTTTCTGCATCGAAAACTGATAGAGGCAAATGGTGAGCGCTGTCGTGATGAGAAGCAAGTCGAAAACGATTTGTGCCTTCCGCTTTACCGCCGCTTCCCGGATAAGAAACGTGCAGATGAATGCAGCGGCCACAGTGAGGGCCAGCAAAAGATAACAGATGGTCTTCATATCGCACCGCCTTTATCTGAGTCGAGGAATTACAATCCAGTATACCAGAAAAGCGGGGGAGAGGGCAACCCTTTGCAGTAAAAAAAGAAGCACTGCTTTCGCAGTGCTTCTAATCTGTTTGGTCGCTTAGATCGCGCGGGTAACCTTACCGGAACGCAGACAGCGGGTACAAACATAGACATGGCGGGGCGTACC
>OBAE01000774.1_pt1 | contig 21176 bp, 14 predicted proteins | sample 1517641 | NCBI WGS metagenome assembly OBAE01 (sample SAMN04571701, study PRJEB22368) | human gut metagenome | biome: human gut; material: stool | host: Homo sapiens | place: Luxembourg | collected 2012-08-30 | reverse complement strand
GATTTCTGAGCAGAAGAAACTTGAGGGAGTATTGGAACAAGTCGACAAATCAAAATTGAAGAAGCTGAGATAAGTGCTCACATATAAAGAAATAGTGTGCTAAAATACAAATAACAGAAAGATGGGAAACTATTTTAACCGAATCAAGCAAGTAGCGAAGCAGATTGCGAATATCCGCTTTGACAGAAATTAGGGGGAGGTGCGCATGGTTACAAATTTTGATTATTTGAAAAAAGAACCTAAATTTTCCGCATTTGCCGATGCTGCCGTGTCCGCAGAAAAAATCATTTTACTCGACCCGGAGGCCAGTATTTTGAACAGCCGACGGGCGATGGAGTTTGCGGTGAAATGGATGTATTCTGTGGATAATGCGCTCGAGATGCCGTACCAGGACAACCTGCAGAGTCTGATGAACAGTGAGGATTATCGCCAGACAATCGGGCCAGACTTGTGGAAGCGGATGGATTATATTCGGCGGAGCGGAAATAATGCGGCACACAGCAGCAGAAAACTGGGACGGGATGAAGCGATGCTTTGCCTGGAAAATCTTTTTATTTATCTCGATTATATTGCATACTGCTATTCCGACCAGTATCAGCGGAGAGCCTTCGACAAAACATTGATCACAGCACGGATAGAGAAAGCGAAAAAGTCGAAAGAAGATGCGAAGGCAGCAAAAGAAGCTCTGGAGAAAGAACAGGAGAAAGCGGCACAGCAGGAGCTTGACCTGAAAAAACTGAGTGCAGAAAATGCTTCTCTGCGGGAAGAACTGTCCGCACGCCGTCAGGAACAGCAGCAGACCTATGTTCCCAAACCGCTGGAACTGTCCGAGTATCAGACGCGTAAACTTTATATCGATTCCATGCTGACAGAAGCAGGCTGGGTGGAAGGCAGAGACTGGATCAATGAGGTGGAAATTCCGGGAATGCCGAATAAATCAGAGGTTGGCTTTGCTGATTATGTCCTTTATGATGATATGCACCGACCGCTCGCGGTAATTGAAGCAAAGCGCACCTGTGTAGATGTTTCCAAGGGAAGACAGCAGGCAAAATTGTATGCGGATCTGCTGGAAAAAACATACAAAAGACGTCCCGTTGTCTTTCTTACGAATGGATTTGACACGCGTATTATTGATGGCCAGTATCCAGAGCGAAAATGTTCTGTGATTTATTCGAAGAGAGATCTGGAAAAGTGGTTTAATTTGCGGTCTATGCGCACAAGTCTGAAGCATATTACCGTGGACAAAAATATTGCGGGACGCTATTACCAGGAAGCTGCCATAAAAGCAGTGTGTCGCAGCTTTGATGAAAAGAACCGCAGGAAAGCACTGCTCGTCATGGCGACCGGTTCTGGCAAGACGCGAACGGTGATTGCACTGTGCGATGTATTATTAAAGGCAGGCTGGGTAAAAAATGTTCTTTTCCTGGCAGACCGGAATTCACTTGTTACGCAGGCAAAACGAAGTTTTGTAAACCTGCTGCCGAATCTGTCCTGTACCAATTTGGTTGAAGAAAAGGATAACTACAATGCGCACTGTGTTTTCTCTACGTACCAGACAATGATCAATTGTATTGATACGGTTCATGACAGCGAGGGAAAACTGTTTACCTGCGGCCATTTTGATCTGGTGATCTGTGATGAGGCGCATAGATCAATTTACAATAAGTATCGGGATATTTTTAATTATTTCGATGCGCCGCTGGTAGGACTCACTGCAACGCCAAAAGATGAAATTGATAAAAATACGTATGAAGTCTTTGAACTGGAAAACGGCGTTCCGACGTATGGATATGATCTGGCGCAGGCGGTAAAAGACGGTTATCTTGTGGATTATGTTTCGGTAGAATCACGATTGAAATTCATCGAACAGGGAATTGTGTATGATGAATTGTCAGAGGAAGACAAAGAAACGTATGAGGCAACATTCGAAGACGAGAACGGAAATCTGCCGGAGTCAATCAGTTCATCCGCGTTAAATACCTGGATTTTTAATGAAGATACCATAAAACAGGTATTGCATATTCTGATGACGAATGGCATCAAGATTGATTATGGGCAGAAGCTTGGAAAAACAATTATTTTCGCGAAAAAGCACAAGCATGCAGAAGAAATACTCAGAGTTTTTCGAAAGGAATATCCGCAGTATCCAGATGACTATGCAAAAGTGATCGATAATAAAATTGAGTATGCGCAAAGTGCAATTGATGAATTTTCAGATGCGAAAAAAATGCCTCAAATTGCAATCTCTGTGGATATGCTGGATACCGGTATTGATGTGCCGGAGGTGCTGAACCTGGTGTTTTTCAAAAAGGTGATGAGTAAGGCGAAATTCTGGCAGATGATTGGACGTGGAACACGACTCTGCCCGGGCTTGCTGGATGGCGAGGATAAGCAGAAGTTTTATATTTTTGACTTTTGTGGAAACTTTGAGTTTTTCCGAATGAATAAAGGGAAAGCAACTGCCAATATGATTGCTTTGCAGGGAGCAATATTTAATTTGAAATTTGATATTGCCTACAAACTGCAGGATATTTCCTATCAGGTGGACAGACTGATTGCGTACCGTGATGCGCTGGTAAAACAGATGACAGAAAAGGTGCGGGAGCTGCCGAGAGATAATTTTGCGGTAAGGCAGCATCTGAAATATGTAGATTTGTACTCGGATGAAAAAAACTATAATGCTCTTACCTATGAAGATACGTTGCTTGTGCGTGAAGAAGTGGCACCGTTAATTCTTCCGGATAAAGATGAGGCAAGTGCAGTTCGTTTTGATGCATTGATGTATGGAATTGAACTGGCATATTTGATTGGAAAAAAATATACACGGGCCCGCAGTGATCTTATGAAAAGAGTAGCTGGTATTGCAAACGTTGCGAATGTTCCGGAAATTCAGGCACAGTCAGATCTGATTGGGCAAATTCTGCATACAGATTATATTGCGAATGCGGGAATCAATGAATTCGAAGAAATCCGGGAAAGATTACGGGATTTGATGAAATATATTCTAAAAACGAAATTGCTTTATAATACCAATTTTGATGATGACTTATTATCCATCGACTGGCGCGAGTCTGAACTGGAAAATGATGAGCTGAAAAATTATAAAGCAAAAGTGGAGTATTATATCCGGCAGCATCAGGACACGATTGCAATTGCGAAACTGAGAACAAATCAGCCGCTGACAGAAATGGATGTTGCCAGCCTGGAAAAAATTCTCTGGAATGAGATTGGTACGAAGCAGGATTACGAGCAGGAATTTGGAACGAAACCTTTGGGAGAATTTGTCCGGGAAATTGTCGGACTCGATATGAATGCAGCCAAAGAAGCGTTTTCAGAGTATCTGACGAATGCCGATCTTGACAGCAGACAAATTTATTTTGTGAATCAGATTATCGAATATATTGTTCATAATGGAATGATGAAAGACCTTTCCGTGCTTCAGGAAGCTCCGTTTACAGATCGGGGAAGTGTTGCGGAAGTCTTTACAGATCTGGCAGTCTGGATGGGCATTCGGAAAGTAATCAATCAGATTAACGAAAATGCGGTAGCGTAAATTCTAAAAAAAACATAAACACCGGCAGATTTCTTGACATAGAAATTTGCCGGTGTTATTATTTAACACACGTAAATAAATAACATTGTTAAGTATTTGCGCGAAAAGGAGGGGGATAACATGAAAGATGCATTTGAAAAACTGTTTCGTGCGGTGCACCAGTTTAAAAAACTGAACGTATCAGACCTGATTCCGGGACTCAGCAGTTCCGAATTTTCCGTTATGGGTGCGATTTTGCAAATGGGAGAAAACGGAAAAATTACAAGCTCAGAGCTGGCGGCGAAGACAAAAACACTTCCGCCGGCTGTGTCGCGCACACTGCGCGGACTGGAGGAAAAAGGATATGTAGAGCGGAGCGTTGACAAAAAAGACCGCAGGAATACATATATCAGTCTGACAGAGAAGGGCTGGAAAAAGGGGGAAGAGGTACGGGACAGAATGCAGGATTTTGGCTGCTCTGTGATGTCACAGTTAAAGGAAGAGGATATAGATCAGCTGGTTGCTTATCTGGATCGTATCTATGAGATCGCAGAAAAAGAAATTGACACCCGAAAACGACAGAATTAGTGTGCCGGCAAGCTGGTACACAAAAAAAGACAGAAAGGGGAAAAAATGAGTAAGATTTTCAAGAACATGATCCCGTACTGGAAATCGATTCTCGTGATTCTTGTGCTTCTGTTTGTCCAGGCGTGGTGCGACCTGTCGCTCCCGTCGTACACATCTGATATCATCGATGTGGGCATTCAGAACAGCGGTGTTGAGCACGTTACACCGAAACGAATCACAGAGGAAGAATTTCAGACGGCCGAGTTTATCATGACGGATGATGAGGTGGATTTATGGGAAATCCTCTATACGAAAAAAGACGGCTATTATGAACGGAACAAAGCTTCTGAAAAAGAACTTGATGAAACAGACGATACACTGACCGTTGCACTGCTGATGAATTACCAGATGGGTGCGATGGAGGAGGATACCTTTAAACAACTCATGGCACAGCAGACCGGTCAGGATGCGTCGGTGTTTGAAAACATGACGATTGAGCAGATCGGCGAGATGATGCATGTGGAGCTGAAGAGCTTCCAGCAGGAAAAAGAGGATGACGATGGAAACAAAGTCAAAGTCACCTGTGTGGATGTCCGTCCAATCTTTGCAGCGATGCTCGAGAGCGGACAGATGGATAAAGACACCGTGCTCTCGATGCGCGACAGCATGGAAAAAACGCTTGATACGATGGGAAGCTCCCTGGTAAAATCGATGGGCATTGCGTATGCAGTTTCCGCAGACAAAGCGGCGGGCCTCGATGTAGACCAGATTCAGAAAACGTATCTTCTGACCGCAGGCCTCAAGATGGTCGGCATGGCACTCCTGATGGGTGTGGTAACTGTTCTCGTCGGACTGTTTGCCTCCCGCGTCGGCGCCGGAATCGGCCGCGATCTGCGCGAAAAAGTATTCAAACGGGTTGTCGGATTCTCCAATGCGGAGATGGATCAGTTCTCCACCGCATCGCTGATTACCCGAAGCACGAACGATATCCAGCAGATCCAGATGGTCTCCGTCATGGTGCTGCGAATGATTGCCTACGCTCCGATCCTTGGCATCGGCGGTGTGCTGAAAGTCATGAAAACGGGAGCCGGTATGGAATGGATCATTGTTCTTGCGATCATCGTCATTCTCGGCTACGTGATGCTGCTTGTCTCCCTTGCGATGCCGAAATTCAAGCTGATGCAGAAACTGGTCGACAACATCAACCTCGTATCGCGTGAAATCCTGACCGGACTCTCTGTCATCCGTGCGTTCGGAAGAGAGGACAAAGAGGAAGAGCGCTTCGACGGTGCGAATAAGGAACTGACCAAAACAACCCTGTTCACCAACCGCGTCATGACCTTTATGATGCCTGGTATGATGATGATTATGAACGTGCTGACCGTCGGAATCGTATGGGTCGGTGCACATAAAATCGATGCCGGCACGATGCAGGTCGGTGCAATGACTGCATTTATTACCTACGCCATGATGATCGTCATGTCTTTCCTGATGCTGACAATGATGTCAATCATGCTGCCGCGTGCCGCTGTTGCCGCCGGCCGTATCGATGAAGTTATTCAGACAGAATCCTCCATTCAGGATGTCAAAAATCCGGAGCAGCTGGAGGTTCACAACGGAGTTGTCCGCTTCGATCACGTCAACTTCCGTTATCCGGGCGCCGAGGAGGATGTGCTGCATGACATCGACTTCGTTGCCGAGCCTGGCAAGACGACAGCAATCATCGGAAGCACCGGCTGCGGTAAATCGACGCTGGTCAACCTGATCCCACGTCTCTATGATGTGACGGGCGGAAAGATTACGCTCGACGGAAAAGATATTCGAAACATTACGATGAAGGATCTGCGCGATGAGATCGGTTTCGTGCCGCAGAAAGGTGTGCTGTTCTCGGGAACGATCGCATCCAACCTGCGCTTCGGAAAAGACGATGCGACGGATGCGGAGATCGAAAAGGCAGCCGCAATTGCGCAGGCAACCGAGTTTATCGAGGCAAAAGATGACAAATACGAAACCGCGATTGCACAGGGCGGAACGAACGTATCCGGCGGACAGAAACAGCGTCTGGCGATTGCGCGTGCGATTGCAAAAGACCCGAAAATCTTTATTTTCGACGACAGTTTTTCTGCACTTGACCTGAAAACGGATGCGGCGCTTCGAAAAGCACTGGCGGAGAATGTCAAAGACAGCACCGTGATCATCGTGGCACAGCGGATCAGCACGATTCTCCATGCGGAGCAGATTCTGGTGCTCGATGACGGAAAAGTAGTCGGAAAAGGTACGCATGAGGAACTGCTGAGAAGCTGCGAGGTTTACCAGGAGATTGCGAAATCCCAGCTGTCAGAGAAAGAGCTTGGACTGAAGGAAAGTGAGGTGGCTGACCATGAGTAATGAAATGAACCAGCAGCCGCGCAAAAGAGGACCGATGGGACGGATGGGCCGCGGCATGCAGCCGGGCGAGAAGCCGAAAGATCTGAAAAAATCGATCAAACAGCTCGCCCAGTACATCGGAAAATATAAAATTGCGATTTTTATCGTTATGATCTGTGCCGCATGCTCAACGGTGTTCAACGTTGCCGGACCAAAGATTCTCGGAAAAGCTACGACCGCACTGTCCGAGGGACTGATGGAAAAGATCCGGGGCACAGGAAGCATTGATTTTGCAAGAATCGGAACGATTCTGCTGTTTGTACTTGGCCTGTATCTGATGAGCGCCCTGTTCAGCTTCATCCAGGGATGGATCATGACGGGCGTGACGCAGAAGGTGTGCTATCAGCTTCGAAAAGAGATTTCGGAGAAGATCAACCGTATGCCGATGAAATATTTTGAGAGCCGCACGTACGGTGAAGTGCTCTCACGCATCACAAACGATGTCGATACGCTTGGCCAGGGACTGAACCAGAGTATCACGACGATCATCACCTCGGTGGCAACGCTCATCGGTGTTCTGATCATGATGCTGAGTATCTCCCCATTGATGACGCTGATCGCGCTTGTGATCCTGCCGATTTCAATGGGACTCATCGGACTCGTGACAAAGAAATCACAGAAATTCTTCCGTGCCCAGCAGGAATACTTAGGCCACATCAACGGTCAGGTTGAGGAGGTTTACGGCGGCCATCTCGTCATCAAGGCATTCAACCGCGAGAAGGATACGATCGAAGAGTTTGAAAAAACCAACAATATTCTTTACGATTCCGCATGGAAATCCCAGTTTTTATCCGGTATGATGCAGCCGATTATGATGTTTGTCGGAAATTTAGGCTACGCCTGCGTGGCATTGACCGGCGGACTTCTGGCGATCAAAAACGTGATCACGATCGGTGATATCCAGGCATTTATCCAGTATGTGAAAAACTTTACCCAGCCGATCCAGCAGATTGCGCAGGTCATCAACATGGTACAGTCGATGTCAGCGGCATCCGAGCGTGTCTTTGAATTCCTGAACGAGGAAGAGGAAGACCAGATTGTCGAGAATCCGGCAGCAATCGAGACTGTGACAGGAGAAGTCACCTTCGACCACGTACATTTCGGCTACAACCCGGAGCAGATCATCATCAACGATTTCAGCGCCAAAGTAAAACCGGGCCAGAAAACCGCGATCGTCGGCCCGACCGGAGCCGGAAAGACGACGATGGTCAAACTGCTGATGCGCTTCTACGATGTCAACAGCGGAGCCATTCTGCTGAACGACCACAACATCAAAGACTTCAACCGCAGAGAGCTGCGCGATGCCTTTGGTATGGTCCTGCAGGATACGTGGCTATTCAAAGGAACGATCATGGAAAACATCCGCTACGGCCGGCTCGATGCAACAGATGAGGAAGTCATCGCAGCGGCAAAAGCAGCGAGAGCCCATCACTTCATCCAGACTCTGCCGGGCGGCTACCAGATGGAACTGAACGAGGACGCCAGCAACGTCTCCCAGGGCCAGAAACAGCTGCTGACGATTGCGAGAGCGATCCTTGCGGACAACAAGATTCTGATCCTCGACGAGGCGACCTCATCCGTCGACACCAGAACCGAAATCGAGATCCAGAAAGCCATGGATAACCTGATGAAAGGCAGAACAAGCTTCGTTATTGCGCATCGACTGTCCACGATTCGTGATGCGGATCTGATTCTTGTTATGAAAGACGGAGATATCATCGAGCAGGGAAATCACGAAGAACTGCTCGCGGCAGACGGCTTCTATGCAAACCTTTACAATTCTCAGTTTGAGGATGTGGTGGCGTAAGAACAGTGTCCCTACTTAGAACTTAAAAATCGATACATTCCAGCACCTGAGTCGGTAAAATGATTCAGGTGTTGTTTTTTATAGAGTATTATGGCTGAATTTTAATGTTTTAAGAGAAAAAACGGGAAATGTGAAAAAGAGTCAAAAAATCGCTCAGAAAATGTGCAGAAACGGCAAAAAGTCGCTCATTTTTTGTGAATTTCGTTGTTTTCCAGTGAATGAGAGGATATAATAAAAACACAGAGAAGACAAAAATCTGGAAAAGGAGGACAAAGATGATTTATTTAAAGCGGAAAATTGATGCATTCCTGACAGAATGGAAAAATAATCCAGACAGAAAACCATTGATTGTAAAAGGCCCGCGTCAGGTTGGGAAAACAGAATCGATTCAGCGGTTTGGAAACAGAAATTATCAGAGTGTGATTTATATTAATTTTGTAGAAGAACCGAAATACAAGATGATCACGACAGATGGATATAAAGCGGAAGAGATTGTGAAAAATATTTCCCGAATGGATCCATCGAAACGGTTTCTGGAAGGGAATACATTGATTTTTTTTGATGAATTACAGGAATTTCCTGATATTGCCACTGCATTGAAATTTTTCAAGATAGACGGCAGGTTCGATGTGATCTGCAGTGGATCAATGCTGGGAATCAATTATCGGAAAATTGAAAGCAACAGTGTGGGATATAAATCGGATTATGAAATGTTTTCTATGGATTTTGAAGAATTTTTATGGGCAAAAGGTTACGATGACGGTTTTGTGGAAGAAATGTTGGAACACATGCAGAATCTGGCCCCGTTTAATGAAGTGGAAATGGCAGTATGCAGCGAACTTTTTCTCGATTACTGTATTTTAGGCGGAATGCCGGCTGTGGTTCGGGAGTTTATAGAAAAAGGAACTTTTGAGGGCTCGTTGGAAGTACAGAGACAGCTGATTGCTGATTACAAAGAGGATATTCGTAAGTACGCAGAAGGAATGGATCAAACCAGAATAATGAATGTGTTCAATCATATTCCGGTTCAGCTTGCCAAAGATAATAAAAAATTTCAGATTTCCAAAGTGGCATCCGGAGCGCGCTTCCGCGATTACCGGGGCTGCATCGAATGGCTGAATGACGCGGGAATGGTTAATATTTGTTACTGCATGAATTTTCCGGAACTGCCGCTGAAAGGTAATTATGATGAGACAAAATATAAACTCTATTTTGCAGACAGCGGCTTACTTGTTGCAATGCTTGATGAAGAAGCACAGGCAGATTTAAGAAGCAACAAAAATCTTGGGGTTTATAAAGGCGCACTTTACGAAAATGTTGTCGGAGAAGCACTGACTAAATCGGGCTATGGGCTTTATTACTATAAACGGGATGATTCATCTCTAGAACAGGATTTTTTTGTGAGAACGGCAGATGAATTGATTCCGGTTGAAGTAAAAGCCAGAAATGGAATGGCAAAGTCGATGCGAACGTTGATCAGCGGAAAAAAATACGCGGATATTCACTGCGGCATCAAGTTTACGGGAAGCAATATTGGGTATGGAGAAGATATTTATACGTTTCCATATTTTTGCGCCTTTTTGTTAAAACGATATTTGGCGGGATTTCATAGATGAAAAATATGAAATTTAAGAAAAATCGCCCCTGAAAAGTGTTGAAGAGTATAAAAAAAGTGAGCTAAGATAAGCAGGAGTATTAAGAAAGTGAGGACAAGAACATGGCAGACAGACACACAACAGAAAAACTGCTGGAGAGCGAGCGCCTTTCCGGAAAGGTGACATTATTTGCGAAAGTGACGATTCTACCGGGCGATGAGCTTCCGTATCATGAGCATCACGGGGAGACAGAAGCGTATCACATCCTGTCCGGTGCGGGTATGTATCAGGATAATGACAAAACCTACCCGGTGCAGGCCGGTATGACGACGTTCTGCGAGGACGGCAGCGGCCATGCGATTTCCTGCGCAGGGGAAGAACCGTTGGTATTTCTGGCGATGATTCAGAAAAAAGCAGAATAAGCAGGTACGGATATGAGCAGAAAGAAAAAGCCCAAAATGCAATACCGCTATTACGAAGTGCCGGAGAAATGTCCGGTGCTGGCGCTTACGGGTGAAAAATGGGTGCAGAATTACGGCTATCAGATCGATTATCTGCATTTTCATAACCTGATGGAGATCGGTTTCTGCTATTACGGCGAGGGAACGATCGTTTTGGAAGATGAAGAATTACCTTACGACGGAGGGGTGTTTACGGTAGTACCAAAGAACTTTCCGCATACGACAAACTCCCGGGAAAACAGAGTCAGCTCCTGGGCGTGGCTGTATATTGATGTGGAAGGGTTCATCACCACGCTGTATAAGGATAATCCGCGGATGGCGCAGAAGCTGATTTCGCGCATTAACCAGAAGGCTCATTTTGCGAAAAAGGCAGACAGACCCGAAGTGGCGGAGCTGATCAAATTGATTATCAAATGCATGGAGGAAAAAGAAGAATTTTATCTGGAAGAAGTGAAAGGGCTGACACGCGCACTTCTGATGCAGATTGCCAGGTGGAATGAAAAGGATGAGAGACAGGAAAAAAATACCATCATGGACAACGCGAGTGTTACCCTGATTCTGCCCGCGCTGGATTATATCGGGGAAAATTTTCAGGAGAGTATCCAGATTGAGGAGCTTGCAGAAGTGTGCCACATCAGTGAAACACATCTGCGCCGTATTTTCCAGGAATCGATGCGGATGACACCGGTGGAATATATCAACTGGATCCGGATCCGGGCGGCATGTAAGGAGCTGCGGAAGACGAATGCTTCGGTATATGACATCGCGCTGCGCTGCGGATTCACAACAATTTCTACTTTTAACCGCAATTTTCGTAAGATTCTCGGCGTTTCGCCTCAGCAATGGAGAAGTGCACCGGAACATTACGAGCAGAATTTGTTGAAATTTGATATAAAAACACAAGAGGGATGGTAATGTCCGTCAAAACGTTTATAAATGGTTGAAAATGCATAGGATACAGTCGAATATGCGCACAACTGACGTAAGAATGTTGTTATAATTTGTACATGTTGAGGGGATAAAAACCTGAAAAATGTACAAAACAACCAAAAGAATTTCTGGGCGAAAGTGCAGGGGCTCTGGTTGTAAAATAACATCTTAAGGAGGATGTGCAATATGAAAAGAAAAATTGTATCAATCGTAATGGCATCAGCAATGGTATTTGGGCTGGCCGCATGTGGTTCCAGCGGCGGAACAACAACAAGCTCCAGCAACGGCGGAAATGATGCAGCAACAGATACCAGTGCAAAATCAGAGAGCAGCGACGTAGTAGAGGGCGGCTCTGACGATGACAACACCTTAACTGTATGGACCTGGGACCCGAACTTCAACGTTTACGCGATCCAGAAAGCAGCTGAAATTTATGCACAGGATCACGAAGGATTCAAAGTAGAAGTCAGCGAAGTACAGTCCGACGACATTGAAACCCGTCTGACCACAGCAGTTTCCGCAGGAGACTTGAGCACTCTGCCGGATATCTTCCTGATGCAGGATAACTCCTTCCAGAAATATGCAACCAACTATCCGGACATCTTCACCGATCTGACCGATTCCGGAATCGACTTCAGCGAATTCTCATCCGCAAAAGTTGCTTACTCCACTCTGGATGGAAAGAACTACGGAATCCCGTTCGACAATGGTGCCGTTATCGAGTGCCTGCGTACCGATATGCTGGAGCAGGCAGGCTTCACCGTAGATGATTTCACAGATATCACCTGGAATGACTTTATGGAGAAAGCAAAAGTTGTCAAAGAGAAAACAGGCCAGCCGATCCTGACATCTCAGGCCGGATCTCCAGACCTTGTAATGGAAATGCTGCAGTCCTGCGGTGAGTCCCTCTTCAATGAAGATGGATCTGTCAACATCGCAGACAACAAAGCACTGAAACCAATCCTTGAGATCTACAGCCAGATGGTTGCAGACGGCACTCTTGTAGAGGTTACTGACTGGGATCAGTACATCGCATCCATCAACAACGGAACCACAGCAGGCGTTATCAACGGATGCTGGATCATGGCTTCCATCACAGCAAATGAAGATCAGTCCGGTAAATGGGCAATCACCAATATGCCGAAACTGGACGGCGTTGACGGAGCAACCAACTACTCCAACAACGGTGGTTCTTCCTGGGCAATTTCTTCCAACTGCAAAAAACAGGATCTTGCCATTGACTTTATGAAATCTACCTTCGCAGGCAGCACCGCTCTTTACGATGACATCATCGCAAAAGGCGCTCTGTCAACCTGGGCACCGGCAGGAGATTCCGAAGCATACGCACAGCCAGTTGCATTCTTCAGCGATGACCCGGTTTACGCAAAGATCGTTGATTTCGCAACCAAGACTCCATCCAACATCACCGGAGCATTCTACTACGATGCACGTGATGCTGTCGGAACCGCACTTTCCAATATCATCCAGACAGGAGCAGATATGGACAGCGAACTTCAGACCGCACAGGAAACTGTAGAGTTCAACATGGGTGGCTGATATCCTGCAATACATAAAAAAGTAGGACGATAAGAAACGGGTCTGCTTCCTGGACAGACAGAAGCAGGCCCGTTCTGTATCTATGCGGTGTGTGTTTGAAAAATGATTTCTGCAGGAGAACATGAAATGTTGTCTGCAAAAAGATTTTTTCAAACACACGCCAGGTAAAAAAAGAAAGGAAGATTCCATGAGCAGTCAGAAGAAAAAAGGAATGAACTTGGAAAGAAAACAGAATCTTACCGGCTGGGCTTTCCTGATGCCGGCAACGATCCTGATCGCATGGATGAGCTTTTATCCGATGATTCAGGCATTCATCCTGTCTTTACAGACAGGTATGGGCATCAACCTAAAATTCAACGGATTTGCAAACTATGCCCGTATTTTAAAAGACCCGACCTTTAAACAGACCTTAAGCAACACCTTCTTTTATCTGATTATTCAGGTGCCGATCATGCTGATCCTCGGCCTGATGTTTGCTTCCATGCTGAACAACAAAGATCTGCGTTTTAAGGGACTGTTCCGTACCTGCATTTTCCTGCCGTGCGCAACATCTCTCGTATCTTACGCGATGATCTTCCGTTCCCTGTTTGCAAATGACGGTTTTATCAACACCGTTCTCCGCGGCCTCGGCATGAACCCGATCATGTGGTTCTCCAATGCGTGGACAGCCCGTGCGGTTATCATCATCGCCCTGATCTGGAGATGGACCGGATACAACATGGTCTTCTATCTCTCCGGTATGCAGAACATTGAATATTCGATCTACGAAGCAGCCAAAATCGACGGCGCAAGCCCGCTGCAGACTTTCTTCAAGATCACCGTTCCACTGTTAAAACCGATGATTCTGCTGACCACAATTACTTCTACCAACGGTACTCTGCAGCTGTTCGATGAGTCCCTGAACCTGACAAACGGAGGTCCTGGAAAATCAACCATGACCATGTCTCATTATATTTACAATATGTCCTTTGTACAGAGCCCGAACTTTGGCTATGCGGCAGCAATGTCCATCCTGATCCTGATCATGGTAGCCATTCTGGCACTGCTTCAGATGAAAGTAGGTGACGAGCGATAATGGGAAAAGCAAAGAAATTTTTCATGTATCTGATTTTAACGGTAGCGTCGATCCTTTCTGTTTTTCCGCTGTACTATATGTTCTGCGCGTCTACAAACAGAAGTATTGATGTCATTGCCGGAAAACTGATTCCGGGTACGTATCTGATTGACAACTTTAAAGCGCTGATTGCGCAGCAGAACCTGCGCCTTGCACTGTGCAACTCCTTCCGGAATGCGACGGTGCTGACCATTCTCTGTCTTCTGGTCTGCTCGATCGCCGGTTATGGATTTGAGATCTATCATGATAAAGCAAAAGATGCGGTATTTACCGTACTTCTGACTGCGATGATGATTCCGTTCGCAGCCATCATGATCCCAATGTTCCGTATGTTTTCCCAGCTAAAGATGGTCAACACGATGGCAGCTTTCATGCTTCCTTCGATTTCAACACCGTTCATGATCATGATGTTCCGCCAGGCTTCCCGTTCCTTCCCGCACGATATCATCGAAGCGGCAAGACTCGATGGCTTAAGCGAGACAGGAATTTTCTTTCGTATGTATATGCCGACCATGAAATCGACGTATGCGGCAGCAACAATCATCACCTTTATGAACGCATGGAACAACTACCTGTGGCCGAAGGTTATCTTACAGAACAATGAATCCATCACCATGCCGATGCTGGTAGCGAACCTGCTCGGCGGCTACACTGTAGATTATGGTGTGCTGATGCTCGGCGTATTTATCTGTACGATCCCGACAGCAATTATTTTCTTCTGCTTCCAGAAGAGCTTCACAGAAGGTATCACAGGTGCCGTAAAATAAGAAAAAGAATCGAACAGAAAAGGTGGATATTTGGATGAATATCCACCTTTTTTTCAAAAGATCAAAAAGAACAAAATTCCAGAAGGAGGAAAATAAAAATGGGTGTATTTCAGTATGAAAAAGTGAAGGACCCGACGTACTATGGAGAAAACCGGGTGGCGGCGCATTCCGATCACAGATATTATGGATCGGTGGAAGAAATGGAGCAGCATGTGGAAAACTTCCGTCACAGTCTGAACGGACTGTGGAAATTCCACTACGCAAAGAACTACGAGAGCACGATTCCGGGATTTGAGACACCGGAGTATGACTGCACAAAATGGGATGATATCCGCGTGCCGGCGCATATCCAGATGGAGGGATACGACGCACCGCAGTATGCCAATGTGCAGTATCCGTGGGAAGGAAGAGAAGAAATCCAGCCAGGTGAGATTCCGGAGCGGTTCAATCCAACGGCTTCCTATGTGAAATATTTTGAAGTGCCGGAGCAGATGAAAGGAAAACGGCTTTTTGTTTCCTTCCAGGGAGCAGAGAGCGGTATTGCCGTATGGCTGAACGGAACCTTCCTTGGCTACAGCGAGGATACGTTTACTCCGTCCGAGTTTGAACTGACCCCGTATCTGAAAGAGGGCGAAAATAAACTGGCAGCACAGGTCTTCAAATGGACAAGCGGAAGCTGGTGCGAGGATCAGGATTTCTTCCGTTTCTCCGGTATTTACCGTGATGTGTATCTGTATACGATTCCGGAGGTTCACGTTTCGGATCTGAAAGTACAGACGTTGCTGGATGATACGTTTACGAAGGCAGATCTGGTCATTGATACGAAAACGATCGGAAAAGGAAACGTAAAAATTACCCTGTCAAAAGACGGAACGGCACTGCAGAGCACCGAAGGTGTGCTGGATGGGGAAACACAGTTTGTTCTGAAAGTCGATCAACCGGAACTGTGGTCCGCAGAGACACCGGTGCTGTATGATCTTCTGCTGGAAGTCACCGCAGAGGATGGAACGGTGCAGGAACTGATTCCGCAGAGAGTCGGATTCCGCCGCTTTGAGATGAAAGACCACATCATGATGCTGAATGGAAAACGGGTTGTCTTTAAAGGCGTCAACCGCCACGAGTTCAGCTCCGTATCCGGCCGTGTCGTTTCGAGAGAAGAGCTGATCAAAGACCTGACAACGATGAAACAGAACAACATCAATGCGATCCGTACCTGCCATTACCCGGATGCGGTCGGCATTTATGATCTGTGCGATGAATACGGTCTTTACATGATCGCGGAGTGCAACATGGAGTCCCATGGAACGAGAGATACGGATGCGGTACGAAGCGGAGATTTCTCCGGTGTTGTACCATGCGACCGCCCGGAGTGGATGGACTGTATGCTCGACCGTGTCAATTCAATGTATCAGAGAGACAAAAACCATCCGGCGATTCTGATCTGGTCCTGCGGAAATGAATCGTTCGGCGGAAAAGTTATTTTTGAAATGTCCCAGCTGTACCGGAAGATGGACCCGACCCGTCTTGTTCATTATGAAGGAGTTAATGACGACCGCAGATACAACGACACCAGCGATATGGAAAGTCGGATGTACACGACGGTCAATGAAATCCGTGAATTCTTGTCGAAAGACAGAAGAAAACCGTATGTCTGCTGTGAGTATGCGCATGCGATGGGAAATTCCTGCGGCGCCATGAAGAAATATATGGATCTTGCCGAGGAAGAACCGCTGTTCCAGGGCGGCTTTATCTGGGATTATATCGACCAGTCAATCTACAAAAAAGACCGCTACGGAAAAGAATTTCAGGCGTACGGCGGAGACTTTGATGATCATCCATGCGATTACAATTTCAGCGGAAATGGTATTGTATACGGCGGCGAGCGCGATGCTTCCCCGAAGATGCAGGAAGTAAAATTCTGCTATCAGAACATTGCTGTGGATGTACAGAAAGACAAAGCAGTTGTAAAAAATAAGAACCTGTTTGTGAATACCGATGCGTTTGACTGCGTGGTAATTCTCGAAAAAGAAGGAAAGAAACTGAAAGAAGTGCCGATGGAAATTTCCGTGGAGCCGCTTTCCGAAAAAACAGTGGAGCTTCCGATTGCCGTACAGACCCTTCCGGGCGAGTATGCGGTGACCGTTTCCTTCCGCCTGAAAGAAGATACCGTATGGGGCAAGCGCGGCCATGAAGTTGCATTCGGACAGGGTGTTTATGAAGTGGAAGCACCGGCGAAAGCAGAAAAACCGGCGAAATTTGAAGTGATCCGTTCCAACCATGATTTTGGTGTGCGCGGCGAGAATTTCGATGTGATGTTCTCCGATCTGAACGGCGGACTCGTATCGTACCGTTACGGCGGCGTTGAGATGATCAAAATGATTCCGAAACCGAACTTCTGGCGTGCGCCGATTGACAATGACTGCGGAAGCCTGATGCCGATGCGTTACAGCCAGTGGAAGATTGCTTCGATGTATCTGTCCCACAAATATCCGAACGGCAGCCATTATCCGGGACTGTATGCGCCGGAAATCGAAGTACACGAGGACTGCGCAGAAGTCAGCTACCGCTATGTAATGCCGACCACACCGGCGAGCGAGTGCCGTCTGACCTACCGTGTCTTCGGCGATGGAAGCATTCAGACGACGCTGACGTATGATCCGGTGAAAGAGCTCGGCGATATGCCGGAATTCGGCGTGATGTTCAAACTGGATGCCGATTACGACCATGTAACCTGGTACGGTATGGGACCGGAGGAGACGTATGTGGACCGCTGCGCCGGAGCAAAGCTTGGCGTTTATAAGAATAAAGTCGAAGACAATATGGCGAAATATCTCGTTCCGCAGGAGTGCGGCAACAAGGTTGGTGTACGCTGGGCAACCGTGACGAACCGCAAGGGCCGCGGCATGATGTTCAGCGGCGACAAGATGGAATTTTCCGCACTGCCGTACACACCGCACGAGCTGGAAAATGCGATGCATCCGTATGAACTGCCGCAGGTACATTACACCGTTGTGCGCGTGGCAAAACAGCAGATGGGTGTTGGCGGAGACGACAGCTGGGGTGCACAGACCCATCCGGAGTACCTGATTCCGATTGATAAAAAACTGGAGTTTACCTTTACGTTTAAGGGAATCTGATGTAAGATGTTCCAGAAAGCCGAAAAGCAGAACAGGCGGACTGATTTTTGAATTTCTGGATCAGAAACAGACAGCAAAGGCAGAAAATTTTGTAGAACAGCTCATTCTGCGCGGAGGAAGGATGGGCTGTTCGTGAAATAAAGGAGACAGAACAGATGCGTGGTAAAGAGGTAAATTTTGGAAAGCTCCTGCACGGGGGCGATTATAACCCGGAACAGTGGCTGGATTACCCGGAGATTCTGGAACAGGATCTGGCGTATTTCAAGAAAGCCAGAATCAACGAGGTTTCGCTTGGCATGTTTTCCTGGGCATTTTTAGAGCCGGAGGAAGGAGTTTTCCGTCTGGAATGGTTAAAAGAGGTGATTGACCGCCTGTACGAAAACGGAATTGTGGTCATACTTTCCACGCCGACGGCGGCAAGACCGCGCTGGATGGCGGAAAAATACCCGGAGGTGCTCCGCGTCAATGCGGCAAGAGAACGGAATCTGTACGGAGAGCGCCACAATCACTGCTATACCTCACCGGTTTACCGGGAAAAAACGAGAATCATCAATACGAAGCTGGCGGAAATGTTCAAAGACCACCCTGGCGTGATTGCATGGCATATTTCGAATGAATACGGCGGAGAGTGCCACTGCCCGCTGTGCCAGGAGGCATTCCGCGGCTGGGTGAAGAAAAAATACGGCACACTGGAACGGCTGAACCGTGCCTGGAATACCGGGTTCTGGAGTCATACTTACCAGAGTTTTGACCAGGTGGAGAGCCCGTCTCCGAAAGGAGATTCTTCGCTACACGGACTGAATCTGGACTGGAAACGGTTTGTGACGGATCAGACCGCGGATTTTGTAAAATGGGAAATCAAAGCGCTGCGGGACGCTGGGGCAGAACAGCCGTCTACCATCAATATGATGTATAACTTTACCGGACTGAACTACTACAAGTTTGCCGATGTGATTGACTTTGTATCCTGGGACAATTATCCGACCTGGCATAAAGAGGCGGAGACGGTAACAGCGATGGATACAGGTATGCAGCATGACATTATGCGGAGCATTCAGAAAAAGCCGTTTTATCTGATGGAGAGCTGTCCTTCCGCAACGAACTGGCAGTCCGTCAGCAAGCTGAAAAAACCGGGCATGCTGCAGGCCGCGTCACTGCAGGCAGTTGCGCATGGGTCGGATAGTGTGCTGTATTTCCAGATGAGGCAGAGCCGCGGTGCATCCGAAAAATTCCATGGGGCCGTGATCGACCATTATGGCGGATCGGATACTAGGGTATTCCGTGAAGTGACGAAAGTCGGCGCAGCCCTGGAGCAGCTGCAGGAAGTGAATGGTTCGCAGAATCCGGCGGAAGCAGCCGTGATTTACGATGTGGAAAACCGCTGGGCGGTGGAAGATGCGGCGGGTCCGCGGAATGCAGGTGTTTTTTATAAAGAAACCGTGGAAAAGCCATATCAGGCATTCCGGAAACTGGGCATCAATGTGGATGTGATTGATGAGACGTGCAGCCTCGACGGATACCGTGTTGTGGCGGCACCGATGGTTTATCTGCTGCGGGAAGGATGGACGGAAAAGGTTCGGACGTTTGTGGAGAACGGCGGAATCTTCCTGCTGACCTACTGGTCCGGCATTGTGGATGAGACGGATCTCTGTTACTTAGGCGGAACACCGCATGACCTGATGGATGTGATGGGATTCCGGAGTATGGAGATTGACGGACTGTACGATGGCGAATGGAACGAGGGCATTCCGGAACCGGAAAATCCGCTGCATCTGGAACGGGCATATCGCTGCAGTTATCTCTGCGAGCTGGTACAGCCATCGACGGCGGAAGTGGTGATGACATACGGAAAAGATTTCTATGACGGCATGCCGGCGATGACCCGGAATGTGTATGGAAAGGGAAAAGCGTATGCCGTTTGTGCGGACTTTGAACAGGGACTGTACGATGAAGTCTGCCGGAAACTGGCAGAAGAGGCCGGTGTGGAGCGGATCGTGGAAGAAGTTCCGGAAGGTGTGGAAGTCACGATGCGCGAGCAGAAGGACGGAACACGGTACGTGTTTGTCCAGAACTTTAACCGGGAGGCCGTTGAAGTCAAACTGCCGATCGAGCGCTATCCGGTATGGCAGGGAACGTATGACGGAACGATCGGAAGCTGGAAGACGATTGTGCTGAAAGGAAGATAGAAGAGAAGAAAAGTCTGTTGAGAAAAACCGGAATGGGCTGTTTCTCAACAGACTTTTTTCGTTCATGCATTTGCGGCAGCGTCTTCTTCCTGCGTCAGCTTTTTCTTATACGCCTCGCCCCAGTCCCACATCGCATCCATGATCGGGTGGAGGCTGAAGCCGAGTTCCGTCAGGGAATATTCGACACGCGGCGGTACCTCGGCGTAAACTTTACGGTTGACCAGACCGCTCTGTTCCATCTGGCGGAGCTGGGAAGTTAAAACTTTTTGAGAGACGTGACCGATGGACTTTTTCAGCTCGCCGAACCGCATGGTGCCGTGGAGCAGCAGATCGCGCAAGATCAGAATTTTCCATTTATCACTGATCAGAGTCAGCGTAGTTTCCACCGGGCAGGGCGGAAGATCAGCAAGAGAAACGGGTGTTTTTTCTGCGGATGACATAAGAGAAAACCTCCTTTTTGAAGAAAATAATGATTTGAAAGATGGCGGAAACGTCTGATTTTACACAATAGTATCTTTTGGGTAACTACACCACAATATTGTGCTTACTTTACGAAAGAACTCTATGGACTTATTATAAAGCCATCGAAAGAAAAAAACAATTCAAAAAAACAAAATGGAGGAAAGTAAAATGAGCAAAGCAGTAGAATTTTTAAATGAGAATCCGGTACAGTATCTGGCAACGGTAGGTCGTGACGGAAAGGCAAAATGCCGCCCGTTCATGTTTGCAGGAGAGGTTGACGGAAAACTGTGGTTCTGCACCAACAACACAAAAGATGTTTACAAAGATATGCAGGAGAATCCGGAAATCGAAATCTCTGTTTCCAGCCCGTCCTACGCATGGATCCGTCTGCACGGAACCGCAGTGTTTGAAAATAACATGACTGTAAAAGAAGTGTGCATGCAGAACCCGATCGTAAAAGGCCAGTACCAGACCGCTGACAACCCGATTTTCGAGGTATTCTATCTGGACAATGCACACGGTGTAATCGCAGACTTTTCCGGAAACCTACCGTACGAGTTTTAATCTGTCACTATGAATTTGAAAACTGCGCGTCGCATTCTCGTTACTTTAGTGATGAGTTAGACGCGCAATT
>OBAE01000765.1_pt1 | contig 21361 bp, 17 predicted proteins | sample 1517641 | NCBI WGS metagenome assembly OBAE01 (sample SAMN04571701, study PRJEB22368) | human gut metagenome | biome: human gut; material: stool | host: Homo sapiens | place: Luxembourg | collected 2012-08-30 | reverse complement strand
TCTAGATTATAGAAGGAGTATAGGCATAGCGGTCTAAAAAAATGTCCGCATGCCCCATTCAAGGTTCCAAGCTTTGAGCCTTCCAACGTGACAGTTGTAGTAGATAAATCATCATATGTTCCATCGTCATTCAGCCTTACAAGCTTATACTCATATCTATCAATACCGGAAAGATTATCAGTAGCCTTTAATTGTAAACAAACACTTGACTGTTTCCACAAATCTGCATTTTCGTCTTCAAGCTTATTTTCCTGATTATCACTATCTACTATATTGACATCTGTGATTTTAGGTGCTTCGTTATCGATTATAGCACCTTCTGTACTTATATATTTTACATTTCCACTGTTATCTACAATCTTTATATATACTATATATTTATTATAGGACTTGTCTAACGACTCACAAAAGCTGTATTCATCATCTGATTTATTTATTTTAATTTTTTTCCATTTATCAGCAGATAACTTATTTAAGTCAGGCTCTGATAAAACTGTATCCGTATCCAGTTTATTTACATAATAGCTAACTGTCCATATGCCGGAATTTCCGGTATCTTTATCAGTTACACTACCTACAATATTCAACTGATTTTGTTTAAAAATAGATATTGCAGTGAATGGGTTTAATACATTTTCCCACCAGTTACCAATTATTCCAGCATCTGTTTTATCTGTTGAGAACTGTACTTTTCCAACCGGAGCGAGCTCATCAATATAGAATTCCTTTGATTTGCTATCAGCTACAGTGCCTTCTTCCGTTTTATTTCCTGCTAAATCCGTTGAAGAAGCTTCAATTTTGTAAAGATGATTACCTGTAAATTTAAGCTTTGCAGTATATGAGCCATCCTTATTGTCAGTCCAGATTTCATCATCTGTTTTTACAATAGCAGCACCTTGTACTTCTGCCTTGTTATCTAATATATTTACTGCATTTTTATTATCAACCGCTACTTTAATTTGAGTAGCATTTTTGTTAAAAGAAGCATCTGTTACAGTAATCTGTGCATATCTGTCATGGTTGTAGTATTCTACCCCATCCTTTAACTGTGAATAATTATCATTAGTTGTATTTTCATCAGCTGAAGAATATGCAATACCTACAGTTGGTGCAGTATGATCAAAGTGGAACTTTTTATCGTCAGAAAGTGATGTGATTTTTTCATTTCCTGCTTTATCCGTCACCTTGACATACACATTTCCTGCATTTGGAGTATCTGTAAATGATATCGTTACACTCTTAGCATCAGCTTTAAGATTTTGAACATTTTCAGCATCCCAATCGATATTCTTAATGTCCCATCCAGAAGCACTTGTCACATCATCTGTGAGATAAACTGCTTTTATACCAGCGATACCTGAAAAATTATCAGTAGCACTGATACCTACAGATATTTTATCAGTAAAATAATATTTACCTTCATTACTATTCAATGACAGCTCCGCCTTAGGCAGTGCTGTATCAAATTTGATTATCTTAGTCTGTGTATCAGATTTCAGACCTGCATTATCGTATGCTATAACATTTACCTTAATTTCTTTATTGGCAAATTTACTTGCCTGTAATGTAATCAAATAGCTTCCATCAGCATTAGGATTAACTGTTGTTTCTTCAAGAAGCGGCTTATCTTTTTCATCTGTCACTGTATACTTAACAGCCGCAATCTGCGAACCAGCATCAGACGGTGAAGCTGTAATTTCCACATCTTTGTTTATCCAGTCTGCATCATTATCCTTTGCAATGGAAAGTGTAGGCTTTACACTATCATAGTTGTATGCTCCACTTACTGTTCCCTCATTGATATAAGATAAAGTTTCATTTTCTGAATTTTTCTTTTCCTGTCCAATAACAAGAGCAAATTGATTTTCGCCCTGTGTGATACCATTGGCATCTATAGCAATTTCTTCTACAAAGCTGCCATCAGAATCTTTGATTTTATAACCATCTTTTGCCTTGATCCCGGTCACTTCTGAATACCAGGTGTTTCCATCTGAAGCAGTATTTGATGTTCCAACTACCTCACAATATTTTCTAAAATCATTGTAAGCATATGGCTTTATTGTTGTAGTATATGTTTTCTCTGCACTGTTATATTTGTCATCCTCTGCAATAGCAGCCTTGATTGTAACTTTTACTCCATCAGCACTGTTATTATAGCTCTTTGCAGTCCATTTACCATTGTTTGCAAAATCAGTATCCTTTGTGATGTACTCTTCTCCGTTAACCACACTATAAGTGATTTTGCCTTGGGTATCACTAGCACTTGAGCTTGCAGCTGCTGCAACCTCATCACCTACATAAACCTCTGCTTTTGTATCAGTAAATGAAAGTGTCTGTTCTAATTTTGCAATTACTACATCAGACTGTGTGATTGTCTTATAACTATCACCAACAGATAGTGTAGCCGTAAAAGAAACTTTTCCGGCTTTCCTTATAGTTACTACACCTGTATTTCCATCAACATATGCAATTTTCTGATCTGAAGATGCATATTTAACACTATTATTACCCGCGCCATTCACAGCAAGTTTTTGAGTAGTATCTAGTTTCCAGTCATTAAAATTTGTGGAGAAAGCAAACTCTGTATATGTGTCCTGAACCATTGCAATCTTTGTATAAGCTGGACTGTCAGAAGCCTTCACAGCGGTGCATTCCTTCTTCCAGAAAAGATATCCATCAGAAGATATATCCACAGAGTACTTACTGTCCTTGACAAGACCTGTCACATCAATTTTTATGCTATTTAATGCTACAGGCTTAGCATCCTGCTGTTCATCTGCCTGTCCGACAGGCTCATTTGAATTGTCAGAGCCACTTTCTGAGCCTGTATTTTCAGTATCCTTTCCAGCAGCGTCATCCTTACCGGTATCAGTATTACCCGGATTGTTATTACCTGAATCGGTATTATCTGGATTTGTATTATCTGGATTTGTATTTCCAGAATCAGTTTGTGCCTTAACCACTTCGGTCCTAACAAACTTTTGCTCAACTTCTTTTCCGGTACTGTCAGTAACAGTTACCTTGATATCGCCTGCCTTGTTCCAGTCCGAAGCACCTGTCACCTTAAGGTAGATAGCACCATTTGTGTCATTCGCTTCAACTATCGTGAAGTTTGCCGGCAAAATGGTGACAACCATAAGTAGTGCCATTAAAAAGGCCATCATGCGTTTTCTCATGCTACTCACTCCTTTGCTTTAAATTATTTCATCTGTATGTATAAAGGTAATATCCTCTAATACCATAAACTGATTGAGAACTGTTGTCTCGCTTGGATTCTGTGGCATATGTGATGAAAGTACCGTTGTTTCCCCAACATTCTGCTGACTGAGAACTGTTGTCTCATTTGAGTAATTCTGTTCAAGAACCATCGTCTCATTACTTTCATTATCTGTATCCATTCCAACAGACGCCTGCTGTTCTAGCTTCATCGTGCTGATTTTTTCTGTATGAACCCCAAAACCACTTGTGATTCCACGTCTTTGCAAATTTCCTGACGGAGTCATTTTATCTGTCAATCTGCCTCTTTCCAGATTAACTGCACTTGCCTTATAAGCTTTTCCACCGGAGGCTTCATTCTGCTTTCTAATATTTTCAATTGCCTTTTTTGCATTTCTGCCTGTTAAATCACCAATTACATTTGGAATTTTAAGTGTAATAAATAGTATCACTGAAACCACAAACATTACAGCACACGCTATGGAACCCACGATAAAAATCAGCCTGTAAATATCATATGTCATTCTTTCTCAGCCTCCTTTACCGTGTTTATCTTCTGCTTTGTCGACTCGATGTTGTCCTGAAGCTTCTTCATATCGTCTGCAATAACCGATTTGTCAACCTTAGTCGAACTGTCTGATATAGCATCCAAAAGTGCAATCACATCATCCTTGGATGTCACCTCCAAAAGAGGAGAAATATTGTTGTTTACAATATCATCTACTTCATTCCACACCTGAAGCTTTGAATCCACACTGTCAAACTGTTCAGATTCCTTTTCCAGCTCTGTAACTTTTTTCCAAAGATTTGCATACTCTTCATACATCTTCTCTGTCTGCTTAACCTTTGCTCCACCATACTGGCTTATGAGATCCAGACAATCGGAGATATCACAATATATCTGTGCAACAGGATATTTCTGCACAGCATCCTTGTACCACTTGGTGGCATTGGCATATCTGTCCTTTTCCACATTTATATCATAGTAGAAAAGAAAGCTCTCACCATACTGGTAGCAGACCTCCTGATATCCGTCAGGATTTTTCTTTTTCAAATCCGAAAGCACATCATACGTCTGCGAATATCCATCACTGTTTTTTCTATCCAGTCCGACCTGTATCTTTGTAAGTATGTTTGCCTCATCCTTGTCCAATGCAAAATCACTTGTAAGCATATCATTCAGCTTCAGATACGCATCTGTTCTGGTAGGGTCTGTAATTATCGCATTGTAATAGTCCTCATAAGTATCTGCCGTTTTCAGAATGTTATCATAGTTTTCACTTTTTTTATTCTCGGCTGAAACATATCCCCATATAGAGGTTGCTCCCAAAATCACTGTAATTACCGACGTAGTGATAAAAGCTGCAAGCTTTCTTTTTTGTTTTTTTCTATATATATCATCTATCTCATCATAGTGCTCCAAAGCATACATCAGCTCTGCCGCATTCTGATATCTGTTAGCCGGATTAGGCTGTGTACACTTTAAAATGATTCTTTCAAGACCACCTGACAGGCTTGGGTTTATCTCTCTGATCGGCCTGATTTCATAAGGTGGCTCACATGGGTTTTTTCCTGTAACCAGATGATATAGTGTAGCACCAAGACAATAAATATCTGTTCTGCCATCCGTCTGTCCCATTCCTCCAAACTGCTCCGGAGCTGCATATCCCATAGTTCCGAGACATGTCGTATCAGCCAGATTTTTTTCTTTAAACTCTCTTGCTGTTCCAAAATCAATAAGAGTGATATTGCCATCAGGTTTAAGCATAATATTGGCAGGCTTCATGTCTCGATATATGATAGGTGGATTCTGTGAATGCAGATATCCAAGCACATCGCACAGCTGCTTAGCCCAATGAATCACATCATCCTGAGGCAACGCGCCATACTCTTCAATAGCCTTGCTAAGTGAATTTCCCTGTATGTAATCCATGACGATCAAGAATCTGTCGTCATCCTCTATGACGTCCACAATATCCGGCAGATAAGGATGATTAAGTTTTTTTAGCATGTCTGTCTCAGCCACAAGACTCTGCTTCACAACCTCAAAATCCTTTACACCGTCTTTTCGTACCTCTTTAATAGCCCACTGCTTATTTGCTTTTTCGTTCATAGCCAGGTAGACGATACTCATTCCACCATGGCCCACTTCATTCAGTATCTTGTATTTTCCATCAACAAGAGAACCAATCTCAAGCATAAACTTTCCTCCTACTGTACCTTAATCAGCGCTGCTGTGATATTGTCTCTCTCCCTACGCTGCATGTTGAGTTCTATCAGAGAACGAAGCTGCCTATTCATCACATCCCTGTTTGTCATAAATGATGGTCTGATTGCCTGATAAATTTCATCAGATGTAATCTCGTGTCTGAAACCATCCGAACAAAGCAGAAACTCCGTACCACTTTGCACATCTCCAAAAAACATGTCAGGATTAACAATCTCAGAAGCACCCACACACTGTAAAAGCACATTTCTGCGCGGGTCTGTTTTAGCCTGCTCTATTGTCATATGACCCAGCTCTATCTCTCTACCTACAAATGTCTGATCCTTTGTAAGCTGTATGAGCTTATCATTTACAAGATATGCTCTTGAATCCCCGACATTCATCAGATAGTATCTCCTGTCAGTGACAAGAAGCGCTACTACAGTGGTTCCAAGATTAACGCCCTGACCTGCTCCATACTGTTTGATTTTTTGATTCTGATTTGCTACTATACTCTCCCACTGTGCCCTTATTACAGAATCCTTAATATATCCGGGTCCATTCCGACAAATCATCTGCAGATCATCATTGACCCACTTATCAAATGCTCTTATAACCGTAGCACTGGCAAGCTCACCCTTCGCAAGACCTCCCATACCGTCACACAATACCGCAAAAACCATATTCCCAAGATTGGTAAAAATACGTTTCATCATTATGCTGTCCTGATTTGTTTTCTTGACTGTTCCCACATCTGTCTGGGCTGCAATTTCGTAATCCATACCATTTCCTCAATATATGTAATATTTATCCTGTGATTTTTTTTATTAGTACATGAAAAATTCAAAATCCTCATTCGCCAGTCTGATTTTTGTTCCATGCTCGATTTTAGTCTCCACATTGCTCTGAATCATTGAACCATTCACATATGTATGGTTTGTTGAATTGGTATCAACAATATAAAACTCATTGTCCTTGTTAATGATATTTGCGTGGCTTCTGCTGACCGCTGTATTGTCACTCACAAAATAATCCACATAGCTTCTTTCTTTTCCTATTCTAAATACCGGCTTGTTGAGTTCTATTCTCTCATTATTCTTTATTCTAAGCAGATAAGGCTTAATAATCTGAGCCTGTGATGCTCCCAAAACAGTGGTCTCTCCAGCCTCTGAACCGACTCCAAGCACTGTAGTCTCTCCAAAATTACCGGCCTTTGTCATGTTCTCCAAAATCTGTGGTGGAACTGATGGATTTCCGGTCATGCCTGTATTTGTATTTTGATTCTGCACCGGCTGTGGATGAACCTGTTGCACCGGCTTTTGCTGTGCCTGTGGCATCGGTTGTGGCTGTGCAAACTGACGCTGCGACTGATTCGACTGAGTGAACTGTCGCTGTGGCTGTGCGAATTGTTGTTGAGGTTGCTGTGGCATTACAGTTTGTGGCTGTGCCGGCTGTGGACGCTGCTGTGGTGGCTGGCCTGGGATGGCAAAGGAAACATTTGATGGCTTCACATTTTGACCAGGCATTGCTGCTCCGTTTTTTTCTGCTTCCTTTTGAGCTTTTCTTTGGGCTTTTTGTCTCTCGTAAATCTGCTTATTTTCTTTACTGTAATGTGTCAAAAGTCCAAACATGGACATCTGCTTCTCACTTGTTGTTTCCACATATGTACCTGAAATATTCGTCCCCATCTGCACATTATTATTAATTCTATTCTGGTTTTGTGGATTCATATTAGGTACTGCAAAATTCACCTGATTAGGCTGTACCACATTATTTGCTGATTGTGTTTCACGCTGTGATTGCATTTTCCCCTGAGATGGCATATTTGTCTGTACCTGTTCATTCTTTAGCTGATTCATAGCAGGCTGCATAGGTTTAGGCTGCTGACTCTGTGACTGGCTCTGTGGTTGAACCGGTTTTTGCTGACCAACAACAGCCTTTGAAGCTGCAATATTTAAATTATCAGCATCTATATCCATCAGGAGCTTTTCAAAAGCATCCACAGAAAATACAGGTGTACTATTCAGATAATTAATAATCTGTGCAACATAATCGCAATTCTCATTTTGGTCAAACTGTGTACTAAACATTATCTGCTTAAAAAACATAGGAATATTAACAGACTCATTCTGTCTGACCAAAGGAAGACATACAAGCATTGCATCACACTTTGACACATCAACATAGATATGTTCCAAATCAATCAACAGTCTTCTCGCATCAATCATATATTCCTCTGTTGATTTAATTGCCTTTAATACGCTGATAAACACACCTAGTAATCTCTTCTTATTTACAACTCCTGATAAAAACTCTTTTGCTGACACTTTTGCAGAAATATTATATTTAATAAATCTATCAGTATCTGACTGGGTGAACAGAGTCGGAACAATTCCATCTATCTTATTATTAGTAATCATTCCAAGGCTCATTGTATCCACATTATCCGAAGCTCCTATTTTATATACCAGATAAGTATTGTTTCCTTGATTTTCATATGTAAAACTCATGCCTTTGTCTCCTTTGTTCTATGATTCATGATTGTATAAATATAGTGTCAAAACCTGCCATTTATCATCCATCTTAACAAATGTCTTGCCCTGTTCATTGAAATCGCACGCATCATCAAATCCTGTCGCAATGACTTTATTACCCTTTTCATCCACATAGCCCCAGCCATTTGTAAATCTAACGGCCGCCAATCCGTTTGAAAAGCTATGAGCCTCATTAAATTGAGGCTTAATCATCTGTTTACCATCCTTATCAACAAATCCCCATTTGCCGTCCACACATACTGCGGCATATCCATCATCTGCAAATAGCCGTGCATCATCAAATTTAGTTTTTACAACCTTATTGCCTTTAGAATCAAATAAATAATAATATCCATTCTGCTTTGCAAATACCCTATCGTTTCTACATACTATTCCTTTACTGTCCATAACAACCGAATCATATTTATCTTTTGTTACTTTCTTTCCCTTGGTATCAATAAGACTCCATTTATTATCAGACTTGACAGCTGCTACTCCATTTCCCATGGCTGAAACCTCATCATAGTCACCAGCTATCTTTTTCTTGCTGTCCAAATTGTACAGGCTCCATTTTTTGCCATCATTTACAGGAAAAATATTATCCATTGACATATATCCCAGTTTCTCAATATTGTCGACAAAATCAATGACTATCTTTCTGTTGCCCTCGTTGTCTATATAAAATGCCCTGCCTTTGTCATCTATAACAGGTGCAACCTCTTTAGCAAACGCTCCCGCCTCTTCAAATTCGGATTCTATTACACGATGTCCTTTGCTGTTCAGATAGCCCCACTTTTTTTCTTTCTTTACTGCTGCATAGCCATTACTGAACTCCTCTACCTGTGCATATTCACCTTCGAGATAATACTCATATTTGATATCTGAAATAATCTCTTCAATCTTCTTTGATGAAATTTTCAGTCCATCCGCTTCATCCTTTATCCTGAAACATGAGGCATAGTCTTTCTGCTCCAAATACACCTGAATCAAAAACTCATATCCCACCTGTTCCTTGGGATATTCACTTATGAGAGACTCTCCCCATTTGGCAGCTGTTCTTAAATCCTCCGCTTCTATATACATCTCTCCCAGCTCTGCCCGAAGCTTCGCTGAATCTTTAAGCTTTAAGGCATCAAGATAGTCCTCCTCTGCATTCACATAAACCTCAAGCTTCCTATTCTGTCTGGCCTGAGTTATATCATTATCATATTGTTTATTAATTTTTTCTCTGTCACTATATGTTTTATATACAGATCCTCCTAACAATGCTACAAGCAATATAGGTACTAAAAATTTATAATTCTTCATTGTATATCCTCTACATTCCAGTCAAAAATATTGATAACCACGTTCCTATAGCAAGAGCCGGACCAAATGCCATTGCATCCTTTTTGCCTTTTCTTTTTGTAATAAGAAAATAAATTGCTGTGATAAATGATAAAACGAGAGATAAAAATATAGCGCTCCATATTCCATCAAGCCCAAGCAATAGCCCCATAACCACAAACAGCTTTATATCCCCGGCGCCAATCGATCCCCTGATACATATCTTGCAAAGCAAAGAAGCTATAAACAGGGCTGCCGCTGCAATAAGCGAAGAAATGATATTGGCAACAATAAACTGACTGCCACATATCAGCTCAACAAATATACTTAACACCCAGTATACAAGTCCTGTAATAATATATTCATTTGGAATCCTTAGCTCCGTGAAATCAACATATGCAACAGATGCCATAATTGAAAGAAGTGCTATCATCCTAAAATTCTTATAAATTGCATTATCGTGATAAAAGAACTGAAGCATACAAGCATCTATCATGACAAGAAACATACCTATAATACAATAGACAATAAGCTTTTTACTCTTTTTTTCTTTATTTCTGATCAGTATATAGATACTCACTCCACATAGAATAATTGAAATGAGTATCATTAAAATATCATTTGTTTTCATAATTCCTAATCCACCTATTTTTTCGCACTAACTCCCTTGCCCCACACATCGGTTGATGCACTCTGACAAAATCTGATGGTGATATCTGTATTAAGCAGATTGACAACCTTCACATCATATGAGCAAGTCAACCTTAGGGCATTACTTGATTTGCCATCCGTTGATACCAAAAATTCCGTGCCAGCAAACGAAAGCCCATCCAGACCATCCTTTACATGATACTGTTTCAAAAAAGCGTTGACATCCCCACCATTTGAATCCTTAAGATTCTTCTTCATAAAAGCTCTTCCCATAGACTGTGCCAGATATGACTTGCCTGCAGACGAACCCTCATTCAATGCAAGCATACCCATACCCTTTACAAAGCCCATAGGATCTTCTGCCAAAGCATCTCCATAGTCATTAATATTGGCAGCCAAATCTGATGCTCCACCCTTTGTCTCATCATAAGCGGTCATTAGACTTTCAAAATCAGAAGAGCCATTCTCTATATCCGACAAACTGCTATCCATATCCGATATTCCCGTCATTAGCTCATCCATACCCTTTAATGTATCCTTTGCCAATGCCCTACTGCTTGAAGCCGCATTGCTTGCTGCATTATCCACCGAATCAATACCAAACTTATAATACAGATAGGAGTACTGCGAGATATCTGTCGCCGCACTGTTTAACGCTATGCTCATCTTTGCCTGTATGTAGCATATATCAACTATCGAATAGATGATGTACAACAGGAAAATAAAGGTAGTAAACGAAATCGTTGCCTCAACAACAATAGCTCCTCTTTCATCCTTTATACGTTTTCTCATGATATTCTCCCTTTAAATATAGATTTTCATATATACTATTTTCCTACTTCAATTACTGTTTGTCAATAATTACTTTACTATTTGTTAATGTAATAATAATATTTACTCATTTCAATTTAATAATTTTCTTTTTTAACAAAAAAAAGCCACCACACTACTAATATAGCATGGCGACTTCCTATGATAGTATTAATATTTAATTAATTGACATATTGTAAATTATTCTACTGTATATGTAAGATTATTTTCTTTTGCATATTGTTCAGCATATGAACCAGCCTTAACGATCAAATTGAAGTCTATAACATGCATCTCTGTAACACTTTCTGGAACTTTCAAATCCATTCCTTCATTGTTCATCGGAGGACAAATCATATTTGAGAAATCATCTTCACCGATTTTTTCTAATCCTTCATTTAGTATTAAATTCTGAAGATCAGTGTTTACAAAAGCAGCTCCACCTATAGTTTTTACAGAATTTCCAAGAACTACATATTTAAGTTTTTCACAATTACCAAATGCCGTTTTTGCCACTTCGGTAACATTATTCCCAATCCGAACAGCTACAATATCTTTGTCATTCGCAAACACTTTGTTAAATCCAACAACTTTCTTTCCATCAATCTCATCAGGAATAACCACGATTGGATCCTTACCAACATACTTCTCTATTATGATGTTATCTGTGCTGTCATTGAACTCAAAATCTTCTGCCGGAGTCTCATCATGGCTCATCAAATCATCCATTGTGATTTCATCTGCTGTTTTATAACTAGTATCATTCTTATCATCAGACTTATCACTTGAAGGTGTGTCTTTCTGGCTGTCCTGCACATTTGCTGTTTGTTTTTGTTGCTCTGTCTTACCTGCATTGTCTGATGACGAACTTCCACAGCCTGCTGATGAAACAGCCATTGTAAAAATCATTCCTAAAATCAATAGTCTCTTTTTCATTTCTTTCTCCTTTAATAACCTCTGATTGTTTTTATATTATATGTGCACCAGTCAGTACTGCTGCTATCATACAAATCTGTATAATCACTATATAGTGGCAATGTAATTAGTAACGGATCTACTTTCAGTTTTGAATCAAGCTCAAAATAAGTCTTTGAGTTTTCCAGTTTGTAGTCATCATCATTCGTTATCTTTCTCATATTCGCCTGAACTACATCCGCACATCTAAGTGTCATTGATTCTCCAATGTCGGACTGCATGCCACACACTATAAAAATACATAAATAATCGCTGTAGCGCAATCCGTTATCACATGAATTGGTAAAATTACCAAATTTAGTTTCTATAATACTTAATATATCTGACACACTTGTACAACTAGTTTCTGAATTAGTCCCATAATCTAAAGACACTTGCCACATTGATGCTTCACATTTATATAATTCAATCGAAAATCCAGCTTCTAATCTATTCAAATCATTTGATGTTTCAAAAACAGTTAATAAACAAATAATAACTGCCTTTACTGCCACAGATGGCACAACGCCAGCAGTTGCTGTCATAATTGCATTCGAAACAATGTAAATAGCTTTTCCTGTATTAGTATTTTTTGAAACACTCCAAAAATTCTCAAAAGCAGAGATCAGATTCAACACATATCTAATCTCATATATCTGTCCATATGCAGCATTTATATTCTCATTATTATTTTCATGACCATACAAAATGTACTCTAATTCACAACCATATGCAGCATTGTTTTCATTACAAAGTCTCTTATTGGTAAGTGATTTATTAAAGTAATCCTTATATTCATCACTATTCCACTTATCATTTACAGAATCATATTTATCATCCATATTTTCTTTTGTCAATGTGGACACATCAAAACCCTGGTCTTTTAAAATGTCATACCTTCCTTCATTATCTATAGTAGAGTAAGACAACATTTCCATTATATAAGTAGACAAATATAAGTTATCTCGAATACTTTCAAAATTTCCACCTGTCAGATTTTTTAATAGACTGACAAAGCTATTGAAAAATGTTGTATTTCCAAATGTTTTATTTATCGTGTCAATCTCTCGTGCTATAGTCTCTGCATCTTCATGTGGATTTTTTCTATTCTTAGCATTTTCTTTTGTTTTTTCCTGACTACCTGTCGCTTTTCCCTTTTCATCATCATATTTCTTTATTTCATCTTCACTAGCTGTCATAAACTGTTCTTGCCAGAACTGATACACACCAGGTATTGCAACTGTCTTTGAGTCAGCGACATCAAGCAGTAAATTATGGTCATCATTGCTATTTACACTCGCAAGCCCCTCAGTTCCAGTTCCCTGTGGTGAAAACAATGATGAAAATGTAGAATCCGCATAGCTTGAAAGCTCTGAATTCGTAGTCCTTTTATTTATCTCGCTTTCAGTAATAACCATAGAGCCTGCATTTTTGAACTGATCATATGTAGATATATCCTTGACCTTCTGATTACCATATTTGAAGCTATCTATGGCTGCTATCATCGAATCAATCTGTGACTTTATATTCTTAAGTCTGTTTTCTAAATCTATAATTGACTGTTCAGTTATATTTCCAGCTGCTTCGCTAGCCTTAATACCTGCGATTTCATCTCTGTCACCTTCTGCAAGGTCTGAATCAGTGCCATCTGCCTGATTACTCCAATCATTGAGTTTTTGGGCATAATCAGCTGCATCATGCTTCAGTGTCTCAAGTGACTCTATATCCTTACTCGAATCTCCGTTTATCGCTATGTTTAATACATCTGAATAGTGCTGCAGAGTGTTTCTTTTTTCAATCAGATTCGTTGATATATCAGCAATTCTATTTACAAATATAGTACTTCTATCGCTTAAGGTCAATGATGTTGCTTCTATATTATATATATTATTGCTTGATATACTCTCAAGCCTGTTTACTAATACGAGATAGCTGTCACTGCCATTTGTCACCCCTGCTGTCAGATATTTTGTCTGTCTGTTCTCCACCTGTTTCTTATATGATTTGTATGTAGTATCATAGTCATCAGGTAAGTCATTTCCCGGAGTACACTGCATCATGGCATTGAGTGCACAGTAGCTCTTTATCATTTCATCTGCTTTCTTATTCAGATTAGTTCGATAATCATCACTGCCACTTACCGTGACACTGTAGGCATCTGCAGCATGCTTCCAATACTGTATGTCATTTGTAACACCGGATGAATACGATATGCTATTGTTCACAGCATTGGTGAAATCATTCTTTGCTTTGTCAAATGCCTTTATTTTCTTAGAGATATCGTCAAACTGTTTTGTCAGTTCGGTGCCATCTATGTAATATGTATCATCGTCTTTTCTTGAATGGCAGTTTACATAATATGTCTTGCCATCATACTTAGCTTTATAGCATTTTGTAGAGCTTTTTGTGTAATTATACTGATTCAGTGGCACCTGTGCCCTGTTAAAAACCACAAGACCCGATGTGTTATACAGATTGGTAATCATCAGCTTATTCAGCTCACGATACTGTTCTCTGGCTGTCTGCATGGCATCACGTGTACCTGTGAGCAATGAATTGCTTGGCTGTGGATTTCCACTAGAATAATTGTCAAACAGATACTTATATGTATTGTAGCTGTCACGCATCAGCTTCTCGTCAGCTTTACAATAATCCTGTTTTTTCTCCACCAGCGGTTTATTCTCATCACTTTTTAAGACATCATCTATACCGGGAATACTCTTATTCTTTATTTTATCGATGGCAGTCTCTGTGATAGCTATAGGTGCTCTGTATTTCATGAAGTCCACTATCTGCGATTTAAGCATAGTGGCATTAGCCAGATTGGCACCATCTACGGCTTTTATAGTAGTTGAGTCATCGCCGTCATCCGTTACCCTGAGATAGTCACTGGCTTTTGAATCAGCACCTATCATAGCGCTGAACTCTCCTACCAATGTGTTCATCTCATCTTTAGACAAATTCTGTGATTTGAGTGCATTCTTGTAGCACTTTATTGAAGCATCATAGAATTCATCTATATTCTGGCAGGAAGCTACCATGCCATACCAGTCATTCAAATCAGCGTCATAATGTGTCATAAGTGAATTGAGTGCCATATCAGCTGCCGATTCAGCCATAGACTTGGACAGGTACACTCTGCCCACATCCACAAATATACTGGCCACCAGCATACACGGCACCAGAATGATTACGAGAAATACTGACACAGCACCTCGCTCTCTTTTACTAAATCCATACATATTCATAACTCCTATTTACTCGTCCACTCAGTTATCTTATCTGCCAGTTTGCCTGCCGGCTCAGAGATATCATGATTTGTATATCTCTGTACAAGATCCTCTGCGAAATCTACAGTCCGGATAAACTCCGGCACATCAGATACCGGCACATCAGTATGAGTGGCATACGATATATTGGTAAACTCATCCTGTCCCAATAACCTGATTGGCATTTTTATCTTATATGATACATCCACATTTACCTTTGAATATATCACTTTACTTTCAAACTTAAGTCTGTCAATGGAAATACTCGGCTTCATCCCTGTAAAAAATCCGGTGCCTATCTTTCCCACATTTTTATTTATTTCACTCTCTATGTCGCCCTCAGTATCTCTGAGACTGCCTGTAAGGTATCTATATGGCTTCAGACTAACTGAATTAAAATCCGGTATGCTGCCAGACTCAATATCATCAAGCATAGGGTCGGCACACTTTGCAGCACCTTCAAGCACCGCTGATACCACTATATCCTCCACCTTGCATTTCTGCGTATATGCATTTCCTACAAACAGCATAAAAAATATAGCCAGAAACATTGTCGGAAACACAATAGAAGCCTCCACTATCAATGCTCCTCTTTCATCTAAAAGTCTTTTCATAATTTTCACTCACATTCGAATTATTTTGGGTATATATCAAAAGATATATACCCAAAAAGCTTTCTAATTGTCTGTTATTCTCCAGATACTGCACTATTAGCTTTTTCTGTTATTGTACCAAACAGATTTGTCAACAGATCCATAATCTGTCCTTTAAAGAATACAGCAAGTAATACAGCTATTCCGATAAGGACAACTATAGAGACGATATTTACATCTCCCTCTTCATCGCACATGAACTTACTAAATGCAAGCCTTGCCTTAAGTCCTAAATCATTCATTAATAACCACATAAACGTTTCCTCCTTTCGTGAAATCTATAAACAATCAGATTACTCTGATTCTCTACCTAAGCTCCAATGTTTGTAAATATCGGGACAATAACCATAATCAGGATTCCCATAAACATAAGAAACATTGGGATGAGAAGCTTGCTTGATGCCTTCTCTCCCTCTCTTTTTACCAACTGTCTCTTAAGGTTCCAGATTTCTGCACTCTGCTCCTGTAAAAGAGCCGTCAGCTCACTGTTTCCCTTTTCGATGCCCTGTATGATAGTAGATGCAAATTTTTTTATCTCAGGTATGATACATCTGTTTCCAAAATGATATATAGCTTCAGTCTCAGAGACTCCATTTTTCATCTCGTCAACTGATATCTGCATTTCTTTATATAATGTAGTATCGCCATTATAAGCTACATCTGCCCATGCATCCCTCATGATAAGACCTGCATTAGTCAGAAGGGCAAGCTTTGATACAACATTTGAGAAGTCGGACAGCAGTTCCTCTGAACGTTTCTTAATCTTGTCACTGGCTGATGTTCCATAATAGTAAAATGCCACAAAGGCGAACATTATAAATATCGTAACAGCTGCCATACTTCCTGCCAGCCCATACATGGCAAATGACATGGTAAATAATGTATACCCTAAAGTAACCTGCTGTGCTCTGGTGACTCTGATATAGTAATCAGCATACTTGCCATCCTTGAGCACCGATATCTCTTTCCTTAGCCTTCTGTCGTATTTGGTTCGATAATTATACTTAATGAGTTCAAGCAGTTCATATCCCACAAAATAAATATCCTTTAAAGGATATTCTTTCTCATCCAACCCTTGAAAAAGTGTGGCATTTTTCTTTCCTTTACAAAACAGGAATATCCAAAAAATTGTAAATATCAAGCCTAATATCCAGCATATATAATCTAATATTCCAAACATAACTAAATCTTTATCTCCAATACTTTTCTTCCTATAAAATATGCTGCCACAAATATGATTACCGCAACTGTTGTCGCCATGATGCCTGATGGAGACACAAAATTCTCAGCAAAATCCGGACTCATCAGCTTCATCATTCCAATAAGACCTATCGGCATGATAAGCATCACATTCTGCTCTGTTTTGTTTGCTGTAACAACGGTTTCTATATCCTCTGCTATCTCCATTTTGTCATTCAAAATTTCATATGTAGACCTGACTGTATCCTTGATATTTCCGCCCTTCCTATAACATATCTGAAAAACCTTGGCGAAACTCTCTATATCCTCATTGCCGCTTCTTTCTCCAAAATCAAGAAGCAGGTCTTCAATATCAATATTATTATCCATACCTGACAATAAAAGCTCCAGTTCGCTAATAATATAAGCACCATCCTCATACTGCATCTTCATATCGTCATACACACTTCTGAATGAATCTATAACATTTTTACCGGCTCCCAGAGATGTACTAAGTGCCTCTAACATATCTCTAAACTGTTTATTAAGCTGATTTTTCTGTTTCTTAATAATAGACTGTATCCTGACCGGAATATACAATTTAACAGCTATAACGCCAACTATTACCGGAATAATTACATTTAAACAATATGTAACTGTAGTTGCCTGCCCATATTCATCTTTTCCTATACCTCCATAGAATAAATATCCGATGCACGCTCCTATCACAAATGCAATAAGTACATTGATAATTTTCTCTGGAACAGACATATAATAGACCTTGTAATTATATGTACTTGTATTTATCCGTGATGTATAGTATTGTGGTTCCAGAACTTTTTTCTCTTTGTTTTTTTTCTTCATAAATTCACCTATATGGCTGTTTTTATACCTGACAGCTTAAGCTTGTAGTCGTTCTTCAATGGATTGCCGGTTCTGACCAGTCTTCCTGATACCTTATCCATTGTGCTGTTTTCATCCTCTTTAAACTCATACAGTGGGTTTAACTCTATCTCTCCATTTTTGATGCCAACTACTTCTGTTATAGCCATGGTCTTTCTGCTTTTATCCCTAAGTCTTGATAAATGAATTATAATATCAACTGCCGATGCAATCTGCTGCTTTATTGCCTCAAGAGGAAGTCCATCAGCCCCCTGCAGCACCATTGTCTCGAGTCGGCTGAGCATATCCTCAGTAGAGTTGGCATGTCCTGTAGACAACGAGCCGTCATGTCCTGTATTCATAGCCTGAAGCATATCAAGAGCTTCTCCTCCTCGACACTCTCCTACTATTATCCTTTCAGGACGCATTCGAAGAGATGATTTAATTAAGTCTCTTATTGTAACCTGCCCGGCACCTGAAGCATTTGCATTTCTAGTCTCCAGACTAACCAGATTATCAATTCCTGTAATCTGAAGCTCTGCTGAATCCTCAATTGTAATAATTCTTTCATCCTTAGGAATAAAATTGGAAAGAGCATTAAGAAATGTTGTTTTTCCGGAGCCTGTACCACCACTAATAAAAATATTGTATTTGGCTTTCACCAAAAGTTCCAGCTTATCTGCTATTTCCTGTGTTATAGAACCATATTCTATCAGCTTATTTATAGTCATTGGTTCTTTTGAAAACTTACGAATAGTAATCGTTGGGCCACATAAAGCAATCGGAGGCAATACCACATTCACACGCGAGCCATCCGGAAGCCTTGTATCACATATGGGATTAGCCTGATTCACTTCTCGTCCTGCCAATCCTACAATTCTTTGTATGACATCCTCCAGCTTTCTCTGACTCTCAAACTTCTTATCAAGGCGTGTAAGTCGTCCTTTTTTCTCAATAAAAATCTTTTCAGGTCCATTAATCATAACCTCTGTAATTGAATCATCACTGATAATCGAATCTAATAAGCCAAATCCTCTTATAGAGCTATATACCTGCTGTGATATTGATACCTTTGTCTCAATAGGACAGTAAATATCCTTAAGCCTGTCTGCAACTATCTGATCTATTCTTTCCGCAAGTTCTTCATCTGATATTTTGCTCAAGGATACATTTTCACTTACAAAACGTTTTATGTCATCAACAAACTCTTCTTCATTAATCTGCATATACATTCCCTCTATTGCAAGATTTCTTCAAAAAATTCCATCTTGGTCAATGCTTCTATTATCTGTCTGACTGTAGCATGTTCATATCGTGGTGCTCCGCCAATAGTCTTAATAGAAATATTTGATAGCATCTCTGAGTTCTTATTACTAAACTTGTTGTATATCATATTCATGTTTCGGATAATATTTATATCATCATTTTGTTCTAATAAAACAACCGACTCATATGCTCTCATAAATTTATAATTTGACAGCTGACTGCCATCATTTACAACTATAATTCTCCAAGCCTTTGAGAGGAGCTTTAATTTTTCTATTTCCAAAGAAAATGGTAAATCTACAATAATCTCATCATAATTGTCCATTCCCTGTATATTGCCTATCAAAGTATCAATATCTGCATATGAAATTTCCAATATATCGAGTGCAACCTTTGTAGACGAAAAGTACGACACCCCTTCCTGGCTTTGCTTTATACAGCTTTCAAGCTTCAATAACAGATTTGCCTTTCTGCTCTTAAGCGAATATATAACATCACTCATAGTGGCATTTCCTTCTGCCTGAAAGAAAACATCTGTTGTGCCACACTGTTCTAAATTTAAATAAAATACCTTTTTCCCCATATTCGCATGTGCTATCGCACATGCTGCTGCAACAGTCGATGTTCCAACCCCACCACATGGTGATGTAAAAATAACCACACTGCTCTTATCATTTTCTCCGCTGATAGTAGCCACATTTGCAGCCATATCAGAATATACCCCAAGTATCTGCTTAAATATAACGTCAACACGCTGATACTTGCATATGGCAATTTCATCCTTTATTAACTCTATACCGGGTGTCCCTGTAAAATAGGCAAGTCCACAATTTCTCTTGAATTCAGATTTGTCAATATTAAAATCTTCTTCAGCTATTAATACATCTATTCTGTACTCTTTTACCGATTCTATTGCGTTTTTTTCATCTGTAAATGAATAAACCTCTAATTTATCAGCATACTTTGTATTAAATACTCCTGTAAGCCTATCCAAGTACTCTTTATCTTTATCAAGCAATGCAACCTTAATCTTCATAGCACAACCACCTTCATCTTAAGTCCTCTTTTGCCTATATTTTGCCACTTTCATTACTATGTGTCAATACATCTTTTACTTATAGTTAATATTTTTATAATATTTTGACACAGATATTTTATATACTATCAATGTTCTTTTTATTCAATATTCACAATTTTCCATATGTTAATTTCTGATTTTCAGTGCGTAATTTAATTTTTCATAATTCAGCTACAATTAGTCATAATAATTTTTACTAATTGAAATTATAATATGGGAGGTTTATATGAACAATATTATTCTAAATCCAAAAGAACTTGGTGAGCGCATACGTAAACTACGTTTTAAAAGAAATAAAACACAATCTTATTTTGCTGATATGTTATACATCTCACCTTCATATCTGGCCCTTATAGAGTCTGGAAAGCGAGTTCCTAATCTTGACTTACTTATTCATATAGCAAAATTCACAGATGTCACTCTCGATTATCTTGTTTTCGGGGATGATCCTAATTGCGACCCTTTGCAAATGACTTTTAACCGACTAAATGACAGTTATGAAAACAGACAACTTGAAAGAGCTATGAAACTAGCTGAGTTTTACCTTGAAATGACAAAAGATGATGATAAAATCAAAGACAATATAAATAAAAAATAATTTCCCATTGCCAATTCCCTTCCTTATTTCTATAATATTCACATACCATATATTCAAATGCAGCATATTAAGAAAGGGAATTTTCAATGGACACTTTTTCAGAAGTTTTTAAGGCTATCGCAAGCTACCCGTGGCAGGTAAATGTGGGTGTGCTTTCACTAATACCACTGTACATCATAGATTTTAAGTTTTTCTGCAAACTAAATATTGGTTTACAGCGCAAGATAGCACTTGCAAAGGAGCGCGGACATGTGGCGAGAGGCATGATTGTGAAGGAGGATGCAAAGAGGCTCGTTGTCAATAATTCACAATCCGCTTACAGCTACTGGGCTGCCAGGTACACATATACTGTAGACGGAAAGGAGTACCGCAAGCGTTTTTCATGCGATAACAGTCGGATGTGATACTTTTTGACACAAAAAATCCGCTATACCAAATACAATGGTTAGCGGATTTTTGCTATTTACATTTTGATAAATTATTCATGCCTGATACTACACAGTCTCCGGCACCTTATAGCCTGCTTCTCTCATTAATTTCTCAAACTCACTGACACTGACACCGGCTTCCTCTGCTGCAGTATCAATATCGAGCTTGCCCTTTGTTACCAGAGTAAACAACATCTTATTTTCTCCTTCCTCGATAGCATCAGCTCTTTCAAGCTCAAGCTGCCTGTCAAATTCATAATTTAACTGCATACTCTTCGTCACCTCACTTCTGTAAGTCTTTAGAAACTCCT
>OBAE01000701.1_pt1 | contig 23044 bp, 21 predicted proteins | sample 1517641 | NCBI WGS metagenome assembly OBAE01 (sample SAMN04571701, study PRJEB22368) | human gut metagenome | biome: human gut; material: stool | host: Homo sapiens | place: Luxembourg | collected 2012-08-30 | reverse complement strand
ACCGAGCCGCAGGTGCGGCAGACGAAGTGCCCGTGGGGGGCGGTATTGCCGTCGTAGCGATCCTCGCCGTCCACACAGCCGATGACCTGCACCGCGCCCTCCGCCCGGAACCGCGCCAGATTGCGGTAGACGGTGGCCAGAGAGAGGTTGGGTATGCGGGGCTTCAGCTGGCTGTACACCCACTCCGCCGATGGGTGGCAGGTGGTGGAACGCAGGCACTCCAATATGGCTTCCCGCTTGGGGCTGTGCCGTGTGGTGTTCATGGGCTGCGCTCCTTTCTTGTTGCTAACAATTATCGTTTGCATTAGTATAGTAGCACACCCGTTTGGATTTGTAAAGAGGTTTTTTGCATTTTTCCAAAAAAATTTTCCAGTGCCTGTTAGCCTCCCCTATCGGTGCGGAAAATATGCAAAGGAGCCCGGTACACACAGCGTACCGGGCTCCTCATTTCAATTTACTCGGCCTCGGCCAGCGCCTTAGCCTCGGCAATAGCCTTCTCCTGCGCCGCGGCGGGGCAATCCTCGTAGCGGACGAAGTTGAAGGTGAACGTACCACGGGACTGGGTCATGGATCGCAGATCGATGGCGTAGCTCATCATCTCGGCCATGGGGACCTCAGCCTCCAGCACCTGCTCGCCGTCACCGGTGGGGTTCATGCCCATCACGCGGCCGCGGCGCTTATTCAGATCGCCCATCACATCACCCAGATAGCTGTCGGGGATGGTGACCTTCAGCTCACCAATGGGCTCCATCAGCACGGGCTTGGCCTCGGGCAGCGCGGCCTTGAAGGCCAGGTTGGCAGCCAGCTTGAACGCGATTTCGGAGGAGTCAACGGGGTGGTAGGAACCATCCACCAGGGTGGCCTTCAGGAACACCACGGGATAGCCGGCCAGCACGCCGTGCAGGCAGCTCTCGCGCAGGCCCTTTTCCACGGCGGGGAAGTAGTTCTTGGGCACGGAGCCGCCAAACACGTTCTCCTCGAAGATCATATCCTCCTGCTCAGTCTGGGGCTCGAAAATGATATGGACATCGCCGAACTGACCACTGCCGCCGGTCTGCTTCTTATAGCGGCCCTGCTTGCGGACGGTGCTGCGGATCTTCTCACGATAGGCCACGCGGGGGGTATCCAGCTCCGCGTCCACGCCGAAGCGGCTCTTCAGCTTACTGCACAGCACGTCGATCTGGATGTCGCCGGCGCCGGAGATCACGGTCTGGTGGGTCTCGGCGTTATTGGTGACGGAGAAGGTGGGATCCTCCTCGTTCAGCTTGTTCAGGCCGGTGCCCAGCTTCTCGATCTCCTGCTTGGTCTTGGGGGAGATGGCGCGGCTGTAGCAGGGCTGGGCATAGTCCATGCCGTGGAGGCGGACGATGTTCTTGGCGTCGCACAGGGTGTCGCCGGTCTTGACCTTGTCCATCTTGCCGATGGCGCCGATGTCGCCGCAGCAGATCTCCTTGGTCTCCTCGGCCTTCTTGCCCTTCATGGTGTACAGGCGGCCCAGCTTCTCGGTGTTGCCGGTGGTCATGTTATACAGGGACATATCGCCGGTGACCTTGCCGCGGATGACCTTGATCATGGAGAACTTGCCGTACTGGTCGGAGATGGTCTTGAACACGAAAGCGGCGGTGGGGCCGTTGGGGTCATAGGCGACCTCGATGGCGTTGCCGTCATCGTCCTCGGCAGCCTCGGCGGGCATATCGGTGGCCACGGGCACCAGATCCACGATGGTCTGCATCAGCATATCCACGCCCATGCCGGTGACGGCGGAGCCACACAGCACGGGGCACACGCTGCCGTCGCGCACACCGATCTTCAGGCCCTTGGCCATATCCTCGGCGGACAGCTCCATGGTCTCGAAGAACTTCTCCATCAGCTCCTCGTCGGCGCCGGCGGCAGCCTCCATCAGCTCAGCGCGCAGGGCCTCCACCTCGTCGGCCATGTCGCCGGGGATGGCGCACTCACCCTTGGCATCGTAAGCCTTGTTGTGCAGCAGGTCCACAATGACGGTGACAGCCTTGTTGGCGTCGGCCTTGGTGGCCACGATGGGGGCGATGGCGGTGCCGTACTTGGCCTTGATGGCCTCAATGCAGGACGCGTAGTCGGCGTTGGCCTCCTCCACGCGGTTGATGAACATCATCCGGGGCTTCTTGCCCAGCATCTTCCAGGTACGCTCCATACCCACGGACAGGCCGTCCTTGGCGTTGCCCACGATGACGGCGCACTCGGCGGCGCGGATGGCGCACACGGCCTCGCCGGAGAAATCGAAGTTGCCGGGGGCGTCCATGACGTTGATCTTCTTGCCCTTATACTGCACGGGGGCAAAGGCCAGGGAGATGGATATCTGGCGCTTGATCTCCTCGGCATCATAGTCGCAGGTGGTGTTGCCGTCGGCGGTCTTGCCCAGACGGTCAGTACCCTTGGTCATAAAGAGCATCTGCTCAGCCAGAGAGGTCTTGCCGGAGCCTCCGTGACCCAGCAGGGCGATATTGCGAATGTCGTTAGCAGTCATAGTGATGATGTTCTCCCTTCATTTTCTTGAAGTCCGCCGCCCACAGCCGCGGACAGTAGCTCAACGTACCGATTATATAGTATTTCTTCAAGCCTGACAACCTCTAATTTAGATATTTGTGGGAAAAGTGCGGGAGTATCCCGCACTTTTCGTCACTTTGTACAACCAGCAGTGTCATTCTCTGTTCATCTCGCCGATGTCCTGCGGCGCATATACCGTTACGACCGTCCCGCCGTCCTGTATCCATATATCCTCCGGCAGGCGGCGCAGCCTTCGGTGCATATACAGGGTCATTCCCATCAGGCTTATATTGTTCATCTGCCAGAACCACGCCACCCAGAACCAGCTTCGCGGCAGCACCAGCGCCGCCAACAGGATCACCGCAAAAAGTATCGCCGGCGCGGTCAGGGTGTACCGCATATACGCCCCACGGCTGAAATATCCGTCACAGCCAACCGTACAGACCAACCCTTTGGTAATGCTGAAGTTCGTCTTTTCCGCCCCGCACCAACGCATGGCGGCCGCGGCCAGCAGACAGGTCAGCACGATCACGGCGACCCCGCCCAGACCCGCGGCGAGCAGCCGCAGGAGCACAGACAGCAGTGCTGCCATATCCGTATAGTCAAAGTGTATCAGCTCCGCCAGCGGTACGGCAAAACAGCCGACACCTACCGTGGCCGCCATCAGCAGTACGGAGAGGATATCTCCCCACACCCTCACTCTTTTGTCGTTCTTTATATCGATGACATCGACTTCCCGATACCCCGCCGGCAGTGTTGTCCTGTACTTTTCCATATGTGCGTTTCCCTTTCTGCCATTAGCGAACTATCTCCCCACATCGGAGAGATCTTCCGTCCTGCCGATGGCAGACCGGCGACGGCGTATCGGGTATACGTCGAGAAGGGCTGGCGCAGGTGGGGCGCAAAATTCCCCCGGGATCAGTAGTGCTTCACCAGCCCGGCCAGCAATAGCGTCGGCAGCAGCCACAGCACCTGATACAGCACCATGGCAATGGGCGTCAGCAGGGCAAAATTGCCCACAGAGGTGAGATAGTAGGCCAGCGCCACGCCTGCCGCCGCGCCGATGTAGCTAAGGATGGTGGCGGTCCGTACAGCCTTCACCGCCCGGCGGCTCCCGGCCACGGACTCCACCAGCGGCATAAGCCCCTCCCGGCAGATGGCCACGCAGGGCTGCTCGCCCTGCTGCTCCGCCAGCTGGGCCAGCGCCAGCCGCGTGGACACGTCCGGATACACCGGCTTGGCGTCCACGCCGAATTTCCGCTTGATCAGCCCCGGTGTCACGTTGCCGCTTCGCACGGCCAGCACCGGCACGATGTGAAACCGCTTCAGCGTCCGCAGGGCCCATTCCGCGTTGCGGGAGGGCTGATATTTCACGGCAAACACCGCTGTCAGCGCCCCGTCTACCGCCAGAAACACACCGGTAGACAGCTTCATATCCCGGGGCAGGGCCACCTTGCGCTTTTTCATAAAGTACGCGCTGCCCATGAGCACCGTTTCGCCCCGGATATTGGCCTCCACGCCGCCCTCCTCGCAGTAGTTCACCCACTCCACCGACAGGTGAAAACCTCCCTCGGCGGTGAGCTGGCGCTCCAGCAGCGGCGTCAGGCTGCTGCCAGCCGCCCTGGCTACCGACGCGGCGTAGGACACCGCGCGGCTGCGCTCCTCGCCGAAGACCTTATAGCCGTTCAGTGTCACCGTTCCCGCCGGGAACAGATCGTCGTCCGTCAGCACCAGCCGCCGCGGCCGGCTGACCGCCTTCGCCCCGGCATAGCCTGCGGCGGCGCAACCGCTGCGGCTCAGTCGCCGGGACAGATAGTACATGGGCAGGGCCCCGCTGAGGGGAATCCCCAGCCCCGCGCCGGCGGTGGTCAGCGCCGTCAGCACCCAGGGGAAATCGCTCATATTCCCGCCGGAAAAGCACACCACGCCGGACAGTACCGCCGCCGTGGCCAGCACCAGCGGCAGGGCGTAATTCTGCCATCTCCGCGCCGGATCGGGCTTGCTGCACAGACGGTAAAAGCCCTCTGCCGTCCCCTGCTGCCTGCATACGCCCGCCGCCGTCACCGACGCCACATAGGGCACGGTGCCGTTGAGCACCAGCAGATGGTAGGCGTTCCGCAGTGCCGACGCCTCCAGGTACAGCCCCCACTGGCAGGCCAGGATCAGCAGCGCGCCGGCGGCGGCATAGGGCGTGGCCAGGGTACTGCCCGTGACCATGCCGCACACACAGCAGATCAGCTGCGTCAGCACGGCGACAGCGGCACACAGCTCACAACCCGCCCTTCCCTCACGCAGCAGCGACACGGCCTGCTTCCACACCGGCATACAGGCCAGTGCCGTCAGCAGCAGCCCCGCCCCCAGGGCGGCGCACCGCAGCAGCGACGCATCCAGCCACGCCGACGGCAGCTTTTCCAGCTCCTGCAGCACCGCCGCGGCCACCAGTGCCAGCGCCGGGAGCATCCCCCATATCAGTCCGCCGCGCAGTCGGCTGCACCGGCGCTTGGCCTCCCGCAGCACGTCCTCCGGCAGGGGCTCCGGCTCCGGCGGTTCCTCCGGCTCCGGTTCCTCCTCCGGCTCGTCGAACAGCTGCTCGGTGTCCTGAAAAGCCGGACGGTGCCTCTGCTCCGCCGCCGGACGGCGAAGCCTCTCCAGCAGTGCCGCAAAGCGCTCCCGCAGGGGCACCGGCTGGGCGATGACGCCATCGTCCTCATCCTCCAGCACCGCGTCCACCGTCTGGGACATGATATCCTTCAACGCCACCCGATCCGGCGCGGGGGACTCGTATTCCGGTCCCGGGACCCGCTCCTCTTTCTGGACCGGTTCCGGCTCCGGAATAGGCTCCGGTTCAGGAACGGGCTCCGGCTGGGACGGAGGCCCCTCCGACGGCTCCTCCGGGACAGGCTGACGCCCACCCTTGCCGTACTCGGCAAGGATGGCCTCCAGTGAAAGCTCGTCCTCCTGCTCGTCGAACGCGCCGTATAGTTCCTCGTCCCGTCGCCTTCTCATGCTGTTCTTTCCTGTTTTCTTCCTGTTCTGCGTCGCTTTCCGTTATCCCCGCTGCCGCACAGCCTCGTACAGCAGTATGGCCGCCGCCGCGCTGGCATTCAGCGAGGATATCTTTCCTTTCATGGGGATGCTCACCAGAAAATCGCAATTCTCCGCCGCCAGGCGGGTCATACCCGTCCCCTCGGAGCCGATGACAATGGCCGTCGGCCCCTTCAGATCGGCATTGTACAGCGTGGTATTCCCATCCGCCGCCGTACCGAACACCCACACGCCCTGCTTTTTCAGGTCCTTCAGCAGCGCCGGAATGTTGGGCACCCGCGCCACCGGGATATAACTCACCGCGCCGGCGGAGGTCTTTGCCACGATGGCCGTCAGCCCGGCGCTGCGCCGCTTGGGGATGATGACCCCATGGGCCCCGGCACACTCGGCGGTACGCAGGATCGCGCCCAGGTTGTGGGGGTCGGATATCTCGTCGCACACCACCAGCAGCGGCGCCTCGCCCCTGTCGGCGGCAGACTGCAGGATCTGCTCCACCGTGGCGTATTCCCGCACGGCCGCCAGGGCGATGACCCCCTGGTGGGCATGGGTGCGGCTCATGGCGTCCAGCTTCCGCCGGTCGGCGTCCACCACCACGATGCCCGCGGCGCGGGCCTTGGAGGCGATGTGCCCCAGCGTCTTGTCCGTCTCGCCCTTGGCGATGTAGATCTTGTCAATAGCCGTCTCCGTCCGCAGGGCCTCGATGACCGCGTTGCGGCCCTCGATGATGCCGTCCGCCTCGGCGTCGGGCAGCGGCCGTCTGTTCTCGGTGTCCTTTATCTCTCTCATGGGGCATACCTCGCGATCCATATAATTGTCACCAGTATACCACATCCTTTCGTCAATATAAAGGCACATTCATAGAAATTTTACAGGAAAACCCTCTGCCTTTGCCTTGAGACTTTCGGGCAGGTGTGGTATACTGATTAGAAATTATATTCCCCTCACAAGTCAAACGGAGGATAAATATATGTCCAATAACAACAGCAGCAACAATAGCAACCGCGGCGGCAAAAACGGCAAAAACGGCGGTTTCCGCGGCGTTCTCACGCTGATCGCGTGGGCACTGGTGCTGACGGTGGCGTTCCAGTATTTCAACGCCTACAACAACAACGCCGCCAATAAGAGCACCAGTCACGAGATCAAATACAGCGACATGATCTCCATGATCGAAAAGGATCAGGTGAAGGAGGTCCTGTTCAAGGACAGCACCATCTATGTCACCCCCGTGGACGGCTACGTCTTCACCGAGGAGGTCACCTCCGGCAGCAAGACGGAGACAAAAACCTACACCCAGTCCAAGGACTCCGGCCTGACGCTGTACACCGTGTACCTCTCCAACGCCGATCTGCTCCCCCTGCTGGAGGAGCACAATGTGGCCTATACCGGCTTCTACAAAGCCGAGATGAGCCCCTTCCTGATGATCATGATCCAGTATATTCTGCCCACCATCTTCATCGTGGGCGCGTTCATGCTGGTCATGCGTCTGATGAGCAAATCCGGAGGCGGCGGCTTCGGCGGCATCGGCAGTGTGGGCAAGGCCAACGCCAAGGTCTACATGGAGAAGTCCACCGGCGTCACCTTCAAGGATGTGGCCGGTCAGGACGAGGCCAAGGAGTCTTTGGAGGAGATCATCGACTTCCTGCACAATCCCGGCAAATACACCGCCATCGGTGCCAAGCTGCCTAAGGGCGCGCTGCTGGTGGGCTCCCCCGGCACCGGCAAGACCCTGCTGGCCAAGGCCGTGGCCGGCGAGGCCGGCGTCCCCTTCTTCTCCATCTCCGGTTCCGACTTCGTGGAGATGTTCGTTGGCGTGGGCGCCAGCCGCGTCCGCGACCTGTTCAAGGAGGCCGCCAAGGTCGCCCCTTGCATCATCTTTATCGATGAGATCGACACCATCGGTAAATCCCGCGACGGCAGCCGCTTCGGCGGCAACGATGAGCGCGAGCAGACGCTGAACCAGCTGCTGGCCGAGCTGGACGGCTTTGACCCCAGCAAGGGCGTCATCGTGCTGGGCGCCACCAACCGCCCCGAGGTGCTGGACAAGGCGCTGCTGCGCCCCGGCCGCTTCGACCGACGCATCACCGTGGACCGGCCCAACCTGGCCGGCCGTCTGGCCACATTGCAGGTCCACACCCGCAATATCCGTCTGGCCGAGGACGTAAATCTGGAAAAGATCGCCCAGGCCACCGCCGGCTGCGTGGGCGCCGACCTGGCCAACCTGGTAAACGAGGCCGCCCTGCGTGCCGTGCGTAAGGGCCGCCGGGCCGTAAATCAGGACGACCTGCTGGTGTCCTTCGAGCTGGTCATCGCCGGCAGCGAGAAAAAGGGCACCGTCATCACCGAGGCGGAAAAGCGCATTATCGCTTACCACGAGGTGGGTCACGCGCTGGTGGCGGCCAAGCAGAAGAATGCCCAGCCCGTCAGCAAGATCACCATCGTACCCCATACCCAGGGTGCGCTGGGCTACACCCTGCACCTGCCGGAGGAGGAAAAGTTCCTCATGTCCCGCGAGGACATTCTGACCGAGATCCGTACCCTGCTGGCCGGACGCTCCAGTGAGGAGGTGGTGTGCAACACCATGACCTCCGGCGCCGCCAACGACATCGAGCGCGCCACGGAGATGGCCCGGAACCTGGTGGCACGCTTCGGCATGTGCGATGAGTTCGACATGATGGCCCTGGGAAGCGTCCAGAGCCAGTATCTGGACGGCGGCTACTCCATGACCTGCGCCCAGGAAACCTACGCCGCAGCCGACCGCGAGACCATCAAGATCCTGCGCCAGTGCCACGAGGAGGCCAAGCAGATCCTGCGGGAGAACCGGGAACTGCTGGACAAGATCGCCGCGTACCTGCTGAAGAAGGAGACGATCACCGGCCAGGAGATGATGGCCATCATCGAGGGCCGTGACCCGGAGACCGTGGACAACTACGGCGCCAGCAAGAGCAGCCAGCCCGCCTTCCGGCCCAGCGTGCCGGAGACCATCGAGGCCCCCGCCAGGCACATCAACATCGTGTCCGAGCCCATCCCCATGCCGAACTACGACGAGAAGCCGGAGGATAAGGACCCGGAAGGCACCCCCGCCGAAGACAAACCGACGGAGCACGCGGACGGCGACCCCGAATAAATGCACAGCAGCCCTGCGGCAGCGCCGCAGGGCTGTTTTCTTTTCAGTTTTCCGGCAGCTCCCGCACCCGTTCGCACAGCAGCGGCAGCGCCTTTTCAAACTCCACGCCGTACCACCCGGCCTGCGGGTCCCGCGCCGTGGCGTCGATACAGGCAAGTACAAATTCCACCGCCAGCGAAGCCGCCTGCTCCAGCGTCATGCCCCGCATGAGCCCGCCGGTGACAACGGCGGCGAAGATATCCCCCGTGCCGTGGAAGGAGGCCGGGTTCCGCGGACCAAGACAGGTGAAATACGTCCCCGCGCCGCTGTCATAGCCCATAGCGCCCAGCTTATCCGGCGCAAAGGACACCCCGGTGAGGATCACCTTCTTCGCCCCCAGCGCGGCCACCCCCCGCAGCAGTTCGCGGGCAAAGCCCTCGTCCACCTCCTCCCGGTACGGCGTACCGGTCAGCAGACAGGCCTCCGTGATATTGGGCAGCGCCACGTCCGCCCGAGCCGTCAGGCGGGCCATCGCCGCCGGGAAAGCGCCGTCAAACCCGCTGTACAGCTTCCCGTGGTCCGCCATGGCCGGGTCCACGATCAGCAGCGTATCCGGGCTCTTCACCGCGTCGAAAAAGTCCATCACCTGCTGCACCTGGGGCGCGGAGGCGATGTAACCGGTATAGAGCGCGTCAAAATGCACCTGCTGGGACCGCCAGTGATCGGCGATGGCCGGCAGCTGGTCGCTGAGATCCCGGCTGACAAAGCCCGGAAACGCCGTGTGCGCACTGAGCACCGCCGTGGGCACGATGGCACATTCCACCCCCATGGCGGAGATCACCGGCAGCGCCACCGTCAGCGAGCACCGCCCCAGACAGGAGATGTCCTGTATGGACGCTATTCGTTTCATAGAGCCGCCTCCTGTTCATCATACCAAAAAGGGAGAGGCACATGAATATGTGTCTTTCCCTTTTTGGTGCGGGCGGCGGGACTCGAACCCGCACGCCTGTTGGCAATGGAACCTAAATCCATCGAGTCTACCAATTCCACCACGCCCGCATATCCACGCCGTATTGTAGCACACTTCACGTCGGCGTGCAAGGAATGTTTTGCCTTTCCCCTCCACCCTATGCTATACTGTCATCAACAGTACACGAAAGGATGGTGCCCCATGAGCGAAAATGCCCTCGCCTTGGCGCGTCAGCACGCGCCCTGCTACATTTACTCCCGCGAGATCCTTACCGCACAGGCAGAGACTCTCCACAGGACCTTCCCCGGCTTTGATATTCTGTTCTCCGTGAAGGCCAACCCCTTCCCACCGGTAATACGGCACCTTGCGGCGCTTGGCATCGGCGCGGATGCGGCCAGTGCGGGTGAGGTCTGCCTGGCCGCGGAATGCGGGATCGCGCAGGAGGATATCTACTTCTCCGCAGCCGGCAAAAGCGATCGTGCACTGGCCGCCGCGTGGGATAACTGCCATCTGATTGCCGATTCTATCGGCGAGGTGCGGCGAATCGCCGCTATGGCCGCTGCCCGCGGCGAGACAAAGGCCATCGGCCTGCGCGTGAACCCCGCTTTCAGTATGGACGGCGGTACGGGCGGAACGTCCAAGTTTGGCATCGACGAGTCCGACCTCCCGGCGCTGAAAACTCTGCTGCAAACGCTGCCGATAGCCGTCTGCGGCCTCCATATTCACCTGCGCTCCCAGAACCTCTCCGCGGACACTCTCGCCCGCTACTACAAAAACTGCTTCGCGCTGGCCCTCCGCGTCCGCGATATTCTGGACTGTGCCATCGAGTATATCAACTTCGGCGGCGGAGTAGGCATCGTTTACGACCCGGCGTGCCAACCGCCGCTGAACATGAGCACCTTGAAGCAATGTACGCAGGCCGTGGCAGAGGAAAACGCCCGTACCCTCCGCGCACGGCTGCTGGTGGAGTCCGGGCGGTTTCTGACAGCACAGGCGGGAACGTACTATCTGCCTGTGGTAGACAAAAAGACGTCCCACGGCACCACCTATGTCATCGTAGAAAACTGTCTCAACGGCTTCCAGAAGCCCTCTCTTGCCGCCATGCTGCGTAACGCCGCCGGAGAAGGCCCCCTTGCGCCTCAGGAACCTCTGTTTACCGGCGAGACCGCCTTCCCCATCACCGCCCTGCCTGCGGAGGATACCGGCATCACCGAGACCGTAGACATCGCAGGAAACCTCTGCTGCGCCACGGACGTGCTGGCTAAGAACTTCACCGGTCCGGCGCTGGCGGTGGGAGATCTTGTGGCCGTGGGGAATACCGGGGCCTACGCCAGAACGCTGTCGCCGCTGCTGTTTTCCTCCCACGACGTCCCTGCGGAATTCTTGATCTGAAAAACAGGGCAGCCCATTGGGCTGCCCTGTTTTCTTATTTCTCCCGTCTGATGGGCCGGATATACTTGAAGTACTGTCCCGGCACAAAATAGAAATACGTCTTGACGCCCTGTTCACTTTTGACCATACCGATCTCTCCCAATCCAAAGATATAGCGATCGAAGGGATGGATGCGGGTGCGGAGCACTACGGGGCGGGGCCGGCGGCGGTAAACACCGGGGGTAACGCCGTAGAGCGCCTTGAAGGCGCGGGTAAAGGCCTCCTGCCCGGAAAAGCCGTAGTCCAGCGCGATGTCCAACAAAGGCCGGTCGGTATCGCGCACCTCCTTCAGGGCAAAGGCCAGGCGCCGCTGGTGCAGGTAGGTACGCAGGGACATACCCGCGATCTCGCGGAATTTATGGGTGGCGTGGTACTCAGAATAGTGCAGACGTGCCGCCAGCGCCCGCAGTGTCAACGCCTGATCGTCCCGGCGCATAATGGCGTCGTCCATCTCATTGACGACGGTCTGGATCAGCTGCTGCCATTCGTACATAGGCTTGCTCCCTTCTCTCGCTGTGAACAGAATACACCCTTTCCGCCCCAAATGTTTGATACGAGTTGCTGTTAAAACAGGGACGGCTCCCGCCGTCCCTGTCCGCTTATTCCACTTCAGCAGCCTCCGCCGGCTCCTCCTGCCCCTGTCTGGGCAGCTGCTCGGGCCACTTGGCCCAGGTCTGGCGGATATAGGGGATCATCTGATCCCGGGGCATATCCAGTGCCGCGGCCAGCTCGCCGTAGAGCTGGTCCTCAGCCCGCTTGAGATAGCGCTCATCCATCTGGCTGACCTTCTTACCATGGCGCAGGGCCCACGCCCGCTTGCGGCAGATACCGTGGATCATGGCGGCCAGCTCGGCGCAGTCACAGCGGAGCACCAGCTGGTGGTAGAAATCCTTGGCAGCACGCATACCGCGCTCGGCGGGCTTCTGCTCCGGCAGGGCCGGCAGCGCGGCGATCAGTTTCAGCGCACAGTCACGGCTGATGATGGGACGCATGAGGACAGCGGTGTCCACCGGGGTCATAACGGTGCCGCCGCGGTACAGGGGAGAGAGATGATAGTAGACCTTGTCGCCGCCGTCATAGGCCAGACCGGATGGCCCTATGGACTCCACCCGGCAGACGCCCTCGCCGCCGTATACCACCAGATCACCCGCTGCAAACATCACACACGCTCCTTATCCGCAACATACATACACATATATACACAAAAAGGCACATGGCACACGACCATGCGTTCCCCTTTTGCTCACCATTACCTGACATCAGTATAACATATTCTGACGAAAAATGTAAGCACAAATTTTACCGTGACTGTCGATTTTCCCGGAAAGTTGTGATACAATGCAGAAAAACTTTTGCGAGGTGCAGCCATGAAAAAACCTGTCATCCATCCCTCCGCCTTTGTGGCGGACAACGCCACCGTCCGGGGCAGCGTGACCCTGGGCGCCAACAGCAGCGTGTTCTTCGGCGCGGTGCTGCGGGGCGACCGGGCGCCGATCACCATCGGTGCGGGCACGAATATCCAGGATAACTGTGTGGTGCACGTGGACTACGACCATCCGGTGACGGTGGGCGAAAACGTAACGGTGGGCCACGGGGCCATCCTCCATGGGTGCACCGTGGGTGACAACACCCTCATCGGCATGGGCGCCATCGTGCTGAACGGCGCGAAGGTCGGCAGCAACTGCCTGATCGGTGCGGGGGCGCTGGTACCGCAGAACGTGGAGATACCGGACGGGTCTTTGGCCTTCGGCTCCCCCGCCAAGATCAAAGGCCAGCTGGACGAGGCCGCCATTGCCGAGCTGCGGCAGGCGGCGCTGGACTACCAGAAGGAGGCCATGGCATACAAGACCGAGCAGGAACAATAAAAATATGCGCTCCGACCAAGAGCCGGTGCGCATGGCTGAAAAGCGGCCCCCGGCTGTGCCGGGGGCCGCTGACCGTTTAGACAACGGCAAAGAACTTGATGATAAACAGCAGTGAAATAATGTAGGTCAGGATGGAGACCTCCTTGGCACGGCCGGAGAACACCTTGATCACTGTGTAGGAGATCATGGCAATACCGATTCCGTGGCCGATGGAGCCGGAGATGGGCATGGCCAGCAGCATCAGGAACACGGGCACTACCTGGTCCAGATCGTCGAAATCCACGTTCTTCAGGCCCTGGAGCATCAGGATGCCCACGTAGATCAGGGCGGAGGAGGTAGCGGCAGCGGGAATGACGGCCGCCACGGGCGCGATGAACATACAGGCCAGGAACATGAACGCGGCGGTCAGGCTGGTCAGGCCCGTGCGGCCGCCGGCCTCCACGCCGGAGGCGGACTCCACAAAGGTGGTAACGGTGGAGGTGCCGCAGCAGGCGCCGGCCACGGTGCCCACGGCATCGGACAGCAGGGCCTCCTTCATGTTGGGCATATTGCCGTCCTTGTCGGTCATGCCGGCGCGGGAGGCCGTTCCCACCAATGTACCGATGGTGTCGAACATATCGATCATGCAGAAGGTGATGATCAGGCTGATCGCCGTGAACCAGCCGATATTAAAGAAGTCGGTGAAGTCAAACTTGAACAGCGTGGTCTCCACCATATCGTGGAAAGGCGGCAGGAAGGACGCACCCTCCAGAGAGGCAAAGGGATTGGTACCCAGGAAGATGAAGCAGCCGGCCCAGTAGATCACGGAAGCTACCAGCATACCCACCAGCACGGCGGCCTTGACGCCCTTCTTGGCCAGCAGGATGATGACAAACAGACCGATGAACATGGTGATAACAGTCAGGACCATCTGGCTGTACTCGGCACCCATGTGGTCCTTGATCACGCTGGGGGTCATGGCGCCGAAGAAGTCGCGCATGACATAGAAGGGTGAGGTATAGCCATTGCCCTCGGCGTAGATGCCCACGTTGGAGCCCAGGCCGATGTTCATCAACATAAGGCCGATGGCGGGACCGATACCCAGACGGACACCCAGAGGAATGGCATGAACGATCTTGTCGCGGATATTGAATACGCTCAGCAGAAGGAAAACGATACCCTCCACCAGAATGATGCACAGCACCGCCTGGAAGGCGCTGGTGTAGTCAGTGTTCAGCATGGCGGCCACATTGCCGGCGATGACGGCAAAGAAGCTGTTGAGCCCCATACCGGGCGCCATGACAAAGGGCTTGTTGGCGAGGAAGGCCATGACCACGGTGCCGATGGCACTGGCGATGCAGGTGGCCAGGAACACACCGTTCCACAGGGGTGTGCCCACGGCAAAGTTGGTCAGCAGGTTGGGGTTCAGGGCGATGATGTAGGCCATCGTCATGAATGTGGTGAGACCGGCCAGGATCTCCGTTTTGACGGAGGTGCCGTTCTCTTTCAGATGAAAGATACGCTCCATGTGATTTTCTCCTTTGTAAAATGCTGCGCGTCCTCCGCGCAAGTATCATCTTAACGCTTTTTAACAGGAAAAACAAGACTTTTTGTCAGGTCTTCTGAATTTTTTTCAGATACCAGTCAAAAAAGCGCCCCCGGCGTGGCCGGGGGCAAGGAGGCGCCCGCCTCCTTCTGTTCTCAGGGGACTGTGTCAGCCGGGGTATAACTGACATGATTCTGATGGGATAGCCGCATGGGGTACCGACCGGGGCAGGTCAGCTTTCCGTCCGCATCCGGGGGCGCATGACAGGGGCGCTTTTTTCAGGGAAGCTTATTGGGCCGCGCGATCGGCCTGAATGAGCCGCTTCAGGGCCTCCACTCCCACCTGAACGGCGGAGGTGGTGTCCTCGCTCATATCCTGGTCCAGACCTGCCTTTTCTCGCTCCTGGTTCCAGACCACATGGAAGCAGCTGCCGCAGCGGCAGTTCAGGGCATCAGCCACCACAAAGAGGGCGGCGGACTCCATTTCACTGGCCTTGACGTGCAGGCGCTTCCAGGCCTCCCATTTGTTGAGCAGCTCATAGGATACAGGCATACGCTCGGGGCTGTGCTGGCCATAGAACGCGTCCTTGCACTGAACGACGCCTACCTGGGTACGCTTACCCAGCGCCTTGGCCGCCTGGACCAGTGCGGTGGTGACCTCGAAGTTCGCCACCGCGGGGTACTCGATGGGGGCATATTCCCGGCTGGTATGCTCAAAGCGGATCGCGCCGGTGGCGACCACCACGTCGCCGCTGCGGACATCCAGCTCGATTCCGCCGCAGGTCCCTACGCGGATAAACGTGTCAGCGCCGATGTTGTGCAGCTCCTCCATGGCGATGGAGGCGGAGGGCCCGCCGATACCGGTGGAGCAGACGGAGACCTTCTCCCCCAGCAGCGTACCGGTATAGATGGTGTACTCACGGTTCTGAGAAACAAAATGCGCGTCGTCGAACAGCTCCGCGATCTTTTCACAGCGGCCGGGGTCGCCGGGAAGAATAACATAGCGGCCCACGTCGCCTTCGGCGCAGTGGATATGATACTGCTTTTCCAGCTTCTGCATGATACATCGTCCTCCATCTATGTTCAAGTCGTTATGTCCTAAGCAAATAACACGGTTCGTAATCAAACATTTATCCATCGCTGAGGTAGAAGAAATCATATCATGGTTTTTCGGAAAATGCAATACTTCCGCCACAAAAGATACGGCTTCTCCTGTACAAATGATGCAAAAGGCAAAAAGTGTCGGGGCTATAAAACCGCCCGCGGCAAAACCTACGTTTGGCGGCGGCTGTTCTCCGCGCATGTGCGCGTGTTTTTGCGCGGATCGGCCGACGCATATGGGAAAAGGAGGAAAAAGATATGACAGATCGACTCGCTGCACTGGCGGCGGCAGTGATGCTGGCGGTGACGCTGGCGGCCTGCGGCGCGGCAGACGACAAGACAAACGGCGCCGCGCCGGACACCACACCCAACGGCAGCATCACCACGCAGCCGGACACCAACGGCACGGACACCGGCAGCGCCAAAGATGACCTGAACGGCGGCCGCACCGAAAGCGGCCGGGCGAATGAGGACGGGCAGATGGACGGTACCGTGGAAACGCGGCGGTATGACCGGGCGCTGGCGGCATCGCTGAGCCAGCTGATCCTGAATCGGATCGGCGAATGACAAAAGCGCGGCGGGCACAGGATGTCCGCCGCGCGGTTTTTAACGGCAGGACTTGCATTTTTCAAAAAATGGGATATTATATAGGTGAAAAACGTTCCCACCCCTCTTTTTCGTCCTCTGAACGGCGGACGCGGGGCACGGAACAAAATTTACGCCGCAGCGGGCGGCAGAGAAAAGAAGGTTTTTACTATGACAAAGATCGACATCGTTTCCGGATTCTTGGGCGCAGGTAAGACGACCCTTATCAAGAAGCTGCTGGCCGAGGCCTTCCCCGGCGAGAAGCTGGTACTGATCGAAAACGAGTTCGGTGAGATCAGCATTGACGGTGGGTTCCTGAAGGACTCCGGCGTGCAGATCAGTGAAATGTCCTCCGGGTGCATCTGCTGCTCTCTGGTGGGCGACTTCAACAAGGCGCTGAAGGACGTACATGAGCAGTTCCACCCTGACCGCATCCTCATCGAGCCCAGCGGCGTGGGCAAGCTCAGCGACGTGATCGTGGCGGTGGAGAACACCGTGAGGGACGTACCGGACATGAAGCTGAACAGCTTTGTGACCGTAGCGGACGCCACCAAGGTCAAGATATACATGAAGAACTTCGGCGAGTTCTACAACAACCAGATCGAGTCCGCCGGTACCATCATCCTCTCCCGCACCCAGCGGCTGAGCCAGGAGAAGCTGGAGGCCGCCGTGGCGCTGCTGCGGGAGAAGAACCCCAATGCCGCCATTCTCACCACACCCTGGGACCAGCTGGATGGCATGACCATTCTCAGCGCCATCGAGAAGGTCTCTCTGGCGGACGAGCTGCTGGCGCATATGCGCGCCGAGCACGAGGCGGATGAGGCGGAGCACGAGCATGAGCACCACCATCACCACCATGACGAGGATGAGCACGATCATGACCATTGCTGCCATCACCATGACCATGATGACCATGATGACGATGATGACGACGATGACGACCATGAGCACTGCTGCCATCATCACCACGATGAGGACGAGCATGACCACGATCATCACCACCATCACCACGACGGCGAGGAATGCGATGATCCCCACTGCGGCTGCCACCATCACCATCATCACGCCGACGAGGTATTCACCAGCTGGGGCACGGAGACGGTGAAGGCCTACTCCGAAGCGGAGCTGGAGCACATCCTGACGGCGCTGGACAGCGGCGAATACGGCGCGATCCTGCGGGCCAAGGGTATCGTGGCTGCCGCCGACGGCGGCCAGTGGCTGCACTATGACTTTGTGCCCGAGGAGCACCAGGTGCGGCGCGGTCCGGCGGACTACACCGGCCGTATCTGTGTGATCGGCTCCCAGCTGAAAGAGGATAAGCTCTCTCAGCTGTTCGGACTGTAAGGAGTGGCTGACATGGATATTCCTGTTTATCTCATCGCCGGATTTCTGGACGCCGGTAAGACCGAGTTCATCAACGGCATCCTGCGGGACGGCTTCGCCGCCGAGGATCGGACGCTGCTGCTGTGCTGCGAGGAGGGCGAAAACGGCTATGATCCCAAGGTACTGGGCAACGTATTCACCTATACCGTGGAGGACGAGGACCAACTGACGCCCGACTTTCTGAAAAAGCTGGAAAAACAATACCGGCCCAAGCAGGTCATCGTGGAGTACAACGGCATGTGGAGCATGGAGAAGCTGTACCGCGAGGGGCTGCCCGCCAACTGGATACTCTATCAGATCATGTGCCTGGTGGACGCCACGACCTTCGAGATGTATCTGAAGAACATGGGGCAGCTGATGATGGAGAAGATCACCAACTGCGATATGCTGATCTTCAACCGCTGCAATGAGCAGCTGCGCGCCCAGCTTCGCAGCCGCAACCTGCGGATGGCCAACCGCCGGGCGGATATCTACCTGGAAAACGAGGACGGCACCAGCGAGGAGTACGTCACGCCGGAGATGTCGCCCTTCGACCTGACCGGCGGCAAGCTGGAGGTGCCGGACGAGGACTACGGCATCTGGTATGTGGACATGATGGACAACCCGGGACGCTACGAGGGCGTGGAGGTGTCCTTCAAGGCGCTGATGTGCCACTCCAAAAAGTTCAAGGGCGTGCACTGCCCGGGGCGCTTCGCCATGGTGTGCTGCGACAAGGATATGCAGTTCCTGGCCCTGGTGTGCCGCGGCGAAGGGCTGGAGCAGTATAAGGACAAGCAGTGGGTGAAGATACACGCCACAGTGAAGAAGGAGGCCTGTGACGCCTATCAGGGCGAAGGCCCTGTGCTGTACGTCACCTCCATCGCCGCCACCACCAAGCCGGACCCGGAAATGGTGTCCTTCTGATCGCGATCCGTATATTTTCGCCGCACAATTGCAGCGTGTATAGAAAAAGACCCGCCGATGGCGGGTCTTTTCAACTTATTTTGCCATCAGCGGACCAACTGAATGGCAGCGGGGAGGTTTTCGATCTCCACGCGGGGCGCACTGGGGCAGTATTCACCGTCCAGGGACCAGGGGAGGTTCTCCTCGGTGGTCAGGGTAACGCGCCGGACATGGCGCAGTATCACGCCGGGATAGTCGTACTGCATACGGGTCATGGCGGTAATGAGGTTCTGCAGATCCAGTGCCGTCTTTGGCATACGGAGCAGCAGCAGTTCGAATTTTCCGTCGTCCATCCGTACACGGGAGGGATCCAGCTTCACCAGGCCGCCCAGGGAGGTGGAATTGCACACAGCGCCGAAAATGAACTCCCCCTCAAAGCGCTCACCATCGGCATCCACCGCGCAGCGGTAGGGCCGCAGGGAGTCAAGGTCACCCAACCCCTCCAGAATGTAGGCAAAATGGCCCAGGGCGTTCTTGGCCGCCTGGGTGGCGGAGTAGGAGGACCGGGTAAAGGCCCCAAAGGAGGCCACATAGGCGAAATAGCGGTCGTTATGCCGCCCCACGTCCAGGGGGCAGGGCGTGCCGGTGGCGGCCGCCTCTGCCGCGGCGGGCAGCATGGTGTGAAGATGCAGGCTCATGGCAAAGTCGTTGGTGCTGCCGCAGGGCAGATAGCCCAGCAGGGGCCGCTGCTCCAGCTGCATAAGCCCGGAGAGCGTCTCGTTCAGCGTGCCGTCGCCTCCGGCACAGACCACCATGTCGTACTGCCCGCCCCACCGGGCGGCGATATCGCGGGCCTGGCCGCCCGCCTCGGTGATATAGACCCGTACCAGATAGCCGGCACGGGAGAACTGCGCCACGGCATCGAACAGCGGGGCGCGGGATTTTGTCTTTCCCGCACGGGGATTGACGATAAACAAGAGCTTTTTCATAGGAACACCCTTCCATACCATCGTAATTCTCGCATTTTGCGCGGGGTTGTCCGAGTATGATACCACAGTTGCGGCGGGATTGCAATACACATTCCGCCGCGGGTGTTTGTGTTCGAAAATTGTTGCAAAACGCCGCGCATACGGGTATGATAGAAAAAACAGCAGTGGGAGGTCCTGCCATGAAGCGAACGCAGTATTTCAAATGGGGACTGACGGCCTTTTTGACCGTATGTGCCGTGCTGGTGTTCTACGACACCTTCTATCAGGCGGGAACGCTGCAGCAGTTCGTGTCCAAACTGGCATCCATCCTGGCGCCGGTGCTGTACGGCTTCGCCATCGCCTATCTGCTGACGCCCATCATGTCCTGTCTGGAACGGGCCATCGCGGCGCTGTGGAAAAAGCTCTTCAAAAAAGAGCTGAAGCAGCCGTCAGGCGCGCTGCGGCTGGTGAGCATCCTGCTGACCGAGGCCGTGGTCATCTTCCTGCTGTATCTGCTGATGAGTGTGCTGGTGCCCCAGGTGGTGGACAGCGTGACCACCCTCATCAACAACGCCGAGTCCTACTACCGCAAGGTCTATCGCTGGGCCAACGACCTGCTGGAGAGCGACAGTGGGATCGGTGTCTGGCTGGCGGGGCTCATCACCGAGCGCTATACCGACGGCATGGCCTTTTTGACCGACAAAGTGCTGCCCTGGGCCCAGAAGGCCATTGTGCCGCTGACCAACGGTATCTGGAGCGGCATCCGCGGGGCAGTGGGCTTTGCCTTTGACCTGATCGTGGGCATCATCGTGTCCATCTACCTGATGGGCATGAAGGAGAAGAGCCTGGCTCGCTGCTGCAAGGCGGTCTACGCCGCGCTGCCGGAGGAAAATGCCGACGCGGTCATGCGCGGCACGCGGCGGGTGAACGCCATCTTCTCCGGCTTTGTCCGCGGCAAGCTGCTGGACTCCCTCATCATCGGCATCCTGTGCTTTATCTGCTGCTCCATCCTGAAAATGCCCTACACCCCGCTGGTCAGCGTGGTGGTGGGCGTGACCAACGTGATCCCCTTCTTCGGGCCCTTCCTGGGTGCGGTGCCGTCGGCATTCCTGATCCTGCTGGTCAGCCCCAAGCAATGTCTGGTGTTCGTGATCTTCATCGTGATCCTCCAGCAATTTGACGGCAACATCCTGGGGCCCAAAATTCTGGGCGACGCCACGGGCATCTCCAGCTTCTGGGTCATCGTGGCCATCCTGGTGGGCGGCGGCTTCGCCGGCGTGCTGGGTATGTTCATCGGCGTGCCGGTGTTCGCCTGCATACAGGAACTGCTGAAATTCCTGATGGACCGCCGGCTGCGGAAGCGGAATATGCCCACCGAGGCCTACGCCTATGTGGGTCGGGCCAAGGATTCCCCGCCGGAGGACACGCCCGCGCCCGAACCCAAAGATCCCGCGTGATATGGCAGGCAGGCGGGCACGCAGCCCGCCTGCCTTTTCTTTGAAAGGAGCACCTCCATGACAAAAGACCTCTACGATAAGCTGATGGTCTTCGGCAACGACCAGGAGCCGTTTCTCACCCACAACTTTATGCGGACCACCGACCTGGATGACGGCACCGCCACCGTAACGCTGCCCATGCACACCGAAAGTCTGAACCGCTGGGGCGGCGCCCACGGCGGCATCCTGTTCTCGCTGTGCGATGTGGCCATGGGCATGGCCATTATGACGCTGCGGCAGGAGATGGTGGTCACCGTGAACGCCACCATCGATTATCTGTCCGCCGCTGCCGCCGGCAGCACCCTGACCACCGTGGGCAAGGTGGACCGCCTGGGCGGCAAGCTGGCCTTCTGTTCCGCCGAAATGACCGACGAGACCGGCAAGGTCATCGTCCGCGCCCACTGCGTCATGTGCTTCACCGGCAGGGCCCTGCCCCTATGAGCCGCCGTGCCCTGCGCCGCTGGTGTATTGCGCTGGCGGTGTTCTTTGCCGCGTATTTCGTCCTGCGCACCAGCCGCGCGGCCATGAACTGGCTGTGGTACGGCGCCGTGCTGCCGGCGGAGCAGTGGCTGGGGCGGCTGTGTGGAAGGTTGACGCTCTCCGTAGGTGAGGTCCTGATCTTGACGGCGGTGTTCTGCGCCATACTGTGGCTGGCCAATGTGCCCCGGCGCATCATCGCCGCGTGGGGCCGCCGTTGGGGCATGGCCCTGCGCCTGACGCTCACCGCCCTCTGCGCCGTGCTGACGGTGTACGCTGGCTTTTGCCTCACCTGGGGTATCGGGTACAATACCGACAGCTTCCAGGAGAAAAGCGGCATCCATGCCCGGCCTTCCACGGCGGAGACGCTGGCGGAGGTAACGGCCTATTTTGCCGGCAATCTGGCCGCCTGCGCCGATGACGTCCCCAGAGATGAAAGCGGTGTCTGCACGCTGGACCGGCAGGCGGTGCTGAACCGGAGCGCCTCCGCGCTGGATGTGCTCTGCGGCGAGTTCCCGTTCCTGCGGGCGGAAACGGGCGGTGCCAAGGGCTTCGCCTGCTCCCGGGCGCTGAGTGCCCTGCGCTTCACCGGGTTCTACTTCCCCTTCACCGGCGAGCCGAACGTCAACATGGACAGTCCGGCGGCCTTTCTGCCGGCCACTGTATGCCATGAGCTGGCCCACCAGCGGGGCGTCACGGCGGAGGAGGAGTGCAATTTCATCGGCATACTGGCCGCTGTCCGGTCAGAGGATGCGGGGTACCGCTACTCCGGCTGGCTGACGGGGTTCGGGTATCTGTTCAACGCTCTGTACAGCGCTGACCGGGAGGCGTGGCAAACCATACGGGACGCACTGCCGGACACGGTGGTGGCCGACCTGCGGGCGGACAACGCCTACTGGGCGCAGTTCCGCGGCGTCGTCTCAAAGGTCTCGGACACCGTGTATGACGGCTTTCTCAAGAGCAACGGCGACACGGACGGCAGCAAGAGCTACGGCGTGGTCACGGACCTGCTGGTGGCCTATTTCGGATAAAAAAATCTCCCCTCCGGGGAGATTTTTTATATCACGATTTACAGGCCCAGGCCGGGGATGTTCAGTCCGCCGGTGAGTGAGCTCATGGAGCTGTTCATGGCATCATCTGCCTGCCGAAGTGCCTCATTTACCGCAGAAATGACCAGATCCTGCAACATTTCCGCGTCCTCCGGGTCGATGACGTCGGGTTTGATGGTCAGCTTGGTCAGCTCCTTTTTGCCGGTGACCACTGCCGTTACCGCGCCGCCGCCCACAGAGGCGGTGAACTCCGTTTTTTCAACTTCTTCCTGCGCTTTTGCCATATCCTGCTGCATTTTCAGCAGTTTTTGCTGCATCTGCGCCTGCTGCTGCATCATCCCGGCGCCGCCGGTAAAGCCCCTGCGGGCGCTGTATCCCTTTGCCATATTCGTTTCTCCTTTATATCGATCTGTTCATTTTGCCAGTGTAAACTATCGGACATCTTATGCGCAGCATCGGTTTACCCATGTGTAATACCGATGCGCTCTTTGTGTAACATTGGTGTGCTCCATGTGAGACACCGGTGCGCTCAGCATGAACTGTCGGCTTATTTGATGCGAAAATTGTCCAGCTGTTTGGCGTTTTCCACCAACTCGTCCAGCTTGTCCCTGTGGGGAGCCGGCACCTCCCAGGGCGGCA
>OBAE01000700.1_pt1 | contig 23052 bp, 14 predicted proteins | sample 1517641 | NCBI WGS metagenome assembly OBAE01 (sample SAMN04571701, study PRJEB22368) | human gut metagenome | biome: human gut; material: stool | host: Homo sapiens | place: Luxembourg | collected 2012-08-30 | reverse complement strand
TTGATAGCTCATGCCCTCAAAATAGGTCAGATAAAGAGCCTCCCTATAATCTGGATTTAACTCGTCCATGCAGAGATGCAGGATCTGGTTTCGCTCTTTTGTGCGGACGACCTCCTCCACCAGCGTTTGTGCTTCCGCTTCTCTGGTCAGGTTGTCAAGACTGAAGATAATCCGCCGTCTGCTTTTGTGGCGCAAAGCCATGTGCCGCGCTGCTTTATAGAGGTAAGCCTTAAAGCATCCATCCCGGATGCGGGGCTTTTTCGTAAACAGCCAGGAAAAGGTTTCCATCATTAAATCCTCCGCTTCGTGGACATCATGCAGATAACCATCAATATATAAGGTCAGCGGGTCACCGTATTTTTTTATCAACAGTTCAAGTCCTGTCTCATCACCGCGCAGATATTGCCCATAAAGTTCTTCATCAGTGACCATATCGTTCTTCCTTTCCAAGTATTACTCCTCTATTGTCAGATGAAAGCTCCAGGTTCGTGAATCATTTTTGTCTGCGAAGACATACAACATGTCAGGAGAAATCCCTGACAAAAAAATAACCAGAGCCTAAGCTCTGGTTAAATTCTCACTATTTTGTAGCAGCCAGTACGGGAATCGAACCCGTGTTTTCGCCGTGAGAGGGCGACGTCTTAACCCCTTGACCAACTGGCCATTTGTTTATCTGTCGTTTGCTCTTCGCTGTCGACTCGTTTAATATACACCATCTTTTTCTAAAATGCAAGTACTTTTTTAAAAAAATTTCAATTTTTTTATTTTTCTCGAATTTTTCGTTCAAAAAGCCCTGTATTTATGCGGTTTTTGCCACAAAAAAATTTTTATTTTTTTGTCCCAGAGAAGAAATGCCATGGCAGCTCCACCGCTTTCCATGGCATTTCCCAGTTATTTATTTCTGTTTCTGACTGTTTCTTATTCCTCTATATCCTCCGCAGGCTCTGCCGGAATGAATACGCGGGATTTCTTTTCTTCGTGTTTATGAAGTGCTGCTTTCTCAGTTGCCTCAATACAGAATTCCATCTGAGAGTTAATCTGGGCTTTGCCTCGTTTATCCGGCTTCACATAAGTTCCATCCGGCTGCAGGATATGAGCTTTTACATTATCCTTAAACTCCAGATCAAGTACATGCTCCAGCTCTTTCTTAATCTTCTCATCTTCCACAGGGAAAACAATCTCTACCCTGCGGTCAAGGTTACGCGGCATCCAATCCGCACTTCCCATATAGATTTCCGGGTTTCCGCCGTTTTCAAAATAGAAAATACGACTATGCTCCAGAAATTCCCCTACAATAGAACGGACATGAATATTCTCACTGATTCCCGGCACTCCTACTTTCAGACAGCAGATACCCCTTACCAGAAGCTCCACCTGAACTCCGCAGGAAGATGCATAATACAATCCAGCAATAATCTTCGGATCACAGAGAGAATTCATCTTTGCGCGGATTAACGCCGGAAGTCCTTTCTTCGCATTCTCTGCCTCACGTTCAATCAGGCTTAAGAACCTGTCCTTCATCCAGATTGGTGCTACGATCAGCTTATTCCAGCTTTTCGGTTCAGAATATCCGGAGAGCATGTTAAATACTGCTGTTGCATCTTCACCAAAACGTTCATCGCAGGTAAAGATACCGCAGTCTGTATAGAGTTTGGCAGTGGAATCATTGTAGTTTCCGGTTGCCAGATGCACATAACGGCGGATTCCTGTCTCTTCCCTGCGCACAACCAGTGTGATCTTGCTGTGTGTCTTAAGGCCTACCAGACCATAAATTACATGACATCCTGCCTTCTCCAGCTTCTTCGCCCATACAATATTATTTTCTTCATCAAAACGTGCTTTCAGCTCTACCAGCACGGAAACCTGTTTGCCGTTTTCTGCTGCCTGCGCAAGGGCAGCAATGATCGGTGAATTGCCGCTGACACGATACAGAGTCTGTTTAATAGCCAGAACATCCGGATCTTTTGCTGCCTGACGTACGAAATTTACAACAGGATCGAAGCTCATATAAGGATGATGCAGGAATACATCGCCCTCACGTATCACCTGGAAAATATCCTTCTCATTCTGAAATTCCGGTACAGGTGCCGGCTGATATCTCGGTGTCTTGTAAGCATCAAAGCCCTCCGCACCATATACTTTCATCAGCATGGTAAGATCCAGAGGTCCGTTTATCTCAAAAACATCTGCCTCTTTGATATCAAATTCCGTCTTCAGGATCTTCAGCAGACGTTCATCCATCTTATCCTCTACTTCCAGACGGATAACCTCACCCCACTGACGTTTCTTTAACTGGCGCTGGATCTCCACCAGCAGATCCTCTGCCTCATCTTCATCAATGGTAAGATCCGCATTACGCATAATACGGTAAGGATGGGCACATATCACATCATAACTCAGGAAAAGTTTGTCAATATTTCTTTCAATAATCTCTTCCAGCAGGATCACTGTGGTATCTCCATCCTTCTTTGACGGAATCTGCACCACCCTTGGAAGCACAGACGGAACCTGCACTGTAGCAAACAGAAGTTCTCCTGTTTTATCCTTTTTGCTGAGTTTATCACTCTTCTCCTTCTTGGAGATCAGAGCACCGATATTTAATGTCTTGTTTCTGATCAACGGAAACGGTCTGGAAGAATCCATCGCCATCGGTGTAAGTACCGGATATACATTATCCTCAAAGTATCTGTCTACAAATACACTCTGTGCTTCTGTAAGATTCTCATGGGCTGCCACCAGGTGCATTCCGGCTTTCTCAAGCGCAGGGATCAGAGAACGGTTCAGTGTATTATACTGTACATGAACCAGTTCATGGGTACGGACACTGATTTCTTTTAACTGCTCCTTGGCTGTCATTCCTGCAATGTCTGTTTTATGATATCCTGCATGTACCTGATCCTTAAGAGACGCCACACGCACCATAAAGAATTCATCCAGATTGGATGCGGTAATGCTTAAGAACTTCAGTCTGTCAAACAAAGGAAGATTTTTATCTCTTGCTTCACTCAGAACACGCTCATCAAATTTGAGCCAGCTCAGCTCGCGATTCACGAAATATTCTTTCTTTTCAAATTTTTCAAAGTCCATAAGTTCATCCTCCTTTACGCTCTGCCCTTGCGTCTGAGAACCAGACGAATGCCAAATACTTCTTCAAAAAATGCCTCTTTATCTTTCAGCAGTCCCAGTTCCAGGGAAATGTCCTGTGCAGAATCCACGATCATCTGCAGTTCTCTGTCTTTGAGCACTGCTTTGATTCCTTTTACTTTCTGATAATGACTTCTGTCCATGGCATTTGCCAGGCGAAGGATTGCAGTCATCTTTACCACCTTGATATAGCTCTCTCTGTCTATAGCGATTCCCATACTGTAAAGTTCATCGTAATAAACAAACGCAGAATTATTGAATCTGACCGCACATGCGATCATCTGGCGCTCCATAGAGGACAGACCAATAATATCTGTAGACATAATAATCTGATAGGAACACTCGGAAACCTTTTCCATGCTGATATATTTGCCACAATCATGAAGCAGTGCTGCGATCTGCAGTAACAGACGCTCTCTTGTTCCCATACCATGAACCTTCTTCATACTGTCAAAGATATTCAGGCAAAGATTCATAGTTCCCTGGATATGGCTCTTACTGCTGGAATAGCGTTTCGCAATGTTCTTTGATGTAACCAGAATGTCATTCTCAAAATTGTGGACACTTTTGAGAAATTTTTTCTTCTCCGCAAAATCATAGGCAATTCCATCCAGCAGGGAAACACCTGGTGCCCAGAGAGACTCTGCATTGAAAATATCAATAAAATTTCTGCACACTACCATGGTCGGCACAACAAGGGATGCATATTCCGGATCAATCTCCATCTCCTGTGCCAGCAGGTCAACAGATTTTCCAACTGTATCCTCATAGCGTTTCATAAACTCTTCCCTTGTAATGATCCTGTCTTCCATTTCCTCCTGGAAGATCATATCTGTAATAAAATCTCCCATCAGGATCACATTCCTGATATCCTTATCCTTCAGATACAGACGCTGAAAGCTCATCAGGTCATTTCGGATAAATTCCTCAACCAGCTTGTCATAATGAATGGTTGTTTTCTCCAGTTCCTGCAGACGCTGGCGGATTCTTAAACTTCCCATTTTAAGTCCCTGGGTAGTGACCAGAGCATCCTTGTCAAAAAGAGAAACCTGAAGGCTTCCGCCACCCACATCCAGGATTGCGGTGCCTTTCTGGATCATCTTTTTGAATCCCTTTTCTATAGCAGCAATTGATTTGTACCCAAGGAAATGCTGTTCTGCACTGCTTAATATTTCAATTTTCATTCCTGTACGCTGATAGATCTGTTCAATGATCAGCAGCGGATTCACAAGTTCTCTGAATGCACTGGTGCCGCAGGCACGATACTCTTCCACCCCAAAGTCCTGCATCAGCCTCTTAAAGTCGTTCAGCACCTCACATAAAACATTCAGCATTTCTGAATCGATCTTTCCGTCAGAATAGACACCCTTTCCGATTTCCAGACTGTATCTGACATCATTCAGTTCACGAAAACCAATTCTTTTTGACATCTCAAAGATCTTCATGCTGACTTCATAAGATCCGATGTCAATGGCTGCAAATGTCATGACTGCCATATGCGTTCCCCCTTTACCATTCATCTATTTGCTTTTTTATTCCTTCTCCACACCCAGCAGATGGTCGATAAACTGCTGTGCAGTTCGTCCTGTAAGTCCTCCATGGGAAAGCTCCCACTTATTTGCTTCCAGAAGCAGTTCGTCCTCCGGCATGGTAATTCCGTTTCTCTCTGCGAGAGCTTTCACAATTGTCTGGAATTCTTTTTTGCTCGGTGCACCATAATAAATACGGACACCAAAACGATAAACCAGTGAAAGCTTCTCCTGCACTGTATCGGAGGAATGCAGATCGTCATCATCCATGATCTCCAGCTTGTCACTGGATTTCTCTCTTACCAGATGTCTTCTGTTACTTGTTGCATAGATCAGGATATTGTCCGGCTTCTTCTCCAGACCACCCTCGATCACTGCCTTCAGATATTTATATTCGATTTCAAATTCCTCGAATGACAGATCATCCATATAGATAATGAATTTATAGTTTCTGTTCTTGATCTGGGCGATCACATCATTCAGATCCTGAAACTGATGCTTATACACCTCGATAATACGAAGTCCCTCATCATAATAACGGTTCAGGATTCCCTTGATACTTGAGGATTTACCTGTACCCGCATCACCAAAAAGCAGACAGTTGTTTGCCTTTCTGCCTCTTACGAAAGCTTCTGTATTCTCGATCAGTTTCTGCTTCGGGATTTCATATCCGACCAGGTCTTCCAGTTTCACATGAGCGATCCTTGTGATCGGCTGGATCTCCACATTATCATTCTCATCATGGCCTACACGAAAGGCCTTATGTAATCCCAGCTTACCCACACCAAAATCCTTATAAAACTGTACCATATCCTTCATGAATTCCTCTGTGGACTCCGCTGCTGCCAGCGTTTTGCTCAGATCACAGATACGGTCTCTGATACGGGAATTAAACATCTTGCTGTTACTTCCGGTGTTGGTATAATCACCGAGAACCTTACAGCAGGAAATTCCAAATGCCTCATCCAGTACAGTCAGGTCAAAATCATACAGTTCTTTAAACACACCGAAATCATTCAGTGCCAGTTCATTAATACTTCCGTTGACAGCTCCTCTGATCTCACAGGCTGTACTGAATGCATTTTCATTATTTACCAGAAGAAATGTCAGATAACAGTGCCATAAATTTCCGGAAAAACCATAAGCGCCGGCAGTTTCCACCAGTCCGTTGGCACACTCAAAGAACAGCCCTTCCTTTTCTTTCAGATCAGGTTCTTTCTGCTCCCAGGCATTCATCAGTTCTGCCATTTTATCAAGGATTTCTCCATGTTCAAAGTTACGGTATAAGATGCATTCATTTAATCTAGCCATTTTTATTACTTCCTTCTTACCTTGTTGTTTTATCTTATTGTTCTGCTGTGAGTGGTATAATTATTTCGAAAACGATGTACCAGAGTGTGTTTGAAAAATGCTTTACGCAAAATATGCCGCAAAGTGGGACGTGCAGATTGTGGAAATGATTTTTCAAACACGCTCTGGCATTATGGAAATGATTTTTAATAATTTCCCAAAATTCTCATTCTGTCAGCTTCTGCCTCAATTCCTCTCAGGGCATTCTTCACTGCACTGTCCTTTAAATTTCCCTCGAAATCAACAAAAAAACGGTACTGCCAGTTCTTCCCTGTGATCGGGCGGGATTCTATCTTCGTCATATTCAGTCCATTATAAATAATGTGAGACAGCATATTGTAAAGAGTTCCGCTCTCATGATGCAGTTCAAAGAAAATACTGATCTTATGTGCATCCTTCACATAGATCGGTTTCTTACTCACGATCACAAAACGTGTGGCATTCTGTCCGTTATAGCAGATATTCTCAGCCAGGATCTTCAGTCCGTAAAGCTCTCCTGCCTGTCTGCTGGCAATAGCTGCCTGCGTCTTGTCATTGTCTTCTTTTATCTTCTTGGCAGAACCGGCAGTATTTTCCATCTCTTTCTTCTTCCAGTCCGGATGAGATTCCAGATATTTTCCACACTGGGAAAGCGCCTGAGGATGAGAACATACCTGTCTGATATCCTCCAGTTCAGCATCCGGCAGTCCCAGAAGTACATGCTCCGGACGGATGATCTGTTCTCCTACAATACTCAGCTCATACTCTGTAAGAAGATCATAAATATCAGCCACAATACCGGCAGTTGTATTCTCAATGGGAAGTACCGCATAGTCTGCTCTTCCCTCCACAACTGCTTCCATTGCATCGCGCCAGGTTTTTACATGAAAACTCTCAATATCGTCCTGGAAATATTCCCTCATTGCAGCATAGCTGTATGCACCTTCCACACCCTGAAAGACAACTCTTACATCTTTCAGCGGAAGTGCATCTACCATTTCCAGTTTCTCATCGTCCTCGATTCCATGCTCTGTGAGAAGCTGATACTGTCTCTTACGGCTGATCGCCATGATCTGCTGAAAAAGCTCCTGCGCACCAAGCTGATTAAATTCTCCATGCGCCTTACCTCTCAGGACCTCCAGCTTCTGTCTCTCTCTTTCCGGATCCAGAACCTTCTTTCCTGTACGTATCTTATATTCTGCAACATCCTCACACACCTTCATTCTCTGTTCAAAAAGACGTATGATATCGCTGTCGATCTTATCTATTTCATTTCTGCATTCCTGTAAATCTATCATTTATGTTATACCTTTTTACTTTCACAAATTCTCTACAATATCAGTCATCTCTCCGATAAAGGAAAGAGAACCAAAGGCAATGATCACATCCTGTTCCCCGGCAAGTGAAAAAGCCTCCTCCACTGCATCTTTAATCGTATCCATTGCCTGTACATTGGGATTGTATTCACTGACAGTCTTCGCCAGCTCTCCGGCAGGCAACGCCCTTATATTATCCGGAGTCTGGATCGTAAGTATCCGGTCTGCAAAGTGCGCAGTTTTCTGAATCACACTTCTGTAATCCTTATCTGCAAACACTCCCATAATATAGATGATCCGTTTTCCCTTAAAATAATGCTCTATTGAAGCTGCCATCATATCCGCAGCAGCAGGATTATGAGCCCCGTCTACCACAAACAGCGGTTTTTTACAGATAACTGTAAACCGTCCGTTCCAGTTTACTGTGCGAAGCCCTTCTTTTTTCTGCTCCGCAGCAGTGGGAAAGCCCAGCTCATCCAATACTTTTAAAGCATTCAGCGCAACTACTGCATTTTCCTTCTGATAAACACCAGCCAGCGGAATCTCATACTCTTCACCCCTGTACCGGATTGTCTGTCCAAGGCAGCTTTCCTTTAGCACCTCTGCCTCAGAAGCATCTGCTATGGTACATTTTGTACCATGTTCTCTGCTGATCCTCTCGATCACCTGCATTGCTTCCGGCTTCTGTCTGGCAGTCACCACTCTGCAGCCGTCTTTGATGATCCCGGCTTTCTTCTCTGCGATCTGTGCCAGAGTATTTCCAAGAAAAGACATATGATCCATACTGATCGATACCAGCACTGCCAGCAGCGTATTCTTAATAATATTTGTGGCGTCCAGATTTCCGCCCATTCCCACTTCCAGCAAAACGAGATCACAATTCTCTTTTTTAAAGAACAGAAATGCCACCGCAGTCTCTATTTCAAATGCAGTGGGATGGGGATAACCATCCTTTGTCATAGCAGCAATAACATCAGACACCTGTGTAATATAAGCAGCAAAGTCCTCTCTGCTGATCCTGCTTCCCGAAACTTCCATCCTGCCTCTGTAAGAATACAGGGTAGGCGAAACATATCTTCCAATGCGATATCTCGCACCTGATAAAGCAGAATACAAAAAAGCAATGACAGAACCCTTGCCATTGGTACCGGCTACATGCACATATTTCAGATCATCCTGTGGATTTCCAAGACGTTTCATCAGCTCACGCATATGCTCCAGTCCCAGGACACTGGGAATTTCCCGGGTGATTTTGTCTATGTACTCCCGGCTTTCCTGATAATTCATAATAAACTCCTCTTATTTCCATGAGATCCCCTCCACACGTTCCTTTTGCGCATAAGGCACCTCATTGCTATAGTGTAATAACGTGTTCTCATTATATCCTACGTGTATGTTTTTTTCAAGGCAGGCAATACTAGAATCATAGAAATTTATACAGGAGCGTTACCTATGAAAAAAGCTTTCATTCTCTGCGGTCTGACGGGCTGGTGCATGGAAATCCTCTGGACCGGACTGCATTCCATCCTTTCAGGAGAACTTACCATGACAGGAAAAACTTCCCTTTTAATGTTTCCCATTTACGGATGCGGTGCCATCATCCGCCCGCTCTCCGGTAAACTTTCTGCTGTCCCGCTTTTTGTCCGCGGCTGCATTTATACTGTCGGATTTTTCTTCGTGGAATTTATCAGCGGTGCTCTTTTGCGCTGTTTTCATATGTGTCCCTGGGACTACAGCAACACTCCTCTGAATTACCGGGGACTGATAAGACCGGACTACGCTCCCCTCTGGTTCGGAGCCGGACTTTTTTTTGAGAAAATACTTGGAAAACTCTCTTGAAAAAAGCACCTGATTATTATATGATGTTATGAAGGATTAAATAAAAATTCCTGAACCAGTAAAATATGGAGGTATGAAATGAGACACTTAATGAGTCCGCTGGATCTGTCTGTTGATGAGTTAAATACTCTTCTTGACCTGGCCAGCGATATTGAGAAACACCCTGATAAATACGCACATGTCTGCGATGATAAAAGACTGGCAACTTTATTCTATGAGCCAAGCACCCGTACCCGTCTCAGCTTTGAAGCTGCTATGATGAACCTTGGCGGTAAAGTTCTTGGTTTTTCATCAGCTGATTCCAGTTCCGCTTCAAAGGGTGAAAGTGTTGCCGATACAATCCGCGTTGTATCCTGTTACGCTGACATCTGTGCTATGCGCCACCCGAAAGAAGGTGCTCCGTTAGTAGCTTCTATGGCTTCTTCTATTCCTGTTATCAACGCCGGCGACGGTGGTCATCAACATCCTACCCAGACATTAACCGACTTACTTACCATCCGTTCCCTGAAAGGACGTCTGGACAATCTGACCATTGGTCTGTGCGGCGACCTGAAATTCGGACGTACAGTTCACTCCCTGATCGAAGCACTTGTACGTTACACAAATGTAAAATTCATTCTGATCTCACCGGAAGAGCTTCGCATCCCAAGCTATATCCGCGAGGATGTTCTGAAAAAGAACAATATCGAATTTCAGGAAGTAGAGAGACTGGAAGATGCCTTACCGGATCTTGATATCCTCTACATGACACGTGTACAGAAAGAACGTTTCTTCAACGAAGAAGACTATGTCCGCATGAAGGATTTCTACATTCTGGACAAACAGAAAATGGAACTTGCAAAAAAAGACATGTACATTCTTCATCCGCTTCCACGTGTAAATGAAATCTCAACAGAGGTGGATGCAGACCCGAGAGCAGCTTATTTCAAACAGGCACAGTACGGTGTATATGTACGTATGGCCCTGATTCTCACATTACTGGAGGTAAAATTACCATGTTAAATGTTGGAGCACTTCGCGAAGGTTATGTATTAGACCATATCAAAGCAGGCAAGGCCATGACTATCTATCATGATCTGAAGCTTGATAAACTTGACTGCACCGTTGCCATCATCAAGAACGCGCGCAGCAACAAAATGGGTAAGAAAGATATCATCAAGGTTGAATGCCCGGTTGAGAATCTTGATCTTGACATTCTCGGCTTTATCGATCATAACATTACTGTAAACGTAATCAAGGACGAGAAGATCGTTGCCAAAAAAGAACTGAAACTTCCGAATCAGGTTGTCAACGTGATCAAATGCAAGAATCCACGCTGCATCACTTCCATTGAACAGGGACTCGACCAGATCTTTGTTCTTGCAGATAAAGAGAAAGAAGTTTACAGATGTAAATACTGCGAAGAGAAATATACAGGTAAACGCAATAAATAATAAAACAAATATCAAAAAAACAGAACGGAAGAAATCCGTTCTGTTTTTTTGTACGCAATCAGACCGATAAGCCGGGTTATGTCATTGGGTAATCATCTGTCTAGGCCTTACGTTGCCATAAGGCTCAAGCGACCCACCTGAAAGCACGACGGGCAGCCGTATCGCTTTCTATTCGGTCTTGCTTCGAATGGAGTTTACATGTGCCCGGCCTGTTACCAGGACGGCGGTAGTCTCTTACACTGCCTTTCCACCCTTACCTCAGCAAGTGAGGCGGTTTATTTCTGTTGCACTGGTCTGGGAGTCACCTCCACCGGACGTTATCCGGCATCCTGCCCTGTGAAGCCCGGACTTTCCTCGTCTGTACCCTTTCGTCTGTACAGCCGCGATCACCTGGCCTGCTCGCACGAATGCTATTCTAACACGAATCCCGCTTTAAGTAAAGTACTATAAATAAGTAAATTGAAAAATTATAACCGGCTGCTTTACTTAACCTTTACAGTCACTCTTTTATATACACCATTGCTGGCAAGAATATATATGCTGCAGCTTCCCTTCGCCTTTGCCCGGATCACCCCGTTTTGGCTTACCGTTGCAACTTTGCTGTCGGTAGTGTAATAGCGGTAGGAACTTGGGTGGGAAAGCAGTTTCTTTTTACGGTTCTCACTTGTAAGCTGACACTTCAGCCTGAAGGTTTTGCCCGGTTTCAGGATAACTGTGGTCCTGTTTACTTTAATCGAAAAAGCATTTGTTGTACGTGCCTTTTTCATGGCAACATGCACTTCATTGGATTTGGCAATGTAGATTTTTCTGCCTTTCACCATTTTATAAGCAGCAACAAAATACTTATACTCACGGTTCGACTTCAGATTCTTATGTGTCATGGAAAGCTTTCCATTTTTAACCGTTCCGGCCTTTTTATAATTTATGCTTCCGTCACAGTAGCACCAGAAAACATCATAACCGGCTGCACCAGGATACTTTCTCCAGGAAACGACAATGCTGTTCTTCTGTGCCTTGCCCGCTGCAAAAAATACCGGAAGTTTCAGACGATAAACGTCCTTCCCGCTCAGTTTGGACTGATCGGCCTGCTCGATCGTGAAGATACCTTTCCTGAAAGTAATCCTGTAATTTGGATTAGAACCGGAAGCCTGGGAAACTGTGATCGGATAGATTCCCACCTTTTCACCGGCTTTTCGTTTTACTGTGATTCCTGATAAAGTGTCTTTTCCCACCAGGCCTTTCGCCGTATAAGTAAGGACAGGATCTGCTTTACCGACAATTTTATTCTTATTGTCAGCAGTTACCGTGATATTTTTCGGAGCGACCGTTATGATCACTTCTCTGGAAACAGCGAGATAATTCTGGCTCTCATCCATGGAAACTGTGATCTTCGCTGTTCCTGCATCTCCGATAGTCACTGTTCCGTCCTCGCTTACTGTGGCAACTTCCTTGTTATTGCTTATGAACTGAATATCAGATTCTGTATCTCCTGCTTTTGCTGTAATCTTAAACGCCGGATCTCCATAAGTCACCTTATAGGAAAGCTTATCTACAACAAGACTGTGACCGAGCTTTCTGACCGTCATGGTGACTTCTTTCTGCGCTGCTGTATAGTTTGCAGTCTCTGCAAGAGAAACGGTCAGCGTTGCCGTGCCGGTTCCCACGATCGTTACCATGCCGTTTTCGTCCACTGCTGCAACCTTGTCGTCGCTGCTTGCATAAGTTTTCAGTCCATCACCCTTATTGCTTACATTCAGCCTGAAAGTCTCTTCTCCATAATCCTTATCTGTGACCTCAGATACGCTGAGTGCCGGATCTGCCTTTGCTACGACAAATTCAGCGGATGAACCTTCTGGTTTCAGGCTGTAATTCTTGTCTTTGATCGTTGCTGTCACGGCATAAGTTCCTGCGAGAGACGGTACTTCCGTTCCATTTACCTCGGTTCCGTCGTTTGCTTTGCCTGCATAAGTCAAAATGATCTCCGGATCATCCTCTCCCACCAGACCGTTCAGAACTGCAGTCGCAGGAGTGATCGTTCCTTCATATGTTCCGCCATTTGGTGTAATCTTTGCACTGATCTCTTTCGGAGCAACCGTCACGGTCACTTCTTTCTGATCCGCAGTATAGTTTGCACTCTGTGCAAGGGAAACGGTCAGGGTTGCGGTGCCGGCTCCAACGATCGTTACCACACCGTTTTTGTCCACCGTCACAACTTTATTGTTGCTGCTTGCATAAGTTTTCACGCCATCGCCTTTGTTGCTCACTTCCAGCTTAAAGGCTTCTTCTCCATATTTTTTGTCTTTGACTGCAGATACGCTGAGTGCCGAATCTGCCTTTGCTACAATAAACGCTGCGGAAGCACCCTCTGGTTTCAGGCTGTAATTCTTATCTTTGATCGTTGCTGTCACGGTATAGATTCCTGCAAGAGATGGCACCTTCGTTCCATTTACCTCTGTTCCGTCGTTTGCCCTGCCTGTGTATGTCAGAGTAATCTCCGGGTTATCTTTTCCCACCAGTCCGTCCAGAGCTGCCACTGCCGGGACAATGATTTCTCCATAGATCCCGCCGTTCGGTGCAATCTTCGCACTGATCTCTTTCGGAACAACCATCACTGTCACCTCTCTGGAAACTGCGAGGTAATTCTGGCTCTCATCCATGGAAACTGTGATCTTCGCTGTTCCTGCATTTCCGATGTTTACAGTTCCATCTTTGCTTACTGTAGCAACCTCTTTATTATCACTTGCAAACTGGATACCGGATTCTTTGTCTCCTGCCTTCGCTGTGATCTTAAATGCCGGATCTCCATAAGTTACCCTGTAAGAAATCTTATCTACCACAAGGCTGTGTTCGATCTTTCCGACAGCTACGGTGACTTCTTTCTGATCTGCTGTATAGTTTGCAGTCTCTGCAAGGGAAACGGTCAGGGTTGCGGTACCGGTTCCAATGATCGTTACCACACCGTTTTTGTCCACTGTCACAACCTTGTCGTCACTGCTTGCGTAAGATTTCACGCCATCGCCTTTGTTGCTCACTTCCAGTTTAAAGGCTTCTTCCCCTTATTTTTTGTCTTTGACTGCGGATACACTCAACTGTGGATCTGCTCTCTTTATTGTAAATTCAGCAGAGCTGCCGTCTTCTTTCAGACTGTAATTGCTGTCTTTGACGGAAGCAGTCACTGTGTAGGTTCCGGCTTTGGACGGCACTTTTCCGTCTGCTGCGGTACCATCGTTTGCTTTGCCTGCATAAGTCAGAATGATCTCCGGATCATCCTCTCCCACCAGTCCGTCCAGAACTGCGGTCGCAGGAGTGATCGTTCCTTCATATATCCCGCCGTTTGGTGTGATCTTAACTGTGATCTCTTTCGGGCTGATATCTGCCGTGGTACTTGTCTGCTGCCCGTTATCTGCCAGGATATAATCCCCTGCCGATCCGCCGCCCAGCACAGGCTTTGTGATCGTAACAGTTTTCTCTTTGGCTGCATTGCTGTCTGCAAAAGTACCTTCTGCACTTACTGTAAGGCTGTCACCTTTCACTGCTCCTGCAAACACGGCTTTGCTGTAATCCAGTTCCGCATCCGCTGTTCCGTCATAGTACCTTACCTTTTGCAGTGATTCCGGAGACTACAACTTCCCGCTGCCGGATCGTATAAGCCTTCGTATCGGAAGCAGCGGTAAAATCACCATTTTCGGATACACTGACCCTGACTTCATAAGTTCCTGCGTGTATCGGGGCTTCTGTCTGCCAGGTTCCATTTACGTTGTATTCAACTTTGATATTGGCATCGCTGTTTGTTGTATATGCCAGATCTGCCGGCTGTCCGTCGTATTCCTTATCCAGCGTACCTGTGATTTTTACATTTGCTGTCTGACGGCTGACATTTACTGCGATCTGACTGTCGGCAGGTTTGTCACCGCCTTTGTATTCTGTCACACCCTGCGGATGATATGCAACTGTCAGTTTATAAGTGCCTGCTTCCAGAGTATCCAGATACTCTCCGCTGAATGTGATCCTGTCTTCGGAAACTGTATAATCCTTTCCCTCTGTCAGAGTGGTTTCTCCGTTTCTTACAGACGCTACGGTGTTTCCATTCAATTTCACTTTCGCGTCCACAGAAGCTTTGGTTGTTCTTGTGTAGTCGATGGAAGAATCCACAACTACAGAGTCTTTAAATACAACTACCCCATCAGAATTGACGATCGTCTGGTTTCCTGCCTTGTCTGTAACACGGGCATAGACCACATACCTGCCGCCTTCTGTCAGGGAAAGTTTCTCCTCTGCATTCCATGGAAGCCATGTGCCGTTTGCATCATAGGATTCCTCCGCACTGACCGCCTGGTATTCTACAGAAGCAATTCCACTGGCACTATCTGCACCTGTGATGTCAACAGAAACATTATCCTTGAACCAGTAACCATAAGTAATATCCTTCAGGGAACTGTCAAATGTATTTTCCCCGATCCGGATACTGCCTGACGGCATTCCGGTGTCAATTTTGAAGGTTACTGTTTTTTTATCGGTAACGGCACCTGTTGCAGTCTCTTTCAGATAATATCCTGCAGGCTGTTCTCCCTGATCCGTGTAATCCCCAAGCGAATCCTTCCAGTCTGTTTTGTCCGTCGATATCTGGTATCCACTGTCCGGTACAAGTTTCACAGGACTTATGTACCAGTCATTGTTACCTTTCGTTCCGAAAACCTGTGCAGCCGCTAAAGTCTGCAGATAACTGATGCTCCAGTTCCTGGAAACACCCGTGGCACCGGTAAGTGTATAGTTATCATTTCCAAGATCTGTTACCGTTGCAGTATAGCTGTCACCTGCTTCTGTCTGTGTATTGCCTTCATAGGCAATTGCAAAAGAATCGCCCTCCAGTGCATTCGCAACCGTCGCCGATACGCTCTGCTCACTTCCCGTATAAATCAGATCTGTTTTCGACCAGGTTAAGTCTGCCGGAAGTGGTGCGATCGTGAAGGGAGTTTCCGCTTCTGCCCCTGCATAGTCTCCATTCTCCGGCACAGCCACTTTCACATAGTAAGTACCTGCATTCTTTGGTACTCCTCCATTTGTGGCTGCACCATCTGCTGCGGTCGTCATATCTGTACAGCTGCCATCTGTGTAGTACGTACAGGTAAAACCGGAGGCATCATAGGAATCTGTAATGTCACTTTCACCTGACTTAACTGTTATGCTTGGTGTGTTCGCCTTCTGTCCATAGGTCCAGCCATCCATGGTCACTGTCGGATCAATTTCCATTTTTTTAATCTCAAAATCAGCACATATGGTCTGACCACCAAGCGTGACTTTTACCGTATATTGTCCTAAATTTACCGGTGCAGCTCCCTCACTCGCAGCACCGCTGTTGCTGCTGTTGGTCTTCGTGCCGTCTTTCAGATAGTATACGATACTCGCTTCATCACCTGTCTGACAGGTAATGTCATTTGTCACAGTCGCTCCGGTATAAGTATTGCCGGAATAATATGCATCGGCTGCTGCCAGGGTTAAATCTAATTTACCGGGATTAAATTCACAATCTGTCTTCGCCGTACATGTTGCAATGATTTTATCAGCACTTGTTGAATAACTCCATGAATGAACATGATCACTTGCATACAGATACTTTTCAGTTGTATCATAATTTACTGAATGAGGATCACCATATGCATCCTCATAAGTAATCCTTGTGCGCATCTCCGGAGATGTTCCTGGCATTGTAATTATATATGGGTATTCAACACGATCAACTTGATAAATACTTGCAGTTCCTTTGAAGTCATCTTGTATGATAAGTTGTTTTTCGCTGTTTCCTACCAACAAAATTTCGTTACTATTATTTTCAAAGGTTACATTTCCAATCGTAATTGATGTATTTTTATAAGAACCATGGACTGCCTCAAAAAAATTTGAGATTTTTCCGCCAACAACTTTAATGTTTGGTGCCTCTATTCCGGTAGAACCTTTTTCCTCTGACGATGTAATGGTTCCGCCATACATATTGACAGTTCCTCTCCAAATACAAGGCAGTTCCTTGGCACCTCTATTATCCAATATCGTTCCATCCTGAATATTTATCGTTCCATCAAGATCGAGATTGGAGCAAAAATTCCGTACAATCATTCCATTTCCATATTTTTCAGAATCAGTTACATTAAATTTAACATACTTAAGGTTGACAACTCCTCCGTTTTCAATTATGGGAACTTCCCCTTTCGTTAAAGCCTCATAAGTACCACCCTCAAAAGTAACTGTTGCATCTTTATTTTTATTGATCAGAAAAATATTATTATCAACATTCACTGTATACTTATTAATAATCGTTAACTCTTTACAAGCATTTTCTATACTAATAAAACAGCCCTTATCATACCCTGGCATACTAATTTTTCCAGCAATCTCCAGAGTAACTTTCTCTGTAGTGTCAATAATAATGACTCCACTCTTACTAGGCTGATATGTTCCGCCCTGTACCGTATACGTTCCTCCAGAAGTGATTGTTACCTCTCCCGTCCCCGGTGAAATCGTATTCGCAGCCGCTGTTCCCACTGCCATCTCACTGCCGCTGCTAAAAAGAGCAACTCCATCCGTAAAGTCTTCCTCCACTTCCACGGCATCCTCAGTATCATCTTCATCCTGGGATTCTGAAAGATCCTGGATCTCCACTTCTCCACTTTCCTCAACATCCTCTGTCTCAGGTTCTTCTGCAGGTTCTTCTGCAGCTTCAAAGATCACATCCTCATTGTCTTCGCCGTCTTCGAATTCCTGCATTTCCACATCAGCCGCCCAGATAAGGGATTCCGGTACCACAGATGTGATCAGCACTGTTCCGGTCAGGATCGCTGAAAGCAGTTTCCGGCTCTTTTTCGCTAATTCGTTTTTCTTCATTTTGTTCCTCCTTCCACATTTTATATTTTATGAAAATATTATACTTTACAGAACAAAATTAAGTAATGCCCATTAGAAGCCAAAAAAGTGCCTTTTTTTCTGAAAAAAATATTACGGCGGTCGCAATTGACCGCCGTATGTATCTTTGCCTGTTATTTATTTACAAAGGGTTTCAGCTCTTCGCGCTTTTCCACACCCAGTGTCTGAAAAATGCGGGAGAGATAATGTTTGATCGTATTGACTGACATGGACAGATGGTCTGCGATCTCCCGGTTGGTCCAGCCTTTGCTTGCAAGCATGGCTATGGAAAATTCCATAGGTGTCAGCTTATCTGTAACAGAGCTCTGGAGCTGTGGATTATGAATATCCATCCAGCCGCGGCTGAAAGCAATAACTGCCTGTGAAAGCCGTTTGTAATTTTCCGGTTCTGTTGGTTTGATACAGGCTTCGATCTGGCCAAGCATCAGTCCGTGGTGCTCGATGAACGGCTCCAGAAATCCATCCGGTTTCGCCATGTTCCATGCTTTCAGCAGGATTTCCCTGGCTTCCTCGTGTTTCTTCTGGTTATTCAGGCACATGATGATCACGCAGTAGAGATATTCCATGGCAATGGGATAACAGCCATCAAGCATCAGAAAAACTGACTGACATAATCCCAGTGCCCGCTCATATTCTTCATTCAGATAAGCATTGTGTGCGAGGATATAGATTGCATAAGCACGAATACCCGCCGGCAGATACGGCAGAAAATCCTTGAGAGGTGGAAGTCCGTCTGCCGGAAGATGCATCAGAACCGTTGCCAGATAGCCGGCAAAAACACAGGAAGCCATAACTTCTTCTGATGCAGAGTTTTCTTCTGCAAGACGAAGGCATTCCTGGATGTTTCGAAATCCCATCCTGGAAGCAGATGGATTTCCCAGCGTAAGATTGGAAAAAGAATACAAAAGTCCTGCGGACAGGCGCAGGCAGAGATCTTTGTCCTGCAGATAAAGCTCCGCAATGTTTCTGCATTCCTGCGCACGTCCTGAAAAATAATATAACTCCGCCTGTGCGATCTGCCGTTGATCCGGATCCTGAAAAGCATCCACAGTAGCCTGTGCCTGTCCGGGAGCAAAGGAACTGTTTATCAAAGGCATAAGATGAGCGGAAAAAGAATCATACATCAAAACAGCTCCCCCCTACAAACTCCCGAAGAAGAGAATTCCGTGGGATATCGTCACTCGGTACTGCGACAAAATAGTCAAAGAATTTGAGAAGGCGCTTCGCCTCGATATATTCCGGCTCGTCCTTGCCGATCCCGAACAGAAGCGGCTCTGCATAAAGCTTCAGGCAGGCCAGTTCATAGACAAGTGCGGAGTTGAACATCACATCTGCCTCTTCCTGATACGGGAAGATGTTTGCTTCCTCTCCTCTTCTTACCGACGGCCATCTGGCGATCGTGTCCTTTGCACTCGTTCCGCGCGTTCTCGCATCACGCACAATCCTTCGGATCAGTCTGCCATCCGTGGTCGGGATACGGTTGTGTTTGTCGATATTCAGCTGTGTCAGTGCACTGATATAGATTTTGAATTTACTTTCTTTTGGAAGGGAATGACTCAGCTTGTCGTTAAGTCCGTGGATTCCCTCGATAACGAGGACATCCTCTTTTCCAAGCTTAAGGAAATCTCCCCGATATTCTCTGTGGCCTGTCACAAAGTTAAATACCGGCAGTTCGATGCGTTCTCCACGAAGAAGTGCCAGCATATCTTCGTTGAATTTCTCCACGTCCAGTGCTTCCAGGCATTCATAATTTCTCTCACCGTATTCATCCAGCGGTGTATCTTCTCTGTTTTTGAAATAGTTGTCTACAGCGATCGGATGCGGCTTCATGCCATGTGCTGTGAGCTGGATTGACAGCCGATGCGAAAAGCTGGTCTTTCCTGATGAAGACGGACCTGCGATCATAATGAATTTCTTGCTGCCATCCTCCACGATCTGCTGCGCGATCCTGGAGATCTTGGCTTCCTGAAGCGCTTCCTGCACCAGAAGGATGTTCCGCACGCCCTCACTGGTGATGCGGTCGTTCAGATCACCGACATAGGAAATGTCCATTTTCTCCGCCCATTCCTGCGATTCCTTCTGCACCTGGAAGATTTTTTCCTCCGGGGCGAATGGCGGGATCACGGATGGAGCCTTACGCTCCGGCAGTTCCAGGACAAAGCCCTCATCATAAAGCTTGAGGTCAAAATATTTCACATAGCCGGTATGATCTGCCATATATCCATAGAAATAATCCTCATAGTTTCCAATATTATAGATATTCACCTTGGAAACACGGCGGTACCGGAACAGCTTCTCCTTGTCATACATGTGATGATGGTGAAACAGTGCGATCGCCTCATCTGTATTGACGGAACGCTTGCAGATCGGCACTTTTGCATCTACGATCTCATGCATCTGTGTTCTGACCTGATCCAGAAATTCCTGATCCAGTCCTGCAAATCCAGTCATTGTAAAATAATAGCCGGAACCAACGGAATAATGGATCTCCACCTTCTCGACCGCGTCCTTGCCTGCCACATCGTAGATTGCTTTGAGCAGTACAAGGCAGGCACTTCTCTTGTACGTAGAAAAGCCAATATGGTCTCTGGTAGTGACAAACTCTACCTGGCAGTCACCCTTGACCCTCTTATGAAGCTCCCGAAGTCTCCCATCCACCGTGACCAGTATGATCGGCGCCTCTGTATCTTTCTGGTATTCATTGACAATATCCCTGTAGGAAGTTCCACAGGGATATTCTTTCGTTTCGCCATTGATTGTTACTTTTGCCATATTCTGTTCCATAAAAACCCTCCCGTTTTTATAGTTATAGTTCGATATCTACAATATCGTATACGGGCTTTTTACTTTTGCACATGTGGTCGGAAGTTCCGGGAAGTTTTCGCCGAGCTTCTTTTTCATGGCATCCATAAAAATATATTCTGTGCCGTAGTGACCGGCATCTATGATTGCCAGCCCTGAGGCTACTGCATCAATTCCTGTATGGTGGTCGATATCACCGGTGACATACACATCCGCACCTTTGGCGAGCACGTCTGAGATCATGCTCTTGCCGCTTCCTGTACAGATCGCAGCTCTGTGCACCGGCTGCTCAAGATCTCCATAAATCTTGACATCATTCAGCGAAAGCGCAGCCTTTACAAATTCTCCGCATTCTCTGAGGCTCATCTGCTTCGGAAGCATGCCGACACGGCCCAATCCCTCACAGCGGTCCCCGGTCTCTTCTGTCACAGAAAGAACTTCCCGCTCCTCAAGTTTCAGATAATCTGCACTCAAATCTGCCATGCCAAGGACATCATAATTCGTATGCATGGCATAATAGCAGATATGATTCTGGATCAGGCGCATGATCCTCCTTCCGGTGAAATCATGATTGTTGATCTTTTTGATTCCACTAAAGATCATCGGATGATGCGTAATGATCATATCTGCCCCCGCCTGGATCGCTTCTTCCAGAGTTTCCTCCGTCAGATCCAGTGCAAGAAAAACATGAGAAACTTCTGCCTCATCATCACCAACCAAAAGTCCTACATTGTCCCAGTGTTCTGCTGCTTTTGCCGGATATTTATTCTCCAGCCACGCTGTCAGTTCCTTTACTTTCATATCGGTCCAGGGCAGCCAGGATCAGCTGCCGCTCCTCCTCAACTTCTTTTTTGCGATCAATTGCCGTCTCCCCGGAAGCATTTTTGAGTTTCTCAAGGATCTCGCCATGAATCCTTAGTTCTCTCTCAAGAAACTTCTCAAGAACCGGATGCTTTCTCTCAAGAAGGATTTTTCCAAACATTTCCTCCTGCGCGCTCCACACCTCAGGCTCCGTTTCCGTATTTCGTTTCACCTTCATGATCGGATAAAACTTACCGTCCTCAAGGATCATCTCTTCTTCTATGATATGGAATCCATTCTCCAGAAGAAAATGCCTGAAATGTGGAATATCTGACTGCGGCTGAAGGATCATTTCCTGAAAATCATCCCAGACGCTTCTGCCATCGTTAAGGATACGCTCCATCAGAGGACCGCCCATGCCGGCAATGACAAGGGTATCTCCCTCTCCATGTCCGATATCGGCAAGTCCGTCACAGCGTCTTGTCTCTATGTAAGAGTCCAGTCCGTACTGTTCAATATGCTCGCGCGCACGAGACAACGGTCCCTCTGCAACATCCGTTGCGATCGCACTCGGAATCCTGTTCTCAAGTTTCAGGTATACCGGCAGATATCCATGATCACATCCCACATCTACCAGCCGGTTTCCTTGTGTCACCAGATCGGCGATCGCGCCAAGTCTCCTGGAAATCTGTACAGATGCGCCCATCAGTCCAGATAATCCTTCAGTTTGCGGCTGCGGCTCGGATGACGCAGTTTACGCAGTGCTTTGGCTTCGATCTGACGGATACGCTCTCTTGTAACGTTGAATTCCTTACCAACTTCCTCAAGGGTACGTGCACGTCCATCGTCCAGTCCGAAACGCAGTCTCAGGACTTTCTGTTCTCTCTCGGTAAGAGTTCCGAGAACTTCGATCAGCTGTTCCTTGAGAAGAGTAAATGCTGCTGCATCTGCCGGTACCGGCACGTTGTCATCCTGGATGAAATCTCCAAGGTGGCTGTCCTCCTCCTCACCGATCGGAGTTTCCAGAGATACCGGTTCCTGAGAGATCTTGAGGATCTCACGTACTCTGTCAACATTCATATCCATCTCTTCTGCGATTTCTTCCGGGGTAGGTTCACGGCCTAACTCCTGGAGTAACTGACGGGAAACGCGGATCAGCTTGTTGATAGTTTCTACCATATGCACAGGGATACGGATCGTTCTTGCCTGGTCAGCGATCGCTCTTGTGATCGCCTGACGGATCCACCATGTTGCATAAGTACTGAATTTATATCCCTTGCGGTAATCGAATTTCTCAACGGCTTTAATAAGACCTAAGTTTCCCTCCTGGATCAGATCCAGAAACAGCATTCCACGTCCTACATAACGCTTTGCAATGCTGACTACAAGACGAAGGTTAGCTTCTGCCAGACGTTTCTTGGCATCCTCATCGCCCTGCTCCATACGCTTTGCAAGCTCGATCTCCTCATCTGCTGTAAGAAGGCTGACTTTACCGATTTCCTTGAGGTACATACGGACAGGGTCTTCAATGCTGACACCTTCCGGTACAGAAAGATCGATCTTGTCCAGTTCGATCTCTTCCTCATCATCCAGCTTGTCCAGCTCTGCATCATCGTCCAGCATCAGGCTGTCATCATTGCCTGAAATACGGAGCACATCGACTCCGCTGGCTTCCAGGAAATCGTATACCTTTTCCATCTGTTCAACTTCAAGAGGCTGGTCTTTGAAGAAATCACTGATCTCCTGGTATTCCAGTACGTTCTTTTTCTTTTTTGCAAGCTCCAGAAGCTCAACCAGTTTTTCGCTGAATTTGCCCATATTCATTTCCATAGGTGCTTATTCCCTCCATATAGTGTTTATATTTTATCCTTATTCAAAAGAAATATGCAGATCCCGGCGTTTTCGGCCGAGTTCCTCTAATTCTTTTTTTGCTTTGATGATTTC
>OBAE01000681.1_pt1 | contig 23655 bp, 19 predicted proteins | sample 1517641 | NCBI WGS metagenome assembly OBAE01 (sample SAMN04571701, study PRJEB22368) | human gut metagenome | biome: human gut; material: stool | host: Homo sapiens | place: Luxembourg | collected 2012-08-30 | reverse complement strand
CCACAGAGAAAACCGCAGAATACTCAGCAAAGACGTCCAAGACCTGCGGCGAACAGAGTGAAAGAGCCTGTAAGAAGAACGCCTGTGAAGATAATCCCTCTTGGCGGTCTTAACGAGATAGGCAAGAATTTCACCGTTATCGAGTGTTCAAACGATATGTTCGTTATCGACTGTGGTCTGGCATTCCCTGACAGTGAAATGCCGGGCGTTGATATCGTTATCCCTGATTTCTCATACGTCGAGAAAAATCAGGAAAAGCTCAGGGGCGTTGTGCTTACACATGGTCATGAGGATCATATAGGCGGACTGCCTTATTTTCTCAAGAAATTCAACGTGCCTGTTTACGGCACAAGGCTTACGCTTGGTCTTGTAGAGGGCAAGCTGAAAGAGCATGGGCTTCTAGGAACTGTAAAACTCAACGTTGTAACGCCAAGACAGACAGTTAAGCTTGGCTGTATGGCGGTGGAGTTTATAAGAGTAAATCACTCTATCCCTGATGCCGTGGGAATGGCTATCCATACCCCTGCTGGTGTGCTTATCCATACTGGTGACTTCAAGGTAGACTATACACCTATCGAGGGCGGTATAATCGACCTGCCTAGATTTGCAGAGCTTGGAAACAAGGGCGTTTTGGCTCTTATGGCTGACTCTACAAACGCTGAAAGATCTGGCTATACCATGAGCGAGCGCAAGGTCGGCGAAAGCTTTGTGAAGCTTTTCAACAAGGCTGAGGGCAAGAGGATAATCATTGCCACTTTCGCTTCAAACGTTCACAGAGTTCAGCAGATAATAAATAACGCTGTCACACATGGCAGAAAAGTGGCTGTGTCAGGCAGAAGTATGGTGAATGTTATCTCAAAGGGCATCGAGCTTGGCTATCTTAAAGTGCCTGACGGTGTGCTTGTGGATATCGACACTATATCGAGATATGCACCTGAAAAAATGGTCATCGTCACAACGGGAAGTCAGGGCGAGCCTATGTCGGCGCTTACAAGAATGTCGGCAAACGAGCATAGGAACGTTACTATCACTCCTATGGACTTTATCATAATCTCGGCTAATCCTATCCCCGGCAATGAAAAGTATGTCACAAAGGTAGTAAACGACCTTATGAGATTGGGTGCAGAGGTAATATATGAGTCAATGTACGAGGTGCACGTTTCAGGACACGCTTGTCAGGAAGAGCAGAAATTGTTGCTTTCTATCACAAAGCCAAAGTTCTTTATCCCTGTACATGGTGAGTATAAACATCTTATGAAGCACAGAGATACAGCGCTTTCTGTGGGAATCCCTGAGAGCAATATAATCATTGCTGATATAGGCAACGTTATCGAAACAGACGGCGTTGACATGAAGATAACAGGACAAGTGCCTGCTGGAAAGGTGCTTGTGGACGGTCTTGGCGTTGGCGATGTTGGCGCAATAGTTCTCCGTGACAGAAAACATCTTGCTCAGGACGGACTTATCATTGCCGTGGCAACTATCGACAGGGCTTCGGGAGATATCCTTGCAGGGCCTGACGTGGTTTCAAGAGGCTTTGTGTATGTAAGAGAGAGCGAGGAGCTTATGACCGAAGCTCAGAAGCTTCTTACCGAAACACTTCAGGATTGTCTTGACAGAAATATGAAGGATTGGAATACCATAAAGGGCAGAATGAAGGACAATCTTTCGGACTTTATCTTCACAAAGACAAAGAGAAGTCCTATGATTTTGCCGATAATAATGGAATTATGACCGCCTGTCAACAGCGCGGCTGTTTATAGAAATGCAGGAGCTTTAAAATGAAAAGTAACAACGGATTACAGATCATAATAAGAATAACAGTGTGCGTTACCATGCTTTCGTCACTTATAGGCGCTTTTATGCTGCATTCTACTCCGTCTCACAGAGAGTCGGGCAGTGTGCTTATCCTAGTGTCTGTGGCGGCGGCTGTATTGTGGGTGCTTGAAGAAGTGGTTTTCCACAATCACACTCGCAAGTATGTGGCAAAGCTTTCCACGATGATCTCAAAGACGGAGAGAGATTCTCTCCTGAATTTTCCTGCTCCTGCTATAATAATCGACAGCGAAAACGTCATCGTGTGGTATAACAGACTTTTTGGCAGACAGGTCTACTCTGAGGAAGAGGCTTACGGCATTGACCTCACTGAGCTTATGAACATTGATATGGACAAGATATATTCCTCTGACGGCGACCTTGTGTGCATAAACGCCCATTTTTATAAGGCGAAGGCTATACACACCGATGTGAACGGTGAGCTTTCAATGGTCTATTTCAATGACGTTACTGATTATGTGGAGCTTGAATATGAGTTCAGAATGTCCCATAAAGCGGTAATAATCATAACTATCGACAACTTTGACGAGCTTATGTCAAATATCAGAGAGAGCGAAAAGGCTCACGTTGTTGTTGAGATAGAAAAGCTCATAGAGGAATTTTTGGAGAATACTACTGCGGTGTCAAAGAAAGTAGCAAGCGACAAGTTCTATGTTTATATGGAGGAACGCCACCTTGCACCTATAATCGAGCAGAGATTTAAGATACTTGAGCAGGCAAGAAAAATAGCCGTTGGCGAGCGTTCTAACCTTACATTGTCCATAGGTGTGGGCAGAGATGGTGCAAACCTTGCGGAGAGCGAGAAGTTTGCAAAGCAGGCTCTCGAAATGTGCCTTGGACGTGGCGGAGATCAGGCGGCTGTCAAGGAGGACGGTGAGTTCAAGTTCTTCGGCGGCATTTCTTCTGCACCTGACAAGAACAATAAGACCCGTATCCGTATGGTGGCAAAGGCTATGCTGGAGCTTATCTGCAATCACGATAAGGTGCTTATAATGGGTCACCGATTTGGCGACCTTGACAGCGTAGGTTCTGCAACAGGCTTCTGCTGTGCTATCAGAAACATGGTAAAAGAAGCTTACGTTGTGGTAGATCCTGAGCAGAATTTGTCGAAAACGCTTATAAATTACATAAACGAAAACGAGTCAGAGCATTATTACATAACTCCACAGGAGGGTCTTGAAAGACTTGATGATAACACGCTTCTTGTGGTAACTGATACCCATAACCCTGCACTGGTGGAGTCAAAGGAGATACTTGCAAGGGCGAAAAATGTGGTAGTTATCGACCACCACAGAAGAATGGTGAACGGTATCGAGCCGACTATAATGTCGTTCTTAGAGCCGAATGCGTCATCAGCCTGCGAGCTTGTGACCGCTCTTATCGAGTATTTCGGCGAGGATTCCAATATCACAGTCCATGCGGCGGAAGCTCTGCTTGCGGGAATAATGCTGGATACAAAGAATTTCATTATGAAAACAGGCGTAAGCACTTTTGAGGCGGCAGCGTTTTTGAAGAAAAAGGGTGCTGATACCATAGCTGTCAAAAAGCTTTTTGCAAACTCTATCGAGACTTATCATCAAAAATCGTCGCTTATAAACAGTGCTCACCTTTATAAAGAGTGCGCAGTGGCTTATACAGAGGAAAGCTTCTCTGAAATAAGGATAGCGGCTTCACAGGCGGCAGACGAGCTGCTTGGTATAACAGGCGTAAAAGCTTCGTTCGTTATCTATGAAACGAACGGTGTGATAAATATCTCTGCACGAAGCATGGGTGCTTGTAATGTGCAGATCGTCATGGAGTCTCTGGGTGGCGGCGGTCATCTTACTATGGCGGCAACTCAGCTCAACTGTTCAATGAATGAGGCGAGAAAACGCCTTGCAGACGCTATTGACGAATACTGGGAAAATAATTCGCAGGAATAAAAAAAGAAAGGCAGAGTGAATAATATGAAAGTTATTTTGTTAAAAGATGTAAAGGGTTCAGGCAAGCAGGGAGATATCATCAACGTTGCAGACGGATATGCAAGAAATTTTCTTATCGGAAAGGGTCTTGCACTTGAAGCTACAGCTAAAAACCTTAATGACCTTGCAGGCAAAAAGGCTTCCGCTCAGCACAAGATAGATGTTGAAACAGCCGACAATAAAGCTATCGCAGAGAAAATAAAGGATAAGGAAGTTCTGGTAAAGGCTAAGGCAGGTCAGGGCGGAAAGCTCTTTGGCGCAGTTACAGCAAACGTTATTTCAGATTGCCTCAAGGCTCAGTATGGCGTTGTTATCGAGAAGAAGAAGATAAATCTTACAGCCGAGATAAAGGCTTTCGGTGACTATACTGCACAGATAAAGCTTACTCATGGCGTATCATGCAGCATTAAAGTAAAGGTCGTTGAGGAGTAATCATGGCTGATAATTTCCGTGGGCTTACCACAGGAGCGACCCTTGGCAGGGAGCTGCCTTTTTCTCAGGAGGCTGAGGAAGCCGTTCTGGGAGGAGTTCTTCGTGATCCTTCGGTGCTTCCGAAGGTCATTGAGATACTAAAGCCTGAAAGCTTTTATCGTCCACAGCACCAGCAGCTTTTCTCCATAATAATGAGAATGTTCACCACAGGCAGCAAAGAGGACCTTATCACGGTAATTAATGAAGCCGTCACAATGGGTGTTTTTGAAACGTCTGCAATGGCTAAGAATTATCTTCTTGGTATTATGGAAATGGTGCCGTCAACGGATAATATCGAGAGCTATTGCAAGATAATCGAGGAAAAAGCAAGGGTAAGGTCGCTTATAAATGCCGCTAATCAGATTCTTGAAAAGGCGTACGACGGCGGTGAGGATTCTCAGACGCAGCTTGACGCTGCCGAGCAGTCTATATTTGAGATAAGACAGGGCAGAGATGTTCAGGGCCTTACACGAATAAGCGACGTTATCGTTGATACATTCGAGCATTTGCAGGAGATATCAGGTCCTGACGCAGGCGAACATCTTGGCGCAAAGACAGGCTTTGGCCAGCTTGACGCAATCACAACAGGTCTTAACAGAACTGACCTTATCATTATCGCTGCACGTCCTGCAATGGGAAAATCTGCATTTGCACTTAATATTGCGGTGAATACCTGCAAGGCGACAAAGCGTGACGTTGTTATATTCTCTCTCGAAATGGGTAAGGAACAGCTTGTGTCCCGTATGCTCGCTTCAGAGGCGCTTGTTAATAATACCCTGCTTAGGTCGGGCAATCTCGAGCCTTCCGATTGGGAGAAGATAGCAGGTGCGGCAGATACGCTGTCACAGCTTCCTATATATTTTGATGACGGTGCAGGCTGTACAGTGCCGCAGATGAAAGCAAAGCTCAGAAGAATGAGAAATCTTGGACTTGTGGTCATCGACTACATACAGCTCATGCAATCAGCAAATAAAAACGCCAGCCGTGTTGAGGCGGTGTCTGAGATAACACGTTCCTTGAAGCTTATGGCTAAGGAGCTTAATGTGCCTGTTATCGCACTTTCACAGCTTTCCCGTAGCTCAGAGAAGCGTGACGATAAAAGACCTATCCTTTCAGACCTGCGAGAATCAGGTTCTATCGAGCAGGACGCTGATATCATCATGTTCCTCTATCGTGACGCTTACTACAGCGATGAGGGCGACAAGTCGGTGGCTGAGTGTATCGTTGCGAAAAACCGTCACGGACAGACAGATAAGGTGCAGCTTGGCTGGATAGGTGAATATACCCTGTTCAGAGGTCTTGATTTCAGGAGAGATGATGAATAATTTTCTTAAAAAGGTAGCTTCTACCATAGAGAAATTTAATATGGCAAATAAGAGCGAACGCTTGCTCGTGTGCCTCTCAGGAGGTGCCGACAGCGTTACGCTCCTTTTGTGTTTATATGAGCTGGGCTATGATGTATGCGCTTGTCATGTCAATCACCATCTCCGCGGGGAGGAAAGCGACAGAGATCAGCATTTTTGTGAAAAGCTTTGCGAGAAGCTTGGGGTCGAGCTGAAGGTGTTTCATGCCGATGTTGTGGGCTATTGCAAGGAACATTCTGTATCCACTGAGGAGGGGGCAAGAAAGCTTAGATATGACTTTTTCGACAGTATCGGTGCAGACAAGATATGCACAGCACACAGTCTTTCGGATTGCCTTGAAACTGCCATATTCAACCTCGCAAGAGGTACAGGTCTGAAAGGTATTTGCGGAATACCGCCTGTGAGGGGAAATATCATAAGACCGCTTATAAATTGTACTCGTCAGGAAATAGAGGGCTTTCTTAAAGAGAGAGGACAGGATTTTGTTACCGATTCCACAAATCTCACTGACGATTATACCAGAAATAAGATTCGCCACCTTGTTGTGCCAAGGCTTGCGGAGCTTAACAGTTCGCTTTTTGGCTCATATTCCATGACAGCTGACAGGCTTAGAACAGACAGTGACTATCTTGAAAGTCAGGGGCTTGGAGCCTTTGAGAAAGCGGTCTTGCCAAAGGGTTATGACGCATTGTGCCTAAGACAACTCCACGAAAGTGTACGCCGACGTGCAATAATGCACATTCTTGAGAAAGAGGGGCTTACTGTGAGCCATGACAGTATCGAGGATATCGACAGGCTGATACTTGATGTTGGTAAGGCGAACGTCAAGGGCGGAGTCTTTGCGGTCTGCTCAAAAGGTGTGCTCAGCTTTGCAAAGGGCGAGATGCTTGAAAACAGCACTCTCAGGAGCGTTAAGGTAAGCGACGAGGGCGTTTATCAGTTTGGCAATAAGGAGATAGAGTTCAAATTCTATCCTTTTGACGGAAAAATCGCAAATGTTCATAAAAAGTTTGCAAATTGTTGCCTGGATTATGATAAAATAAAGGGTGAGATTGTTGTCGAAAATCGCAGAGAGGGCGAGAAGATACGCCTTGTGAACAGAGATTTTGACAGCGATGTGCGAAAGCTGGTGAACAAGTCCTTCAGACTTGAGGACAGGAGCAGTGCCGTTATCCTAAAAGATAGTCAGGGCGTTGTTTTCGTTGAAGGAAGCGGTGCGGCTGAAAGGGTGAAGATAGACTCTGAAACCGTTAAAATATTGGCTTTTACCATAAAGTGAGATGGATATCACCCTAAGCTGAAAAGTTTTTTGTGTGAACTTGTATTTTTTCACTTTTCTGTCACATTGATAATATATAATCAGAGAGGTTGTTAGTTAATGAACAATATATCGGTTCTTTATTCTGAGGAAGAGCTTGCATTGTCTGTGAAAAAGCTTGGAGCAGAGATAACTGAAGAGTATAAAGGGAAAAAGCTTCTTGTTGTGTGCGTTCTTAAGGGAGCGTTCGTGTTTACTGCTGATCTTGTAAGAAGTATCGACAACGATATGCAGATCGCTTTTATTACTGCAAAGAGTTATGTTGGCACAAGCTCAACAGGAAATGTTTCAATTTCAGGAGATCATGATTTTATGGGTCTTGACCTGAGAGAGTGGGACGTTTTATTGGTTGAGGATATTCTCGACACAGGAAGAACGCTTTGCGAGTTAAAAAAGAAGTTTGCGTCAATGGGTGCGCCAAGTGTTAAGATAGCTGTTATGCTTGATAAGCCGTCAAGACGTGTTGCAGACATAACACCTGATTTCAAATGCTATGAGATCGAGGACAAATTCGTTGTTGGCTGTGGTCTTGATTATGATGAGAGATATAGAAATCTTCCTTTTATCGGTATAGTTTCCGAATAAGGAGCCAAATATAATACAGAACAAAAGGTTGTGATCGATTGAAAAACAATAATAATGGAAAGACCCTGTTGATCTATCTGCTGGTATCGGTTGCCATAATCTGCGGATTGGTCTATATGCTAACAAGCATGAGCACAAAATCTTCCGACAAAAAATATTCGGAGATAATGGAACAGTTTGACAGCCTGAACGTGTCACAGTTTGAGCTTGATCTCGGCTCCGGACAGCTTAAGTATAAGCTCAAGGGCGAGGATAAGGTATATAGTTATACAGTTCCAAATGTTTCACTGTTTGCAAATGAAGTCCTTGGCGGTGAGGACGCTGAGAACTATCGTAAGAAATATAATACTGAAAATCCAGACGATCCTTTGCAGTATAATCTTATACCGATATCGGATAACAGCTTCTGGCTCAATCTGATACCGACGCTGCTTATGCTGGGCGTTATGATATTCTTCTTTGTGTTCATGATGAAGAATGCAGGCGGCGGAAAGATGTCATCTTTCGGAAAAACAAATGCCAAAATGGCGCCAAGCAGCAAGAAAGCTACCTTTGATGATGTTGCAGGTGCAGACGAGGAAAAGGAAGAACTTAAGGAGATCGTTGATTTTCTCCGTGATAATAAGAAGTATACCGAGATCGGTGCGAGAATACCTAAGGGCGTTCTGCTTCTCGGCCCTCCGGGTACAGGTAAAACGCTTCTCGCAAGAGCCGTTGCAGGCGAAGCAAAAGTTCCATTCTTCTCGATCTCAGGTTCTGACTTCGTTGAGATGTTTGTGGGCGTCGGTGCTTCAAGAGTAAGAGATCTTTTTGAGCAGGCTAAGAAAAACGCTCCTGCTATCATCTTTATAGACGAGATCGACGCAGTGGGCAGACAGAGAGGCGCAGGCCTTGGCGGCGGTCATGACGAGCGTGAGCAGACCCTTAACCAGCTTCTTGTTGAAATGGACGGCTTTGAGGATAACGATTCTGTTATTGTTATGGCTGCAACAAACAGACGTGATATACTTGACCCTGCACTTCTTCGTCCGGGCAGATTTGACCGACAGATACTTGTGGGCTATCCTGACGTTAAGGGCAGAGAAGCTATACTGAAAGTTCATACAAGAAACAAGCCGCTCGCTCCTGACGTTGACCTTGAAACTATTGCAAAATCAACTGTAGGCTTTACAGGTGCAGACCTTGAAAACCTTGTGAACGAGGCTTCGCTCCTTGCGGCAAGAAAGAATAAAAAGGCTATCACCAAAGATGAGCTTGAGGAAGCTTCTATCAAGGTTGTGGCAGGTCCTGAGAAAAAGTCTAAGGTCATCACAGAGGACGAAAAGAAGCTTACCGCTTATCACGAGGGCGGTCATGCACTCTGCACATACTACAGCAAATCACAGGATAAAGTTCATCAGGTATCTATCATACCTAGAGGTCAGGCTGGCGGTTTCACAATGAGCCTGCCTGTCAAGGATAAATCTTATGTTAGCAAGAACGAGATGTACGAAAATATCGTGGTTCTTCTTGGCGGACGTGTTGCTGAAAAGCTGATCCTTGACGACATCTCAACAGGCGCTTCAAATGATCTTGAGAGAGCTACTTCCACAGCTAGAAACATGGTAACACGCTACGGCTTCAGTGACAATCTTGGTCCTGTTGTGTACGGTCAGGGCGATCATGAAGTATTTCTTGGCAGGGATTACACTAATACGCCAAGCTATTCCGATAACGTTGCGGCTGAGATCGATAATGAGATAAGAACTCTTATTGAAAGTGCATTTACTGACGCTGAAAAGATACTCAACGAGCATATGGATAAGCTTCATGTTGTGGCTAAGTATCTTATGAAGTATGAAAAGGTTGACGGTGCAACATTTGAGAAGCTTATGAATGGCGAGCTTACAGAGAGCGAGTTTATGGGCGAACCTGATAAAACACCAGAAATCCAGGATACTCCTGAGATAGTTGATGATATTTCAGTTGACGATAATTGATATGGAAAATCAGACGTGTAAAAGCGTCTGATTTTTTTGTGATGTCTGCTTGATTTTGCAGTAAGGATAGTGTATAATAAGGGTAACTGTAAAATGCAGTATAGAACGGAGATAGCAAATGAACTTACTTTTTATCGGAGATGTTGTGGGACAAAGCGGCTGCGATTTTCTTGAAAGCAGAATGTATAAGCTGAAGCGTGAATATGATATAGATGTGACCGTGGTGAACGGTGAAAATTCTGCTCAGGGCAATGGTATCACACCGCAGTCTTACAGACAGCTTCTCAACATGGGGGCTGACGTTGTAACGACAGGAAATCATTCTTTCAGACGACGTGAGGCTGAGGAGCTTTATGACACAAACGAGCAACTTTTAAGACCTGCCAATTACCCTGAGGGCGTTATGGGTCATGGAGTGACTTATATCGATATGTGTCCTTATAAGATAGCCGTGGTAAATCTTATGGGAACGATGTATATGGAAGCCGTGGAAAATCCTTTTAACTATGTTGACAAGCTTCTTGAAAGCATTGATACGCCTAATATAATCGTTGATTTTCATGCGGAGGCAACTTCTGAGAAAAAGGCTATGGGCTTTTATCTGCAAAAACGATGCACCGCTGTGCTTGGCACTCATACCCATGTTCAGACGGCTGATGAAACGATCTTAGGCGGACATACCGCCTATATCACCGATGTTGGAATGACAGGCCCTGAGCTTTCCGTACTTGGGGTAGACAGTGATATAGTCATAAATAAGTTCAAATATCGCACCCCTGTGAGGTTTTCAGAAAGCACCAACGATTGCTTTATAAACGGAGTTGTGGTAAAATTTGATGAAAAATCGGGAAAAGCAACAAATATACAGCGTGTTATTAAGCGATAATAACGAAAAGTATTAATAAAGCTTGAAATTTTATTATGTATGTAGTATAATATAGTGTGTATAATAAGTGGGGTAAATTCTTTGAATTTACTTATGGAGGTATTCAAGTGGAAATTCTAAAGGTTTCTTCAAGGTCTGTCCCTAATTCGGTGGCAGGAGCAGTTTCGGGCGTTATCCGTGACAGCGGTGCAGTTGAGGTACAGGCAGTGGGCGCAGGCGCAGCCAATCAGGCGATCAAGGCTATAGCAATCGCAAGGGGCTATCTTGCACCATTGGGCATTGATCTTATTTGTATCCCTGCATTTGCAAGCGTTTTGATCGACGGTGAGGAAAGAACTGCGATCAAGCTTATTTGTGAAGAAAGATAATAATGCGGCAGCAAGGCGTGCTAAAGTCTTGCTGCTTTTTGCTACAAAGGAGGGGACAGCATGGAAACTGTTTTGCAGACTTATGGGCTTACAAAGCAGTATGGAAGCTTTACAGCGCTGAGCAATCTTGACCTTGCGCTGGAGAGGGGTAAAATTATCGGTCTGCTGGGGCCGAACGGAAGCGGAAAAACAACATTTATCAAGCTTTGCTGTGGACTTATAAAACCTACGGCAGGGGATATACTCATATGCGGAATGCCTATTGGCGTGGAAACTAAAAAAGTGGTTTCCTATCTGCCTGACAGAAATTTCATACCTGACGATATGAAAGTAAATGAGATGATTAGGTTTTTTCAGGATTTTTACAGCAATTTCAATGTAGCAAAGGCTCAGGATATGATGAACAGGCTGGGGATAAACCCTGCGGCAAAGTTCAAGACAATGTCAAAGGGTACAAAAGAAAAGGTGCAGCTTTGTCTTGTTATGAGCCGTGAGGCTGACGTTTATCTTCTTGATGAGCCAATTGCAGGCGTTGATCCTGCGGCGAGAGATTATATACTCAACACCATAATTTCAAATTACAATGAGCGGGCGGCTGTGGTAATTTCCACCCACCTTATTGCAGATATCGAACCTGTCCTTGACGACGTAGTAATGATACAAAATGGTATGCTAAGGTTGCATAAATCTGTTGACGCTATCCATAACGAAACCGGCAAGTCTGTGGATCAGCTTTTTAGGGAGGTGTACAGATGTTAGGCAAGCTTTTGAAATATGAGCTAAAACGTTCGGCAAGAAAGTTTTTCCCTCTTGTGGTGGGATATATGATAGTTGCACTGATATTTTCTCTGATGCTCCGTTACGGTGAGAGCGTTAAAAGCCCTAATTTTCTGATGATATTCATTGTTGTGAGCATTGCCTATGGTATTGCCGTGGGGGCTTTGTTCACTGTGGGTTTTACCATATCGCTGACGAACTTTCACAAGACCCTTTTCACTGACGAGGGCTATCTTATGCTGACAATACCTGTCAAGCCATATTATCACATTTTCACAAAGTTCATCTCTTCTGTTATATGGTCGGCGGCAAGCATGATCGTTTTTGTGCTTTCGCTGTTGCTTATCGACCCAACAGAGTATCTTGACTCTGTGGGAGATTTTATAAACGCTTTGGGCAACGGCTTTGCTGAAGAACCGCTCACTTCGTTTCTGATATGCTTGTATACTCTGACGCTGTTTGCAGGCTTGCAGATATTCTTATACTTTGTTATCTCTCTTTCAAACTGTTTCAAGCACAAAGTTCTTGTAGGCTTTGCCATAATCTTCGCTTGCAATATGTTATCCTCGATGATAAGCAATCTGGCAGGCGACCTTTCTCTGTGGAATATGCTCTTTATGCCAACGTCACGCTTGCCCGATACAGAAGTGGCATTCAACCTAAGACTTGTGTTTATGACAATGTATCAGTTCGCATATATCTTGGCATATTTCCTGTTGACTAATTTTATAATAACACGCAAACATAATTTGCAGTAAAAAGGCAGACGATGAGTCTGCCTTTTTTTGTGTTGTGATCTTTAGTTAAGTATCCAAATCTGAGCTGAGTTTTCAGGCTCAAGGTCAGCAAAGGAGAGCTTTCCGCCCTTTGAGTTTGCAAGCACCTTTACATAGTCTGTGGACTCAGTGGATATTCTGAAACGTCTTTTTCCCAGCGCAGTGACCCTGAACTGAACAGGCTTGCCGTCTATTTTCAGATAGTCATAGCCCTTGCATGAAGCGTTTACATATCCGCCGTCGCCTATCTTTAAACCGAATGTGCCGTCCTCTGTAAGACAGACCGTCAGCTTCTGTTCAAGCTCCTTGTCAGGCTTTTCAAGCTGCAATCCCTTAGGAGTAACAGTGAGTACAAGACCTGATATCTCGTTTTTTAATGTGTAAGCCTTACCGTCAAGTATGTAGTTCCCTGCGTCAGAGGTGCAATCGTCATAAAATTTCAGAAGGAGCGCTGTGACATTCTGCTGTGTAACAGGCAGAGTGTTCTTTGCAACGTCATCAAAAGCTCTTGGGTCAAGGTGAGAAATGGTGTCAACGAACTTGCCTGCGTATTTTACAAGCTTGTTTGAAGCCTCGCCAAAGTTATCCTTGCCGTAGTATTTCAGCAGACGCTTGTCGAAGCTGTCGGCTGTGTGTCTTGTGCAGGTGGTGGAAACGTGCTTCTCAAAAGCGTAATGCACGTTGTTTGCCTTATCCTGATATTTCATGTTTGCAACGTGAACAGTGCAGCCCATGTCTGAAATAAAATGTGCGGCTCTGCCAAGAACACGCATGGCGTTTTTTATGTCACCGCTTTTGTAAAGAGATACTGCGGCGGTGTAGTTTTCTTCGAGGCAAGTTCTTGCGCTCACTGCAAGGTCACCAAAGCGGTTGCGGTAATAGCCGTTAGTTTCAGGAAGCTCCTTGCCCTTTGGATTAACGCAGGAGTAATAATGCTTGCCATGACCCTTGTCCATATCGTTTTCCTCGTCAGGCTGTGTGCAGCCCTTGAGTATCTCGCTGTGATAGTCTTTATAGAATGTCACCTGCTTCTGCTTTTTCTCCTTTTCAAGAAGTGCAAGTGATTTTTTCACAATGTCCTCGTGAGTAGTGCCGCTCCATGCGTACGCTTTGATAGGTCTGAGCCTATAGCATACAGCCAGCGCAACTGCGGCTGTGAGAATTTTTTTCATAACTCTATTTTCCTTTTCTGATATTTTTGTTGTTTTTCTTTTTCCTTACTGAGTAGCCGAACGTGCCAAGCTTTTTGCCAAGACCGTAATACTCTCCGTGAGCGTAGGCAAGAAGCCACGCTTTGTCAAGGCAAAGCTTTCCTTTTTCGTCAAGCAATTCTTTTGCAACGTCAAGCCCCACGATATCTGCAATGAACATATCATGTGTACCAAGGCTCACGACCTCTCTTACTTTGCACTCGATATTCACAGGAGATTCTGCCAGCAAAGGTGCCGATACCTTTGCGGACGGCTCTGCGGTAAGTTGCATTTCCTTGAACTTATCCACTTTTCTGCCAGTTTTCACACCGCACCAGTCAACGGCTTTCACAAGCTCTCTTGTTGGCAGGTTGATAACGAACTCACCGCTTTGAGTGATAAGCTCGTGGGAATATCTCTCAGGTCTGACGGAGATGTAGGTAACAGGCGGCTGAGTGCAGAGAATGCCTGTCCACGCAACTGTGAACACATTGGGTTTATCCATACTGCCGCAGGTAACGAGAGTAGGTGGCAGGGGAGAGGTTATGACGCTGCCTTTCCACTGTTCCTTGGTGTATTTTGTGTACTCCATTATTTCACGCCTTTCTCGTTGTCAAGTCCAAAATTATGTACTCGTCTGTATATTTTGTCATAGTCCTTATAAAGAAGCTGAGTCTGATTTTCAAGAAAATAGTAGTGCTTTATATAAGGCACAAGCAGTACGAGAAACGCAATGGCAAGGGGTATGAGTATCATGACCTGCCAAACTGCAATGGCAATGAACGTCATGACAGTACAAAGTGCAAAAAGCACCGTCACGATAAGATGTATCAGCCGTTCGTGCTGAAAAAAAGCGATATGTTCTTTGTGATAATCAAGGAGCTTTGCAAAGTCGCAGTCTTTATCCTCAAGACAGCTTGCAACAAAACTGCGGTAACGCTTGAAATATTCCGTCATGATATCACCTACAGTTCAATAAACTCAGCGTCTTGTATCTCAAGGTCACGGAGCTTGGTCTTGTATGAATTTTTCTTTTTAAGAGCCGCACGTTCCTGCTCTTTTTTCTTGACGTCCTTTGCAACTGTCATAAGCATTATATTGTCGATAGTTTTATAGTGCTTTGAAACACGCTGAGCAAAGCTTTTGCGCTTTGCAGGCTTTTTCTTTTTGCCGTCAAAAATAATGGCAAGAACAACGGATATCGTCATTGCGATAATAGTTTTCTCTGCATTTGAGTTCACAGAGATAACTCCTTTTTTCATACTATCACCATTCCTTCTGCCTGAGTTTTCCTATCAGGATAACAACATATAAAGCTATTATACTATATTATCCCGAAGATTTCAAGTATTATCTATTAATAAAAAAGTAACGGTGTTATTATGAGAACTATCGTTTTTGTTGTGCTTTAACGGTCACGGAGATGTTGGACTGTCAAAAAATGAATGCCATATGTATCAAAAAAAACTACCGCTTGTGCATTATTTTTACCACTTGTGCAAATGTTGTTGACTTTTTGTTAATAACAATGTATGATTATTGTGAACATTAATGCTATTTAGCAGGAATGTCTGGCTAATGCACAAGCAGGAGGAAAATGATGGAGAATAATGAGAACAAAGCAAAAAAACAAAGGATCATAATAGCTGCACTTATTCTGGGCATGATGTTTTGCATAGGCATTACGATTTGGGCTGTGTTTTTCAGAAAGTCAGAAACAAAATCTCTAGTACCTGATTATGCACCTCAGCAGACAGAGCAGAATGCTGAACCTTTGGAGGACAACAGCAGAAGTCTTGATGTGCCTGAGGGTGGCGGAGGAATTTCTCTTGAATACGAAAATACAGTGAATATCAAGCTTTCTGATAAAACAGCTTATTTTAGTTATAAGCATCCAAGCAGTTCAACTCAGGATATCGTGCTTTGTATCGAGGTAAATGGTGAGATTATCGCACGCTCAGGGACTATAAAACCAGGTAATCAGCTTAAAACGCTTCCTTTGCTTGAGAGCGAGGAGGACAAACTTAGTGAAGGCACTTATACAGACGCAAATTTCAGAGTTTTAAGTTATGATCCGCGATCAGGTGAAAAAGCAATGGTCGATACGGTGGCAAAAATAACTGTCACTGTTGAAAAATAAATAACGGAGGAATTTATCATGAATAACAAATTGGCGATCATTGCTGCATTAGTGCTTGCAAGCACTAGCGTGGTTACAGCATATGCGGTAAATTCAGAAAAAAATGACGGCAGCGAACCAACAAATATCAAGGTTACTGGAAGCTATATTGATTCCAAGTCAACGACAATGTCTGTGGACGTTGAGTGGGAGGAAATGAATTTTACCTACTTTGGCGGACATAAGGTATGGAATCCTGAAACACATAGCTATACCACAGAGTCTGCATGCTGGTGGAATGAGCCTAAGGAGATAACTGTAACAAACCATTCAAATTCGGCTATTAAAGCACAGATGAATTTTACATCAAAGGTCGAAGGACTTAACGGCAGCTTTGATGACGATGTTATTTTATTGGAAACAGCCGAAGGCACTACTGTTGACGCCGCACCTAAAGATTCAACACATTTCAGTGTAAGTGGAGCAGGGATAGAAACAAACAATACAGATCTTGGCACTATCACAGTAACGATCTCTGAAGACATTCAGTAAGTAACTGACACAATGGTTGCTTCTACTCATGTTGATACAACTCTTTATTATGTAACAGGATCAAATGGAGCATGAAGGGTAGTAAGAAACAATGATATTGGGATTGTACCGATAGCGTAATTAAAAAGTATTCATATCAGGGGGCTTATGATGGATAAGCAAAAAAATGACGGGAAGCTGATCGTATCAGTGCTTATGGTCTGTTTTGCAGTTACCATTGGCGTGATGATATTTGCATTGTGCCGTCCAAATGATAAAAAAAGTGCAGAATTTACTCCACCGCCTTTTGAAAGCACAGCACAGCATGGCAAGCCTGAGGTTTCGGAAAATTTAGGCTATAGCTCTCCGAACAGAGATGATATGAGCTATGATTTTGCGGTGTGCGGAAACGTCACTATGGAAGGCGATAAGGCAATAGTATATCTTACAAATATCGAGGGCAACAATGCCTGGATAAAGCTCAGAGTGTTTGACGAACAGGGAAATATGCTTGGAGAAACGGGTCTTATCAAGCCAAACGAGTATGTGAAATATGTTACGCTCTCAAAGACGCCGGAGGTCGGTACAAAGATAAAGCTTAAGATCATGGGTTACGAGCCGCACACTTATTATAGTGCAGGTGCGGCTTCCTTGAATACACAGATAGGGGGTCAAATAGACCAATGAAAAAAATGACTGCATTTCTTGCTCTTGTGCTTGCATTAAGCATACCTTCTGGTGCTTATGCGGCCGAGGCAAAGCTTGATGATAATAATACAACTGCAAATGGAAATGTTTATGCGGTCTATACAGAAGATGTTCCATGGAACAGTGTGCCTGTTGACGACGATGGAAATGCTGTTATTGATTTTCCAGATGGCACAAGCGTGAAGATCGAGAATGCCGATAAAGATAAAAATCTTGTGGTGGATCAGGTCACAGAGAAGGAAGCTCTTGACTGGTTAAACAGCGTCATGGGAAAAAAGTCTGAAAACACCGTAGCATTTCATATTTATTACATTGACGGAGATTCTATTCTGCCGGCAAATGGAATAAAGGTAACGATAAACATAGACAAAGATCAGGTAAATTCCGTTAAAGCTGATGGTACAGTAAGTAGTCTTAAATGTGAAGAGTCTGACGCAGAAATATCATTTGTCACAGACGATGCACCTTTCTATGTCCTTGGTACAAAAGCACCTGAAAGTTCATCAGATATATCACCAGACAGCACTGGTAAAAAAGATGATAGCTTACAAAACAGTTCACAGACAGCAGTTCAAAATGTAAACAAAGACGGTGATAAGTCACCTAACACAGGCTTAGGAGCAGGTGCAGCATTGACAATGTTGCTGCTTGGTGCCGTTGCCGTAAGCGTGTCAAAAAGAACAAAGGATAAGTGATCTGATATTCATAAGGCTCGCCGTTTGCGTTGGCGTTATTAAGCAAAAAAAGACTCGCACGTTAGAGGAACGCCGATAAAGAAGTATTTAAGATTTTAAGATGAGGTTGCGTAACCTGGGTGGTTACGCAACCTTTCTCTTTTTGTCGTACTTCATACTGTCAGCGACCGCAGTCGATACTGCGACATCGAAGCGATAATAAATGTCGATCTGCTGTGTGCGGTGACCGCTGCTCTTATCAGGAGCATGAACAACGATTTTTTCGATAAGCTCATGCATGATCTCAGGAGTAAGCTCCGTGATACGCTCATACTTCTGCACCACGCTGATGAATGCGGTCACATCAGCGGACTTCTGTTCGGCGGTTTCGATATAGGCAGTAAGCTCTGTAACGCTTGCCTTTAGTTTATTCTGTTCGTCCTCATATCCTTCGGACATGACAGCAAATCGCTCATCGGAAATTTTCCCTGATACATTGTCCTCATAAAGCCTTGTAAACAGCCTGTCAAGCTCAATGATACACTTTTCAGCCTGTTTCAGGGCTTCCTTTGCTTTTGTAAGCTCCGAGGACTGCTTCTGAACGGAATTATCCATAGCCGCCTGTACAAACTCGTCCTCATGCTTCTTGACCCTGACAAGCAGTTTGTTAAGTTCGCTCATCACGATCTCGTTCAGTACAACAGTTCTGATGAAGTGTGCGGAACAAGCGTCCTTGTCTGAAGAATACGTGGAACACTTCAAATGCTCCTGATCGGCGGTCAGACTTGTTGCTTGGCACAGGATTACAGCTACTGTAAATTCAGCATCGCAGTTGATCAACCAAAGCACATTGGCGTTGATTCCATCGAGACAGACTTGTTTACCTGTCTTGCATTTGATGACAACGCAAAGTCAGAGAATTTCCTCTATTCAAAAGGTGGGACTATTACATCTGTTGGCTCGCTTAGGAAGGCTCCTGATAATACCGCAGTTATTATTATGGAGGAACTGCACTTCCAGAACAAGTTCGCTGTTAAAGTGGATACTAATTCCGGTCAGATTTTCTGAGGATATGGCTGACTTGGTAATGTTTATGAAAGTCACAGATAATTGAACACAGTACCCATAATGTAATCCGACAGGCTTACTATCGTGAGCCTGTCTTTTTTGATTTATAAATTGACTGTAAACAGGAAATATGCTATAATAAAGGAAATAAGCAACTCATTTTCGGGATGGAGGGATTGTATTATGGCAAGTATCACTGTTGATTGGAATGTATTTGATTATAAATTCTCCGGTAAGCAAAGAGAAGCATTTGAAAGCCTTGCATATACACTTTTCTGTTTTGAGTTTAAGCAGAAATTCGGTATCTTTCGCTATTTTAATCAGCCCTATATTGAAACTCAGCCTATAAAAACTGATGATGGTGATGTTATTGGTTTTCAGGCTAAGTATTATGACGCCGCAACAAAACTATCTTCAAAAAAGATGGAGCTTATAGAAGCAATAGATGGTGCTAAAGATAAGTATGCAGGGATTACCAAGTTTATTATTTATACAAACAAGGAATTCTCTACGAGCAAAACTAAAGGAAAAGTAAAGCCAGATTATCAAGATGAAATTGAAAATCACGGAAAAAGCTTAGGTATTAATATTGAATGGCGAGTTCCTAGCCATATTGAAGCAATGCTTTATAATCCTGAATTATGTACGTTAAGAGAATTCTATTTTGATCCCGATTCAACGCTTCGATTATTTGCTGAAAAAGTACAAAAACGAACGGTTTCCATCATAAGTAACATCAAATCCGAAATACCTTATAAAGATAGAATTCTAAAAATCGATTATTCACAAACGGCGATACATGATTTTACTAAGTCAAACAACAGCGCTCTTGTTGTTTATGGTAATGCAGGTACTGGCAAATCAGGATATGTAAAAGACTTTTACGAGCAAGTGGTTGAAAAGCAAGATACAAGTCTCTTAGCCTTTTCTGCATCCGATTTTGATGTTAAGGAAGAAACATCATTGTTCAATCAGTTTGGTAATTGTGGTTTGGACGGTTTGATTTCATTATATGAATCAGATAGCAACAAGTATTGTTTAATTGAATCGGCAGAAAAGTATAGTAACTTCTTCGATTTTGATATATTTAGGAATGCTATCCATAGATTAATCGAATCTGGTTGGAAGATAATCATTACCATTAGAAAACAGTATAAAAATGGTTTCATAAATGCAATCCTTGATGGAATTATAATTGATGAATTATGTATAGAAAACATTGGTAGTGAAAAACTAACGGCATTATCGGGCAATTATGATTTTGAACTTCCTTCAAATAAAAAGGTTTGTGGTATCCTTTGTAATCTTTTCTACCTGAAGCTGTATTTAGAATTATTATCAGCCGGAACAACAGTACCGTCGGATACAAAAGTATTTTCAGAGCAGATATGGAAACAATTCATACGGAATGATCGGCAAAGACAGCGTAATCTCCCCATTAGGAGAGAAGCATTTATTGAGAACATGGCTTCGTCCTTATTGAATAACGAAGCATATTGTTATAAGGCGCAAGCTTCTGATGATGGAGAAGTTCTTTCGCTACTGGAAGAACAGGGTATTATCATTCCGTATGATGATACCCCCGGACTGTGGGTATTTAGTCATGATGTATATGAGGAAATAGTTGTAAATCATATTTTCGAGGAAAAATATAATGAGAGTTATGACCTTCAGAAGATAACGGATATTTTTGCCAACTCCCTACGTTCAAGGAAAATGTATCGAATATGGCTTGAAACTAAACTTAAGGATGCTGACAGCAACCTTTTATCTACACTTACAAATTCTTTAGTTAATCCTGAATACCAGCAGTTATGGAAAGATGAAACAATAATTGCACTTATGAACTCGGAAGATGCCGAAGCCTTTAGCATTATGGAGTCCTTATTCAGTGCAAATACCTATGAATTATTTACGAGGTCAGTATTCTTATTAAACACTGCGTGCAAATGCGTCGTTAGAAATAATAACTATATTAAACTGATTAAGTCACAAAGAATAAGCATATATCGTTTCACTGAACCAACAGGAAAAGCTTGGAATACGATATTCAGTTATATTAGCAAACACATAGATTTAATTCCATGGAATAGTCAAAATATAAACATTGTAGTGGAAGCAATGGGATCATGGGTGCGAAGCAACCCCACAGGAGAAACAACTCACATAGTAGGTCATATTGCTTTATCCCTAAAAGATAAAATATGGCAAGAGAGTGAACGAAGGTATGGTCTATATGACGATTCTACTTACAAATCAATCAATACCATCATCCTGCTTGCAGCTATAGAATTAAAAGATGAATTAGCGGCTTTAGTTGATAACATTATCAGCAACAAATTATTCAGCCATCGTGATAAAGATTATGTTTTCATAACACAATCGCTTTCAAATATTTATGAATGTGGAAAAGTATATGCTGCTATTCCTGAAAAACTGCTTCAATTAGCATGGGCATATTGGCTGTATAAAGACAAGAATGACCATTTTTCATTTATAGCTATGGAATTGCATTTTGGTTTCAATGATCATTTGCAGTCAATGTATTCTCCATCCAGTGCATATCAGACCCCTATTCGTGCATTATTGCAAGTAGATACGATGAACACTATCAATTTTATTATTAACCTTACAAACAATGCTGTAACATACTATAAAGATTCAGATTTGAATAAACGCTATAACGAATGCTATGATATTCAGATTATATTGAACGACAAAGAGATTATCCCACAAATATGCAGTGATAGATTGTGGAAAGCATATCGTGGAACAGGAGTTACACCACATTTACTTGATTCAGTATTAATGGCTCTTGAAGACTATGTTTTGTCGTATGTTGAGAAACTAACAAAAGAAGAAGCAACAGCATTGTGCTTATATTTGCTAAGGAAAAGCAATAATGTCTCAATAACAGCGGTAGTAATGAGCGCAGTGATCGCTTTTCCTGACAAATTATTCGATATTTGTTGTGTACTATTAAAATCCAAAGAACTGTTTTTACTTGATAGAGCACGTTTATCGAAAGAATATTCTGTAAACTATTTCAGAGGATTAATTCCAAGAAACAAGATGTTCGATGATGAGAGACTTAAGACCAATAAAAAAGAATTCCGGAAAAAAACCTTCGAAGATATTATTCTACAGTACCAAGTATATTCAGGTGATTTATCGGAAGATGAATTCAAACAACGACTTGACAGATTATATTCTGCTATTGACACTGCATCAACTGATATTGAAAAATGGCACCCAATTCATCAGGCGTGTTTCCATCGGATTGATTTTAGGAAATATATTCCTGAAGGAGAACCGATCGTTGAAGATAGTCAAATCAAAATACCAATGAAAGCAGATATGCCTCAAAAAGTTGTTGAGTATGCCAAAAACAGTAGCGAGGAATATGCTGCAAAGTTAGGTGATACTGAATTATTGCTCTGGGCTTCATCTCGATATAAACATGATGAAAAATACAAGACTTACAGCAAATACGAAGACAGCCCCATATCAGCATACGAGGCTGCTAAAACACTGATAGAGTCTGATAAAGAAGATTTGCCGCTGAAGAGTATTGATATGATTACATTTACCATAGCTGTCCTTTTACGAGATTTTAGCGGAACACTTGATACCAATCAGTACGACTATTGTAAGAATGCCATCTTAGAACGTGGTTTTGGTCTCTTACAGAATAGTTCAAACGCTTTATTTAATCACGATATTAAAGCGGTTATCATGTCGGAAATATCGAATATGGTTGATCGGAGCGACAATGATGTCGAATGGACGAATCCGATTATCATACTTCTTGCTTTTATGCTTGATTATCGCAAACAGATTGGAAACAATATGATCTATCCATTGTCTGGTCTGTGGAAGAAAGACAGAGATTTAGCTTTCAAGCTGATTATTGTTTTTTCAAAGCTTATAGCTTCATTCAATGGGAACGATGTGGTTGAATTTGTTGATTCTAATAAGGAAGATATATCAGCTCTATTATCTGTAGACGAATATTCACTTAAATCAATTGATTTATCGGTGCTTGATTATAATACGAGAATATACCTGAGCACAATATTAGATTCTCATGATACAGATATAACAAGATTTGTAATATCTATCGGTGAACAGTTTTGGGAGAAACTATTCCATGATAAACATGATGACAGATTACACAGAATATTCGAGCTGGAAAACGAGTATAAAAAATGGCTTGCGAAATTTCTGTTAAATATTAACAGCTATGACAGAAGCACAATTATTCAAACACTTATGCCGTTAGTAGGGTTTAATCGAGAGTTTGACCGGTTATTATCTGATATTATAAATGCAGAAGATATTAATCCGAGATATGGTGCGTTTTGGGACTTATGGACTCTTATGCAAGACTATTTCTTTCAAGAATATGAAAAAAATGTTGACGATTATAAAAACATCAACACTGTTGTTCATATAGGTTATGGCTATGAAGATGTTTTGGCAACTTTTTTACTCTATAGTCCATTTTGGAAAGAGAATACATCTCAATGGCATTCTCTTAAACCGCAGAATAACAGCTTCTATATTGCTGTAGCAAATCGATTAGGTTACAATCCTACTACTCTTTTTGCTATTTCTCAAGTCCTCAATACAGTTGGTAAAGCAACATTCATAGAAACCGGAATAGATTGGATTAGTGATATCATAACAAACAATCCGCATTTATATGATAAAACTCTACCCGAGAACACATTGTATTACATTGAAGAATACATTTTTTCTTATACAAACAGTCACATTGATATAATACAAACCAGTATTCCGATTAAAAGAAAAGTCATAAAGATTCTCGATTTTCTAATCGCAAAAGGTTCAACAATGGGGTTTTTACTAAAAGAGGAACTTATTTAACTACATTATTATATTAGCCCTATAGTTTAAGGAGCATTGCATATCACAAGCAATGCTCCTTTTGTATTATAAAAGGCGCTGTAAAAAAACGCGCAATAAAAAAAAGACTGCAACCACCCTTAAAAGGGTAGGAAAGCAGTCTTTTTTGTGGTAT
>OBAE01000679.1_pt1 | contig 23737 bp, 13 predicted proteins | sample 1517641 | NCBI WGS metagenome assembly OBAE01 (sample SAMN04571701, study PRJEB22368) | human gut metagenome | biome: human gut; material: stool | host: Homo sapiens | place: Luxembourg | collected 2012-08-30 | reverse complement strand
CCGCCGCAAACACCGCAAACCGTTTGCAGGGGCGCGGTGTACCCATCGCGCCGCAAAAAAACGGGAACCGTGCGCCGCAAACCTGCCATCCCTCCCACAAGGCGCCCACCCAGCCGCCAGGCCCCGCCGCAAACAGGCGCATGCGAAACAAATAATTGCGCAAAAACAGGAAAATGCAACAAAAAAGGCGAATTTTGCCGCAAAGTTGCGCTCTGTATGCGCAGAGGATCATAAACGCGCGGTCAAAGTATATAAAAGTGACCGCTGCCAAAAAGAAAATCAGGAGTAAATTATACAAAGGCTTTGAACACATTATATAATTGGAGGAAAGCGCAATCAGTAAAAGGGCTGAAAAACAGGAATTTGCGTGGATTGTATTGTCTTTCTGGTGTAAAGGTGCTATATTAAGAAAATAAAAAGTAAATGCGCAATGAGAAGACTCGATGCGGTTTTTTTTTGAAAACAACATGGCAACGGTTGCGCAAGTAAAAGAAGCTGGCTTCTTTTACTGTTTCACAGGGATCCCCTGTGGAACAATGTGCTTCCATCAAGCCAGCGCGAAAGGCGGGTGAGCAGATTGAATAGAACAGGAAACAACACAACAGGTTGGGCGCGCCGGCTGACAGCGCTGCTTGTCACCGCTTGCCTGGTTATGGCAATGGCCCTGCCTGTATACGCCGAGGTGGATCTTCTGCCCGACGCACCTGACGAAGTAGAGCTGCTGGAGGATGAGCAGGGAACGGCCTCCGGGGAGGATACCACTCCGCCGGAGCAGAACGCCGCCACCCCGGAACCGGAACAAAGCGCTGAGCCGGAGCAGCCCGCCCCGGCCGAAACGCTGGAGCCCACGGCAGAACCAACCCCGACCCCGGAACCGGCAGCCACCGCAACGGCCACCCCTGTGCCGACCGTGACCCCCACCGCCACCCCGGAACCGACCGAACAGCCGCAGAAGATGTACGCCGCAAAAAGCGTGGATAACGTGCAGGCAGTTAGTGCGACGGGAGTGCCGGCTACTTACAAGCTCTATTTTGCAGTGCCTAGTGGCTGGAGTGATTGTACACGCGTTATAATTTATGCAGTAGCTACAAATGACACTACCAAGGATCCGTATACGCTTGAAATGCAGGAAGACGGCAAAACGGGAGACGGAAGAAAAATTTATTCTGCGGACCTGAATAAGGACAAACACTATCCATATGGAGGATTGAATGGACTAGAATTTCACGGATATAAAGGGGATACGCCTGTAGGTGAAGTGGTAATTGCTGATGTAGATGCAAATCCACGTACGTGGTGGAGGACGTTCGATCCAGATGATAAAGATTATATCGGCGGCGACTACTATGATGCAGATGCAAAGGACGGGCACGGGCAGTGGTCTACCTATACGGTTGGCCATAATCATTTCGCTGGCAAAACGATGGCCTTTGAAAATAAAACCAGTGAAACACTAACGAACGTCCAAGCCTGGTTTTATGAACCGAAAGAAGGAGAGCTTAAGCCGGTCGGTGGCCCAATACCCTTAAATAGTATTGATTCTGGAAATAGTATTGCTTCTGGTTCCACAGCAACCTTTAAAATTCCTAACGATTATTGCTCTTTTGTTCGCTTTACCGCGGGCGATGATAATACAGAAATAAGTAAATACTACAATTTTTATAATGAGGAAGTAACAGGAGAAAATCAGAAACGCTTCCAGTATTCCGAAGGTCAATGCTATTGCTACATGTACAATGATATTGAGGATGCAACATGGGGGCGTCCCGGTGCCACCCGCATCTATTACGATGCTACTTTTTCCAAGATGGCATTGAATGGAGATACCGACGACTTTTCAATCCCCAAAGCCAATAATAATAAAGAGACCATTTATTATCGGATAAAAGGAGACGGCGTAGAATCCGAAAGCGGCACGCTGGTAAAAGATGGTACAAACGAAAATCTTTATTATATTGACATTCCCCAAGGATATCGTTCAATCATCTTTTCCGGTGATGCAATTAACGGTGACAATGCGACAAAAGGAAATGGAGTAAGTACAGAGTGGCTGACGATTCCCACAGATGACAAAAATTGCTTCTATGCGGATACGAATGACGATGCAGTATATAAAGGTACCACTCGTGGCGGCTACTGGGCTCCAAAAGGTACCCTGCGTGATGCCGAAACGTGGAAAAATACTGACACTACTGACACTACTAAAACTAAAGTAGTAGATATTGAATCCGCTCCTTTTACGGAAGAAGCAAACACAAAATATGTTACCAGTACGCTGTATGACTATTATACAGATTACGAGTTGAACGGCAAGAACCGTGATAGCTACGGTAACTGGACTGGTGAAAGTCACCGCACCTGGGTACCCTTCCGTGAATTTGATCAGGCGCTGAGCGATTATTATCGGGATGCAAATGCCCAATACCCGATTTATACCGGACATTTCCAGCCTGAAGGTGGACCTGTATTTAGCCAGATTGCAGATACATTAAATTTGTTTGGGTACAAAGACAATTTTAATCGTTTTATGGCAATCAATAACTCTCAGCGTAATGACAATAATACCAATGGAAATAATCATATATACTATGCCTATCAGGGCTTGGTTGCGGATACAACATCCACCGGTAACGCAGATGGAGCACCGTTGTTAAACGGAACAACATCAGCAGTAGAACCGCACTTTAACAAAGACTTCCTCTTAGGAAAGAATAGTAAAAATGCAAAGCTTGGTGAAGTGTATGAGAATGTAAAGTTCCCATTTACTAAAAAGGAGAACCTTTTTAACGACGATACCGGCGTTGATTATTGGTACTTTGACAGCCAGGATACAACCTTGTATCTAAAACAAGATTCGGGACAAAATTCGGATTCAAAATATTTTCTCCAAAAAAGTACCGAGGATAAAAAGAAGAATTCTGTGAATGTGAATGCGTCATCGGGCTCGCAAGGCCAAAATGGCTACTTCCCGTTCAATGAAACAGCAACTTCTGGTGTGGCTTCCACCTACAATTACGGCTTTGGCACCAAGCTGCAGATGGATTTTACCCTGACGGATGACGGCAAAGTTGAAACAAACAAGACTGTAGATGGAAAAAATGTAAAAACCAACATCAAGTTCTTCTTCTCCGGTGACGATGACGTTTGGGTATTCATTGATGGCAAGCTGGCGCTTGACGTTGGCGGCGCCCATGGTGAGGTTTCCGGCCTGCTGGAATTTGGCGAGACAGGCGATGGAACCCAAAATAGTGTAACAGCCTATGTCAGTAAGGTCAAAATAAGCGGAACGTCAAATGATAAAGATCAAGATGAATACAATGTCAAACCCGCTGTCAAGACCGTGAAATATAATAGCCATGACATTAATTTCTACGCGCAAGGCACTACTCTTCCACTCGACAAAGGCAAAAAGCACACCCTTACCATGTACTATATGGAACGCGGTATGTGGGGGTCCAACATGGCGGTGGCGTTCAACTTCCCGGATAATAACGAGCTGCAGGTTCAAAAAATCGTTGATAAAACAGATGTCAATGATTGGTTCAAGAGCTGCTTCGATACTCCCGATCTGTTTGCATTCAACATCAAAAACCAGGCAACGCACTATCAGAATCCTGAACAGGACGCTGCCATTGATTCGGATGTGAACCTGATTAAGTTGAATAACAGCGACTATGCGAGCTGTAAACCAGCAACCGAAAATAGCAAGGGAAATATTTTTGAACCAACCACAGAGCTGGGTGGTGCAGAAGCATTGCACTGGTACGCGCAATACCAAGATACCAATCCACCCAGCGAGTGTCGAAGTGAACGGTACGGCATACTGACATTGAATCATGCGATAGATATCAGCCAGAAGCGATACCTGACGTTCGATATTTACGCAAAGTCGGAAAGCGGCCAGGGCGAATTGTCGCTTGGCAACTTGTATCTGGAACTGCTGGACAAAAACGGAAAGCAGAAAGGCTGCCTGGACAAAACGTGCCTGAACGGTACTACATACGGCACGGTAACGCTGGCAAATGATGAGTGGATAACCGTAAAGCTGGACTTGTACAAGCTGAATGCGATGGAAGGCTTTGACCCAAAGCAAGTAACAACGATCCGTGTGGGCGATAACTACCCACGGCACATTTACTTCAAGGACTTTGTATTCTCGGCCCAGGCCAAAGCTACAACCAAAACAGGCTTTACCACCAAGCAGGAAGATATCCCTGTTTATGGTTCCATTGATGCCAGAGGCCTGACAAATGCCGCAGGCGCACAGTTCACAACCACCAAAAACAACGATACGCAGGTTGTGGACAAAAACGGCCAGTTTATGCTGCAAAACGGTGAAACCGTTACCTTTAGTGACCAGTTCCGCCGCGGCAGTTACATTTCGCTCAAAGAAACCCTGAACCCGAACTTGTATGATACAACCTGGACTGTTTTTGAAAATGGCGAAGCGGTTCAAAGCTATGGATCGGGCAATACCGTTAAAGGTGATACGAAAAACCTGAATGGACAAGCCGCAACAGAAAGCCAGCCGGGCCCCGATGATGGACGAACGGAAGTCTATGATTCTAGACCGGATATTAAAAATGACGGCTACACGGGAGACAAAAAGCCAGATGCAAATACCATTGTGTTCCGCTCTTATAAGGACCCGGACGAAGAAAACACATCTTCGTTGACAAAGCTGAAAGTACAGTTTGTTAATAAGGTGAAAACCGGAAAACTGGTAATCAAAAAAGCTGCGGCAAGTGATGAAGTTAATTTGATTAAAGGCAAATATACCTTTAATGTAACGTTCACCAATGTCGGCGACGAAGGTCTGGAGCAGGAAACCATCGAAAAACAAGTTACCATCAACATGGGAACCACGGACCATTGCGAGATCAGCGGAATCCCCATCGGAACACGCTTCCGTATTGAAGAGGTAACACCGACTGACGACGGCTCACACCTGCAAGGCGTGAGCGTAATAGGTGGCGGCGCTGATACACAGGTAGTTGGTAATACCTATGTGCAGGGGTCAATCAGTGGAAGTGGAACGAATGTTACCGCGACATTCACGAACACGATGCATGAATTGATCAAGATCGACTTTACCAAAACGTGGGTGGACGCAAATGGTAACCCGTTGAAAGATGGCCTGCCGGATAAAATTTATATCCAGCTCCAACGCCGCAAGACGGAAAGCGAAACTTGGAAGCCGGTGAAGTATCCGGACGCAAACAACAGCCTGGAATATGTAACGGTAACCCCGACCAGCAAGGGCTGGGACTATCCCTTTGCGAACCTGGACAAGTTTGACGTTAAGGATCATACGAACTACCAATACCGCATTGTGGAAGGTACGGTGGATAAGGCTGGCAACTTTACCGCGGTAAAGCCGAACGAAACCATTACGATTAACGGCAATACGTATGTTGTAACGGCTGAAGCTGAAGCGACAGCAAACAGCGAAACGAACAGCGCGGGCAGCTCAACAGACAATACAGCCACAGTAACCCCCGATGGAGCCATCACCGGCGGCAGCGGCAAGATTGAGCTGACCAACACGCTGCAGAACCCGAAGTTTGTACTGGATATCATCAAGCAGGACGCCAATAACGAGAAAAACCTACTAGATGGTGTTGAGTTCAAGCTGGAAAAGCTGAAAGCCGAAACAACCGGAGGAGAACCGCAGGTAGATACTACCTATAAATTCAGTAGCAACGAAAACAAAAATTATTTGACCGGTATAACCGGGGCGGACGGCAAAATCACCAATATGTTCACAAATCTGGAACCCGGTACATACCGCCTGACGGAAACCAAGGCACATCCGGGGTACAACCTGTTGGCAAAGCCAATTGAGATCAAATTTACCCAAGAGGGCAAGTGTTATATTGATGGACTGGCAATTGAGGACAAAGACAAGTTTAAGCCGGGCGCCAATAACACCTACACCATGACCCTTACCGTTCTGAACCGTAAAACGCCTGAGCTGCCCCACACGGGTGCAGACGCGCCAAGCCTGTGGCTGCTGATCGGCATGCCGCTGGCGGTGGCAGGGGTGTTGATATTCACATTCCGCTACAACAGGAAAGGGGGCCGGCGACATTAACCATCCCCCGGAAACCCAGCAACCCCCAGGGTACAGCCCGCTAGTGCGCGCCCGTTTACGGCAGGGCGCAGCCTTAAGCCAAGTGGGCAAGCGGCCCAGTTTTTCCTCCTTTTTTCTTCACGGCACAGTGCGGGCGGCGCGGCAGCGTTTCCCCGCTGCAACGCCCCGCACTGCACGCCGTGCTGATGCAGACCCCCTAAGCCGGGCGGCCCCGCCGCCCATCCGATGATGATTTTTTTAAGAGAAGAGGTACTGAAATGAAAAAAGCAAAACGTTTTCTCACAGGCCTGTTGAGCGCCGCTCTGGCCCTCAGCCTGTGCGCTATGCCAGCAATGGCAGATGATGGCAGTGGAACAACACCGGCACCCACTGCAAATCCGGTTTGGACGCAGGATACCGGTTCCATTACGATTCATAAATATGAGTGGAACGATGATACTAGAGGGCCTGCAACCGGCGAGGCAGAAGACGCAGGGAGTCTTCCTTCGAATGACAAAGGTGAAACGCCTACTCCGTTGGCAGGTGCAACCTTTACCGTTTATCAGGTTAAGAATGCAGAAGATCTGAAAAAATATTATGATGGTAAAGATGTAGCTTGGCCTACAAGCTGGGAAGATTATGCAGAACCTGATACTACTACCGGCGGTTATAAACTGAAGAGTGACGTGACTGCAACTGTAACTGAAGTCGATTCGAAAACGACAGATACCAGTGGCGTTGTTAAGTTTGAAGAATTGCCTTTGGGTCTTTACCTTGTGCTTGAAACCGAAACACCGGATTCTGTCAGGACTGCATGTGAGCCGTTCTTTGTCTCTGTTCCTATGACAAAAGTCTCGACTGATACGAATGGCGGTCTGACTGATTGGCTGTACGATGTTCATGTCTTCCCGAAAAACTCTACTGCATATGGTCAGGCTGTTTTGCAGAAAGTCGGTAAGCAGAGCGGTACAGATACAAAAGTTACAGCCATGCAGGGCTACAAGTTTAAGCTCTATAAGAAGAATGATGACGGAACATGGACTTGGATTGAGAAGAAGCCTGCAAATGGCGTAGATAATGCAGGCGAGTGGCTTGACGCAGCTAATAAAACGGGTGTCCTTACCACGGGTGCAGATGGCAAAATCAGCGTTTCTGGTTTGACCAAAGGTGTATATGCCTTTGTGGAAACTGAAGTTAATGCAAACGATGGTTACATTTTGGATTCCGGCATTGCCTATGTTTTTAAGATCGGTGACAATGGCGAGATGGTTGCAGCGACCGAAAGTGATATTGAAGGCGCGCAAAAGCCTGAAACTAGTGTAAAGAGCTTTGACACTACTGCTTTTAGTGGAGCACAGGTTAAAGTAAAGAACTACAAGCCGGACTTCAAAAAGGAAATTACAGGTAAAAAGGATGCAGACTATGGCATTGGTGATGATGTTCCGTATACTCTGACTGTCAATGTTCCTGAAAACGTTGCAAAACTGAAGACTTTCACCGTATCTGATGAAATGAATAGCGACCAGCTGGTTGTTAATAGTGATATTGATGTTAAAGGAAAAGTTGGCGAAGCTGAAGAAACGACATTTAAAGAGGGTACTGAGTATACCCTGACGATAACGAATGCTGAGGGTAAGTCTGGCTTTACGATTGCATTTGCTACTGACAAGATTGCGGCATATGCAGGTGGAACCATTACCATTACCTATACCGCAAAGCTCCAGGACGGCGCTTCGGTTGGTGCAGTGGGCAATGTAAACAGTGCCGACCTGAAATACTCCAAGAAGACAAATATTACCACTACTGAAGCGGATCCTCCGTATGATATCCATGACGAAGCTGTTGTTTATACGTTCAAGACTGGCATCCTGAAACAGAATGAGGATGGCGAACCGCTGAAGGATGTTGAATTTACCCTTTATAAAAAGTATGATGCAGAAAAAGATACGATGAACAAAAATGGCACCGTTAAGTTTATGGGTGCTGATAAGACCCTTTTAACGCCTGAGGAAGCAGCAGCAAAAAAGCTGAACGATACTGTTAGTGATGAGCCTAAGTGGTTTGCTGTTATGGATTTGAAGACGGAGGCCGACGGTAAGGCTGTTGCAAAAGGTTTGCCGACTGGCGAGTATAAGCTGGTTGAAACCAAGACTCACAAAGGCTATAACCTGTTGACTGGTCCGGTGGACGCAAACCTGACTCTGGACTACACCACCGCATGGAGTGATACGAAAACCTTTGATAGCAACACGGGTGAACTGATTAAGCATGACTACAATAGCACCGTGGTTAAGAATGGCGATACTCCGTACAGCTATGCAGAGATCGTCATCATCAACCGCAAGGGCTTCAACCTGCCCACCACCGGTGGTTTCGGCACCCTGCTGTTCAGCGGCATTGGTGTGCTGCTGGTTGTGGCTGGTGTTGGCGTGCTGCTGAGCCTGAAAAAGAAGAACCGCGCCTGATGCGCCCGCCGCAAGGCAAAACAATGTTACAATTCACCAATAGGGTATAGAGGGATAATCCATCATACACAGGGGGAGGGCCGGATTTGGCCCTCCCCCTATGGTGGGTTATTGGGAAATAAATTTTTTTGGGTGTACATGGCCGTTGTTCGGTTGATTTTTAGGCCCTGCGTGGGGAACCACCCCATGGGCGTCAGGTTTGCGGCGGGGAACCACCCCACGGCCGTTAGGTTTGTGGCGGGGAACCACCCCTCAGGCCGCTCCGCGTCCAGCGCAAACAGCGCCCCGTCCCCTCTGTCGCTTCGCGACATCTCCCCGCCCCGCGGGGAGTCACCCCTCAAGGGGAGCCACCGCAAACATAAGGTAAAATATTGGCTCCCCTAGAGGGGAGCTCCGGCGAAAGCCGGTGAGGGGTGGTTCCCCGTGCAGAACCTAAAAATAAATAGGGCAAGGCCCGTCAACGGGCCGATGGCGAGCATCGGCCCCTACAAATGATTTGCAATGTTTGCGGCGCGGGGTGGATGGGCGGCAATTATTAGGCCCGTCAAACGGGGCGTCGGGGACGCCGCCCCCTACATGCAGGGCGAGGTTTATTACAATTTTGTGGTGTGCAACGCCGTAAGGCCCTACAGATTATTTTATTGTTATTCACTACCCTAAAAACCATCCCCAACCCAATATCTCCTGAGCGGCGCAATGCGCCGCGGTCCACCACAATTATTCATTATTCTTTATTATTTATTCTTTTGCCTACTTCCAATTCCTAATTTCTAATTTCTAATTGCATCAGTTCCCAACTTCAACCCTCTCACGGAAAGGTTCGCGGTGACGCTATGGATACCACAACAAAACTAAAAGTCGGCTTTGCGGCCTTGATGATCCTGTCCGGCATTGGGGTGGCATCGTACCCGGTTATCAGCAACGCGGTGGCGCAGCGCCACGCCAGCGAAGCGATCCAAAATTACGATGATACCGTAAAAAGCATGGATACCGAAAAACTGGACGCCGCCAAGGAGGCCGCCCGCCGCTATAACCAGCAGCTGGACAGCGCCGTGGAGCGCGATGCCGCAGGCGAAGCGGAGGATACCGGCACCAGCTATGTGGACCTTGTGGATGTGGGCGAAAGCCTGGGGTATATCACCATCCCGAAAATTGACGTCAACCTGCCTATTTACGAAGGCACCAGCGATGATGTGCTGCAAAAGGGCGTTGGCCATCTGGAAGGCTCCAGCTACCCCCTTGGCGGCGAAAGCACCCACAGCGTGCTGACCGGCCACCGCGGCCTGCCCGAAGCCGTGCTGTTCACCGACCTGGACAAGCTGGAAGAGGGCGACTGTTTCTACCTGCATATTCTGGATGAAACGCTGGCGTACCAGGTGGATCAAATCAAAGTGGTGGAACCGGAGCACACTGAGGATCTGGAAATCACCGCGGGGCAGGATTACTGCACCCTTGTTACCTGCACGCCGTATGCCATCAATACCCACCGCATGCTTGTGCGCGGCACCCGCATCCCTTATAATGGAGAGGAAGAAACCAACACCCCGCAGGCCGTGCAGTATCAGGCGCTGCGCACCGGAACGGTGGTCAAGCGCGTGGTGGATGCCTGGCCGTGGATCGCGGTAACGGGCAGCATTGTGATCGGCGGCGAAGCGCTGCTGCTGCTTTTACTGCTGCACCGCTGCAAAAAGCGCGAGGAGGATGACTAAATGGGACGGCTGATTGCTAAAATTCTGGCCTGGCTGGCCATTTTGCTGGGGCTGGCGCTGTTGATACAGCCCACCGCCGCCCAGTGGTGGACCAGCACCCGCAACGCCAAAACCGCTGCGCAGTTTGCGGCCCGCGCCGAAGCCCAGCCCACCGCCCCCGCGGCGGAGGAAACCACAGCCGAACCCCCGGAGCCGGAACGCGCCTACCCTGAACTGTACGCCGCGATGCAGGACTATAACGCGGAAATTTACGCCGGGGGCCAAAGCGGCCTGACCGACCCGTTCGCCTATGAGGAAGCCCCGCTGGACCTTGCTGCCTATGGCTATGACGATGATGTGCTGGCTGTGCTGTGGATCCCGCGCCTGAACCTGGAGCTGCCCGTTTACCTGGGCGCCAGCCGCGAAAACCTGGCCAAAGGCGCGGCGCTGCTGGGCCAGACCTCGATGCCGCTGGGCGGCGAAAACACCAACACCGTGATTGCCGCCCACCGCGGCTATTATGGCGCGGAAATGCTGCGCAACGTGCAGCAGATTCAGGTGGGGGACAAGATCCAGCTGACCACCCCGTGGGAAACGCTGATTTACCGCGTGAGCGAGCTGAAAATTATTGACCCCAGCGATATCAACGCTGTGCTGATCCAGCCGGGGCGGGACCTGCTGACCCTTTCCACCTGCCACCCCTACACCCGCAACAGCCAGCGCTACCTGGTAATTGCGGAGCACGACACCGCCGCTGCGGACACCACCAAAGAGGAGGATTTGCAGGAAAGCGCCGCTACCTGGGACGAAACGCCGCGCCAGGTGACCGTGGAGGATGCCGGCGGCAGCTCCATTGCCGAAGTGGCCCCCCAGGCCCTGACCCCCTTGCCGGGGGAGGGCAGCGCGGAATCCGAGGGGAGCGCGATCTCCAATACCATGATCTGGCTGGAAAACAACGCACTGTGGGCCGGGCTGGTGGTTATTGCCGCCGCCGTTGGCATTATGGTGATATGGAAAAAACACCGGGAGGATTAACCATGCAGTACACACAGCAGGCCGCCGCCGTTACGGCCGAAGTAAACAAGGCCGTGCAGGGCAAACAGCAAACGGTAAACACCATCTGGATGGCCATGCTGGCGGGCGGCCATGTGCTGATTGAGGATATTCCCGGCGTGGGCAAAACCACGCTGGCGCTGGCCTTTGCCCGCGCGCTGGACCTGAAAGAAAGCCGCGTGCAGTTTACGCCGGATGTTCTGCCGTCCGATTTGGTGGGATTTTCCGTTTACCAGAAAGAGACCGGCAAGTTTGTGTACCACGCCGGTGCGGTGATGTGCAACCTGTTTTTGGGCGATGAGATCAACCGTACCTCCTCCCGCACGCAGTCGGCTTTGTTGGAAGTGATGGAAGAAGGCACGGTGACGGTGGACGGCGTTACCCGCCCGGTGCCCGCACCCTTTACCGTAATTGCAACCCAGAACCCCATCGGCGCCGCCGGCACGCAGATGCTGCCGCAGTCTCAGCTGGACCGTTTCATGGTCTGCGCCGTAATGGGCTACCCCGATGAGGAAGCGGAGCTGGCAATTTTGGCCGGGCAGAGCAAAGGCCGCCTGCTGGACCGTGTGCGCCCCGTTGCTGGTCAGGCAGATCTGCTTGCCATGCAGCAGGAAGTCAGCACGGTATTTGTGCATGAGCTGATGTACCGCTACATTGTGGCGCTGGCCCAGGCCAGCCGCAAGGACCCGCGCCTGGCCGTGGGGTTAAGCCCCCGTGCCACCCTGGCACTGACCAGCATGACGCGCGCGGCGGCGTACCTGGCGGGGCGGGATTTTGTTGCCCCGCAGGATGTGACCGCTGTGTTTGATGCGGTTGCCCGCCACCGCCTGGTGCTGAACGACCAGGCCCGCGCAGGCGGCGAAACGGTGGACAGCGTAATGCAGGACCTGCTGCGCACCGTGCCGCGCCCCCGCCCCGAAAAGGCTGACCGCCATGGCAGGTAAGCTGGGCCGGGCGCTGGTGCTTTTGGTGCTGCTGGCCGCGGCGCTCATCACCCAGGCACCGCTGGCGGTGTTCCTGTTAGCGTTTGCGCTGGTGCTTCTGGTGCTGCTGCGGCTGGATGCCGCCTATCTGCGCCGGCAGGTAACGGCAGAGCTGCTGGTGCCGGACAAACCCGTGATACAGGGCGAAGATTTTACCCTGACGGTTCGGCTGCGCAACCGCAGCCGGTTGCCCATCCCTGCGCTTGTGGTGCTGCTGAACGCCGCCGATGAATGGGGCGGCGGGCAGATCACCCTGCGCTGCGCCGCCATGCTGGGCGGCAAGGAGAGCGCCGAACAGCGCATTACCCTAAACGCAGGCAAAAGCGGCGTGTGGAGCATTGCGGTGCGGGGCATCACCCTGCGGGATCACCTGGGGGTGTTCACCGCGGTATGCCCGGCTGCCGTGCAAAGCCAGAGCATCTGTGTGCTGCCCGCTGCCGCGGCTGGCAAAGCCAAAGCGGAAACCGCCCCCGATGAGGACGGCGACGAAGCCGACACCCGCGCCGCCCTGGGCGGCAGCTATGAGCTGCGGGAGTACCGGGACGGGGATACCATCAAGCAGGTACACTGGAAGCTGAGCGCCAAGCTGGACCGCCTGATGGTGCGCGAACCGCTGACCGCCCTGCGCGCTGCCCTGACCCCCGGTGGGGACCTGGACGGAGCGGAGGAATGGGGGGATTTTCCCCAACAGGCGGCGAAGCACCGCAAAAACCCGCCCAAGCGCAAAAAAGAACGTACTGCCCTGAGCCGGCGCGGCGCTGCCGACCCCGGCAGTGGGCTGAAGTTTGTGGACCGCGTGCTGGTGAGCACCCAGCGCCCCGCAGCGCACCCCGCGTTGTGGCTGGCGGCAGATGCCGCGCTGCTGCTGGCGCTCACCTTTGGTTTGCTGCTGGTGCTTTCCACCGGGTTCGGCATTGCGGTGCCGTTGTGGGTGTGGCCCGCGGCAGCCGCTTTCTGCGCCGGGTGGGCGCTGTTCCTGCGTGCGCCGCAAGCCCTGCGCCGCTGGGGGCTGCTGGCGGGGGTGATTGTGTATCTTGTGGTGTTGTTCATCTGCCAGCGGAACTTTTTGGCCGGGGCGCAGCAGTGCGCCGGGAACATTGCCCAAAGCCTGAATGCCCGCCTTGGCAGCGCGCTGCCGGTGGCCCAGGGCGGCAGTGCGGCGCAGCTGGGGCTGTTTTTGCTGCTGGCCGCCCTGCCCGTTACCGGGGCGCTGGCCGCTGCGGCCCTGCGCCGTGCGGATGCCCTGCTGCTGGATCTAATGCTGCTGCCCGTTGTTGTGCTGCTGGCGCTGGCCGGGGCCGCGCCTGCTGTGCCCGCCTGCCTGCTGCTGTTGGTCGGTTGGATGGGGGCGTGGGCGGCTTCCTGCTCGGTGCAGCGGCGGGCCTTGTGGGGCAGGCGCGATACCGAAAACTACCGCCAGAACCTTTGCCGCCATTATAACATCCAAAAGTCTGCCGCGCTGGCGGCGGGCGGGCTTTGCCTTGCGCTGGCGCTGCCCTGTTGGTGGCTGCTGCGCCCGGCGCTGGGGGTTCCCCTTGGCTGGCTGCAGCCCGCAGCCCAGCGGGTGGAATCCGCCGCGCTGAGCACCGCCATTACCTGGCTGCCGCGGGTCAGCGGCGGCAGGCTGAACATTCAGGTAGAAGCCGCTGCCGGTGGTGTGGCGGATGGCGCCTTGAACCAGGGCGGGGGTATCCAGGTCAGCGGAGTGACGGATCTGGCCCTGACCGCCAGCGACAAACCCGAAGAAACCGTATACCTGCGGGGATTTATCGGCGGCAGTTATGACGGCACCACCTGGCAGGCCCCTGACGCCGATGCCTTTGACAGCGCCGCTATGAACTGGAAAACCGAGGATGACGCCCGGCTGACCATTGCAAGCCTGCCGTTTTTGCGCACCGCCTATGACGGCACCGCCCAGCCCCAGACGCTGACGGTGGAGCGCATCCACGCCGATACCCAGTACACCTATGCACCGTACAACGCCTATTGGGGCGATTATTACACCATCCAGGGCGATGGCGCCGCCGCGGGCCAGACCGCGCAGGACGATGTGTTCCTTTATTACCCGCGGGATACCGCCCAAACCCAGCTGGAAGCCCGCGCCGATGCCGACCCCAGTGTGCTGGACCGGATGGAAGCATCCTATGCCGCTTACGCCGCCAGCCGCTACACCGCCGTGCCGGACGGCTATGACGAGCTGCAAACCCTGTGCGATGAAGCCAAAAAGGACCAGAAGCTGACCGAAGCTGCGGACATTGGCGATTACATCCGCGCCTACCTAAACACCAACTACCAGTATAACGCCAGCGCTCCCCAGCCGCCGGAGGGGGCCGACCCCATCCGTTACTTTTTAACGGAATCCAAACAGGGGTACAGTGTGCAGTTTGCTTCGGCAGCGGTGGTTATGCTCCGCATGTTCGGGCTGCCTGCGCGCTATGTGGTGGGCTATGCCGCGCCGCAAAGCCTGTTTACCCAACAGGAGGACGGCAGCTGGCACGCCATTTTGCAGGACGATAACGCCCACGCCTGGGCGGAGGTGTACATTTCCGGCCAGGGCTGGACCCCCATGGAGATGACCCCCGGCGTGCTGGTCAGTGCCCAACAGGCCGACCTGCGCACCGACCCGCTGCCCGAAACTCAAGATCAAGACACCGCCCCCGCAGCAGGGGAGAGCAGCGCAAACGAACCCGCAGCCACCATCGTGCCCCGCAGCAGGCTGGTTTTGGCGGCGTTGCTGGGGGGGTGCCTGTTGGCTGCTGCGGGGCTGCTGGTGCTGGCCCGCCGCCATGCCATGGGGTATGGCCGGGGCAGCTGCAACGCGCGGGTGCTGGCCGTGTTTGGCAGCATCTACCGCCTTTTGGTGCGTCGCGGCCTGCCGCCGGATATACCATCCGATGCGCCGGAGTTTGCCGCATTTTTGCAAAGTTGTGTCCCCGCCCTTGAACCCCAGGATGCCGAAGCTCTGCTGGCATTGGCCCAAGCCGCCCAATTTGGCGCAGGTACGATGACTGAGCAGGATACGGACAAAATGAGAAAACTTTACCAGGTTATAAAACACACTGGAAAACGGAAACAGAGCCAGGAATCGGTTGAAAAACAGAGCCAGGAATGATATAATGACCCCGTATGGGGGTAGCGTGTTCTTTGCTTTCTTTGCACAGAGGGCTACCATGATCCAGAAAAATGTGGTATAATATGTTAAGTCCATTAACCAAGTAGGGAATGGCCGGGGTGGGGGGACTGGTTTCTGGAACGGTACCCTGGGAACTGCCCGTGGGGCGGAAAACCGGCAAGGACAGAAAGAAGATCTTATAGAAGCAAACGTTAACAGGAGTAAACCCATGCCGCGTCGTAAACAGACAGAAGGAGAAAAAAAAATTGACATCAGCCAGATGGCTGAAGACCTTGGCGTGTCCAAGACCACGGTATCCCGTGCCCTTTCGGGCAATGGCCGTGTCAGCGAAGCGACCCGCGCCCGCGTGGTCCAGTACGCCAAAGAGAAAAACTATGTGCCCAATATGCTGGCACGCGGGTTGGTAACCCAGCAGTCTTATAATATCTCACTGGTGTTCTCGCGCCAGTTCGGCAACCTTGCCGCACCATTTTTGCGCAAAACCGTCAGCGCCGTGTACGATATTGCCACCCGCAATGATTATGATGTGCTGATGACGATGGTGGGCGAGCAGGAAACAAGCCCGATGCAGCGTCTACTGGTCAACCGCAAGATTGATGGCGTGATTCTGGCCCGCACGCTGGAGCGTGATCCCCTGATCCCCATGCTGCAAAAAAGCGGCATCCCCTTTGTTGCCATTGGCCGCCCGGCTGACCAGGATGTCATCTCGGTGGACCATGATCAGGTGGGCGGCTGCCGCGAGCTGGTCAGCCTGCTGCTGATGAAGGGCCTGCACCGCATTGCTTTGCTGGGCGGATCCATGCTGTACACCGTCAACCAGTCCCGCCTGGAAGGCTATAAGCAGGCGCATGACCGCGCCTGCTGCAAGATTGATGAGAGCCTGCTGTTTTTGGAGCTGGAAAGCGACGATCTACGCACCAGCGCTGTGGAGCTCGCGGTACAGCGTGGGGCGGACTGCATCCTGTGCATGGATGACCAGGTTGCCCAGCTGGCTTTGAACACCCTGAGACAGCTGAACCTGCGCGTGCCGCAGGATGTCCGTCTTGCCTCCCTGTATGACGACGAAGCGCTGCAGGGGTGTACGCCACAGATCACGGCGGTCTCTTTTGATGCCGAACAGCTGGGCCGCCGTACCGCACAGCAGCTGCTTTCCCTCATCCGCCATCAGCCGGTGGAAACCCGCACCCTGCTGGGGTACCAGGTGGGGTTGCGTTTATCGACCCAGACCTGAGAGAAAAGTAGATAATTATAAATCAACTGCCCGTACACGGTATGATAAGCCGTTGTGCGGGCAGTTTTTTTCGATAAGGGGTTTTGAAAAAATTGATGGTTACATGCTTAACATACTGCGATAAGGCATTGGGCCGTTTGTAGGGCGCGATGCACTCACCGCGCCGGAGCAGCCGGAACCCTGCTGGTTGATTATTCCCGCATCATACTGCCTGCAGCTCTTTGCCTTAAATCCTGTTTGTGTTGTACTATTGTTGTACTATTGCTGTGGTATTCATATGAAAATATAGAAGGCGTTATCAATTCCAGGAAGAAGGCAAACCCGCTGTCAGCCTGACCCCCGGCACCGTGATCACCATCCCGGCCAACGTCAAGCACTGGCACGGTGCCAAGGCCGACAGCTGGTTCAGCCACATTGCTGTGGAAGTTCCCGGCGAAGATTGCAGCAACGAATGGTGCGAGCCCGTTACCGACGAAGAGTACGCCAAACTGAACGGATGAGCAGCCACTAATAAAAAATAAAATCCAGCCGGCACGACCCGACAAAGAGCAGTGGGTAGTGCCGGGTTTACTTTTGGATGCTTTTTTGTCTACAGGTTCTTGCGCCGGGGCGGGCAATCTGCTACACTGAAAAAAATGTTATGTACAGGAGGCTGCAATCATGTATTATCTGGGTGTGGACCTTGGGGGAACCAATATCAAAGCTGCGCTTGTGGATGCAGACGGTGCTATTATAAAGGAAGCGAGCACCCCCACCAAACTGCCGCGCCCGGCCGAGGCCGTGTGCGATGATATTGCAGCCCTCTGCAATCAGCTGGCACAGGGCCAGCAGGTAGCGGGCATTGGCGTTGGCTGCCCCGGCACGGTGGATGGCAGCATCGTGCGCTACTCCAACAATCTGGGCTGGCATGATTTTGCCATGGGAGATTATCTGCGCGCCAGAACCGGCCTGCCGGTTGCTCTTGCCAACGATGCCAACGCCGCCGCTTTGGGCGAAGCACTGACGGGCTGCGCCAAAGGGGCCGAAAGCGCGGTGATCATCACACTGGGTACCGGCGTGGGCGGCGGTGTGGTGCTGGGCGGCAAACTGCTGACCGGTTACACCGGCGCAGCGGCGGAGCCGGGGCACATGGTGATTCTGGACACCCCGGATGCCCCGCGCTGCACCTGTGGCCGCCCCGGCTGCCTGGAAAGCCTGGCCAGTGCCACCGCCCTGATCCGCATGACCAAAGAAGCCATGGCAGCCCACCCCGAAAGCGCCCTGCATGGCATAGCCGCCCAAAGCGGCGGGGTAAATGGCCGCACCGCCTTTGATGCCGCCGCCCAGGGCGATGCCGCAGGCAAAGCCGTGGTGGAACAGTACATTCATTACCTTGCGGTGGGCGTTGCCAACATGATCAACATCTTCTTCCCGGAAGTGATCGGTCTGTCCGGCGGGGTGGCCAACCAGGGGGAGAACCTGCTGGCTCCCCTGCGCGCCGCGGTGGGACCAATGGTTTTTGGCAATGCTTACGCCCAAAAGCACACCCGCATTACCATCTGCACCCTCGGCTACCGCGCTGGGGTGATTGGAGCAGCGCTGCTGGCCAAAAACCAGGGATGATGCCTTTAGCGGGATAAAAAAGAGAAGATAAAACAAAAAACAGGAAGGAAACACCTTGAGTTTGAACCATACAAAACAAAAAAGCTGGCCCCAGCGCCTGCTGGCTTTGCTGGCGGCGGTGGTGCTGTGTGCCGCGCTGCCTGCCGCCGCGCTGGCAGAGGAAAATACGGCCAGCATCCAGACGCAGGTGAGCGAAACGGATGAGGATATCCCCTGGGCGGATCCGCCGCAGAGCACCCCCGAAACCGGCCGGCCTGACCCTGCCGTGCCAACTCCGCCGCCGCAGGATCCCGCCACCCCGGAAACCGCCCAGACCGGCGAGCATCTGGAAGGCTACAGCCTGAGCCTGGGGGAGACAGTCACAATTTATTTTTACGTTACCCTGCCGGAAGATATCCCGCAGGATGCCGCCATGCAGTTTACCCTGCCGGATTCCACCGTAACACAGGTGGCAGTGGCAGATGCAAAGCAGGTGGAAGTAAACGGCAAAAGCTGCACCGCTTTCCCTTGCCAGGTGGCCGCCAAACAGCTGACGGATGATATTGAAGCCCGGATGGTGGTAAACGGTAAATATGGCCCGGTTTATACTTACACCGTAAAGGATTATCTGAACTACCTGCTGGAACACGATTATCCCCAACAGGCAAAGGAGCTGGCCGGCACCCTGCTGGTGTATGGCGGCAAAGCGCAGCTGTACTTTGGCTACCGAACCGATGCGTTAGCCGGCACCGCGGAGCCAAACTCCACGGCCAACTGGGGCAGCTACCAGTTTGAAAGCAGCGGCACCCAGACCGATGATTATTACGGCAGCAGCCTGCTGCTGGAGCCCGTTATCCAGATCCGCCACTATTTTATGGTGCCGGACGGCGCGGAATGCACTTTTACTTTTGCCTGGAACGCGGGTGAGCCCGAAACCGAATTGCAGCCCGTGGATACCAACACCCGCTTTGACGGCAAAAAGGTATATTATGTCGTTACACCGGCCATTGCGTTCCGCCGCGCGGATGCCATGCCGGTGGTTGCCATGCGGCAAAACGGGGCGGACCTGTGCATCCTGCGCTATGGGGTGTTCAGCTATGGCGATATGGTCCGCGCGCTGGCAGCGGTGGATGAAAGCCAGCTGCCGCTGCTGAACCTGCTCCGCGCGCTGGATGACCTGACCACCGCCGCACAGCGTTACAGCGTGGCAGGCTGATGCCGCAACGCCCCCAAGTATAAAAAGGAAAACAGCAATGAAGAAAAAAATAGTCCTGGCCGTTGTGGTGGCTGCCGTGGTGCTTGCCGCTGCCTTTGCACTGCACCGGCCGCAGGCAGGTACCCAGCCAACCCCGGAGCCGACCCGGCAGGCGGAAACGAATGATGCCGTCCCGGCAGAGCCCACGCCGCAGCCCGCCGCGACGGCTGAACCGCAGCCCACGGCAACTACTGTCCCGCAGCAGACAACTGCCCCCAAGCCGACCCAGAAGCCCGCAACGAAAAAAACACCGGTGCTGAACGCCGCCGGTCAGCCCACCGCCAGTGCCGCGCCCGCAGAAAATGGTGACGGCGAACCGGTGGACAACACGAAGGAACCGACAGAAACCCCGCCCCCCAGCGCAACCCAAACCCCGCCTGTGGACGAGGAAAACATTGAATTGCCGTTTGTTCCGGCAGAATCATGAAGAGCGGCGGTAAGGACGATGCAAATGGAAACGTATATGCTGAATCTGTAAAACGGCGGAATGATTTTCCATGGTATAAAAACTCAGGCTGCCCCCAACAGGGAACAGCCTGAGCTTTTTGATACAGGGTTATAATTTTACAACACTTTCGCCCCGTTGGCCGTCAGCTTAAAGGTGGCGCCCAGCAGGTCAGCGGCGCCGCGGCACATCAGTATGCGGTTCAGGAAAATTTCGAAATATTCGTACATCGAGCAGATGTCCGTGTCGATCTGCAGATTCAGCGAGATGACCTTTTTGTCGGTGTTGATCTTTAATGTCTGGTCCGTTACGGCATAGTTGACCCGGTCGTGGATGTCAAAGCTGGCTTTGGGCTTTTCCCGCACGCGGCTGCGGCGCACATCGGTTTTGTCGCCAATAATCAGCGCAGCCGAAATGGGGTCCACCGCGCCGCCGGTGGATTCGTCATGGTTGGAAATGGCCGAAACAATGGTAATGCGGTCCGCAACGCTCAAATCATACTGCTTCAAAATCTCGTTGGCCAGCAGGCCGCCGTATTCCGCGTGGTGGGTGCGGTTGATGGCGTTGCCGATATCGTGCATGTACCCGGCAATTTTAGCAAGCTCAATATCATGGGCGCTGTAGTCAAACTTTTTCAGGATGTGCGCAGCGGTTTCCGCCACATGGATGCAGTGCGCCTGCGAATGGTCGGTAAAGCCCAAAAGTCCCAAATTCTGGTTGCCCTTTTTCAGCAGCTCGTTTACTTCGGCATTGTGTTTGATGTCGTGGTAGGTCATCGTGATCCACACTTTCCTGTTGGTTCTTAGGCAATACCGCATAATTCTAAGTGCCGCAGCCGCCGGAGCGGTGCTTAAGCCGTCAGGCGGGAATTGTGCGGTGTTGCCCTTAATTTCAGTATAGGCCATTTGGCTGCGGGCTGCAACCATACCGATGTAAAGTTACGGTGAATCTTTTGCAAAGTGCGGGCTTACCCTAGGGTGTCAGATACACCTTAGTTTTTTCAGCGTGCCGTCCGGCAGCAGGGCAACGGTATCGCCCTCCTGGATGTTCTGGGCAGTCAGGGCTTCATCGGGGTAGGGAAGCACCCGCTGGGTACCGGCGGCATCGGCCAGCAGAACATCACACAGCACCGGCTGCCCGGCAGGCAGCTCCTCACAGCCATACAGCTGTTCATCAATGCGCAGAACGCGGCAGGTCATAATACAATACACTCCTTTGCCTACAGAGGCGGTCATCCGTTACACTTTAAGGCAATACCGCATAATTCTAAGTGCCGTAGCTGCCGGAGCGGTGCTTAAGCCGCAAGGCGGGAATCGTGCGGTGTTGCCTTAAGGATACCGCTCCCGCACACGCCTGTCAAACCCCGCTTGCAATTTGGACGGGGATATGGGATAATGGCTTACAGCAAAGGGCCGTGCCGTTTGCGCCCGGCCGGATTGACCGGCGGAACGGGGCACAGGAACGCCCCCCGATTTTTCCCCGAAAGGTGGATGTTTTTTATGTTGATACGCACCGCAGTCCCCGCCGATGCCGCCGCGCTGGCGGAGGTGGAGGCCCTCTGCTTCCCCGCAGCGGAAGCCGCGCCGGAACAGCAGTTCAGGGACCGTCTGCAGGCTTATGCCGGACACTTTTGGTTGATGTTTGACGGTGAAACGCTGATTTCTTTTGTGGACGGTATGGTGACAGACCAGCCCGATCTGACCGATGATCTATACGAAAATGCCGCTCTGCACAGCGAAACCGGCGCATGGCAGATGATTTTTGGCGTGGTGACCCGGCCAGAGTACCGCAAACACGGTCTGGCAGCCCAGCTGCTGAACCGCGCCATTGCCGATGCCCGCCAGCAGGGCCGCAAGGGTCTGGTACTGACCTGTAAGGACAAACTAGTACACTATTACGCCAAATTTGGCTTTGTGAACGAGGGTGTTTCCCAATCCACCCACGGCAATGTGGCGTGGAACCAGATGCGGCTGACATTTTAACAGGGATATAGAATGAAGCAAGCCCCCGGCAGGCAGCGGAGCACGGTTCATACGCTGTAAACTTGCCGGGGGCTTGTTTATTCTTTGGGCAATACCGCACAATTCCCGCCTTGCGGCTTAAGCACCGCTCCGGCAGCTGTGACCGGCCTGCTGAAACGGCGCTCAATCCACAACCGGAACATCCAGCCCGAACTCCTGCGGGCGGAACCGCGGGCAGACATTTTCGGCGGTGCAGATGACCGAAGCCGCCAGCCGGCTGCCAATGCCGCAGGCTTCCGCCATCGTTTTGCCATAAGCGCGGCCAATGACCGTACCGGCAAAGAACGCATCGCCTGCGCCGGTGGTATCGATCACGTTTACCTTTTTGGCGGGTACAATGCCACTTTCGCCATCCGCGCAGGCGTACACCGCGCCTTTGTCCCCCATGGTAACAACCATGCAGGGGATGCGGGCGCTGCCTACATTAGCGGCCAGCGTGCGGCACATTTCCTCCGGCCCCATATGGTCGTATTCGTCAGAAAAGAGGATCCCCGCTTCCTGCTGGTTGCAGACAAAACAGTCGATTTGCTGCAAAAAGTCACGCCGCTCCATGGCAATGCTCATGTTGGAAACCGCGGCATATACCTTTTTGTGGTATTTCTGTGCAAAATACAAGACCTGCTTTACAGTGTCTTTTTCCAGATCAAGTTCAATGGCAATGCCATCGCAGTCCTTAAAAATTTCATCGCCTTTTTCGGCCAGCAGGTCGGTCAGGGGATTGGTGTCCGGCCGCTTGGAGATGGCGGCCACCACATCGCCCTCATTATTGAACACAGCCAGCCAGGTGCCCATGCCGTCCGGCACGCGCTGGATATAGCGGGTGTTCACCTTGTGGCGCGCCAGTTTATCAATCACATCCTGCCCTGTGCCAGTGTCATCCACCAGGCTTACAAAGGTGGGGCGCAGCTCCACGTTGGCGATATCCTCCGCCACATTGCGGCACACACCGCCGTGTACCTGTTCTACCCGCCCGGCGTTGCGCCCGCCCGGAATATAGGTGGCAAGGGGATACCCCTTGATATCAACAAAAACTGCGCCGATGACAACGATCCCCATGCAAAACGCCCTTCCTTACCCAGGGTGCAGCGGAAAACAAGGAAACCGACTGAATGTTCGTCTTTTCAGCTGCACCGTATAACTGTAAACTTATGATGAACAGTTTACATGATTGGGGCCGAAAAAGCAAGGCTGGCGGCGATTTTTGCCGCTTTTGCGGCAAATTGTACCGCACGGACGGAATCTTTATCTCCTATTTACAATGATTTTCCGCGGTGCTATAATAACAGCGAAAAACCGACCGACCGGTCGGTCAAGCGCGCTGAAAAAGCTCCGTTTCCCCCTAAAAAGGGGCGCCACACGGCGGCTGCGCTGCGCTTCGGCGCTCCTTCCTTTTGGGGCAGCCTGAACCCGGCCGGTCGGTCACATCCGCCAACATAGGCCCGCCCAACGTGCGGGCAAAGGGAACAAACAAATGCCAAAATACAGTGTTAAAAAGCCATTTACCGTACTTGTGGCGGTCATATTGGTGATGGTGCTGGGCTTTGTAAGCCTGACCGGCATGCAGACAGACCTGCTGCCCAATATGAACCTGCCCTACCTGCTGGTCATTACCACCTACCCCGGCGCCAGCCCGGAACAGGTGGAAAGCGATGTGACCCAGCCGCTGGAAAACAGCCTTTCCACCCTGAATGGTGTAAAGAACGTGACCAGCCAGAGCAACGAAAACTACAGCCTTGTCATTCTGGAATACCAGGACGACACCGACATGGACAGCGCCATGGTCAAGGCCAGCACCGCCGTGAACCAGCT
>OBAE01000658.1_pt1 | contig 24294 bp, 20 predicted proteins | sample 1517641 | NCBI WGS metagenome assembly OBAE01 (sample SAMN04571701, study PRJEB22368) | human gut metagenome | biome: human gut; material: stool | host: Homo sapiens | place: Luxembourg | collected 2012-08-30 | reverse complement strand
CAGATGAAAAAACAAATATTTTTCCCCGCCTTTTTGGTTGCGATCTTTTTATGGTCCGGGAATATTCAGGCTCAGGTTGAAGATGTGGCCAATCCGCTGTTGAAATATGTCAATCGGAACAATGGACTCAGATTTACTGCCGGAGGCCGTTTGTTTACCGATGTAGCTTATTATCATTCCGAATATACACCGATGAAATCGGGGGCTGCTATTACCGATGCACGTATCCGTACTTCATTGAAATACAAACAATTCTATTTTTATGCCGATTTCGATTTTTCTAAAGGTTCTTTCAAACAGAAGAATATTTTCGGACAATACAACTTTAAAGAGAATTACCGGGGGGTACAGAGTGTGAAAGCCGGTTATTTTTGCGAGCCTTCTACGATGGCTTACAATACGAGTCTTTATAACTATCATTTTATTTCCCGTCCGGCAGTCGTCAATGCTTTGGCGCCTGGCCGAAGTCTGGGGATTACTTATAAGTTTTTCAATCAGAAGGTGTTGGCCGATCAGGGTATTTTTGCCGAAAATAAATACAATGATCAGATCAGCGGATTTCAGGGGTTTAGTCTGAGCGGTCGTTGGTTGTATAAGGTGATCAACGACGATTATATGACGCTGCATGTCGGATTGGGATTGCGTTACTCCCGGATAAATACCGGACGGGTAGTCGATGACGATGCTTTTAAAACTGAAGTAACTATAGAGTCGGCCATGGAAACTTATGTGGATGCGACTACAAAATTTCTGAATGCCGATGTCGCCTGGGCTAAGAATATTCTCGATCTGAATCCGGAACTCTTGTTTAAGACCGACCGTTTTTTCGTCCGCGGGGAATATCTGTATAAACGTTTGTACAAAGACCGGCCCGATTTTGAATTATTCACCAATCAACTGGGAGGAGTATGGAGTTGGACGACGCTGGATGCCTGGAAAGCCGGTAACCCGATCCGCAGTACCAAATTCGACGGTGGTTATGTAGAAGCCGGCTATCTGATCATGGGCAACCGTTATACCTACAACGACGAATACGGTTTACTGGACGGTATGAATGAAAAGAATTCGCTGGAAATCGTCGCCCGTTATAGCATTGTCAATCTCAACGATATCAATAAAGGAGATTTTTTCCTGATCGGAAAGCATGTTTTCTACCCGGGCGGAGTCGTTTCGGATTATCCTCCTGTCTCGACGAGTATCGGAGGGGGTAAAATGCAGGCGGCTACCGTCGGTTTGAACTATACACTGAATCAGTATATCAAGGTGATGGGGGAATACAAATACAGCCGTTTGAGTAATGTGTATTATCCGATGGATAAGAATTTCCATGAATTACAGATGCGGTTGATGGTTTCGTTTTAGTTTTACCGGACAGCAATGATAAAAATCAGCGAGATACTGTCAGGAAACAGTATCTCGCCAAAATATACTTTTTAAGGAATGCCTGTCTGGATTTTTGCCTTATTAGCCTCCTTATATTAAAATGATGTATATAAAACAGAAACAGGATCTCCGGCGGTTGTAAATGCATTGATGGCCGGTGGGGTTATGTGATAAAAGGTTAGGTCGTCTTTATAATGATTATTGTTTAAAATGATTTTTTTCCCTGACTTTTTAAAATAATAGACCAAAAACGGCATATCATCTAAAGCTTCACATTCAAAAATAAAATGGATATACTTGTCATTTTCGTAATAACGATTCATGTGTGCTATATCCGGTTGTAGAAAGTATATACCTTGAGGTGTTTTTTCTAATTTGCCATTATACGCGAACTCTTGAAAATCAATGTATCGGGCTGGGATTAATTCTTGCTCTGTAACTCTGTATAGCATTTGTTCAAATTCTCGCTGCCATAATATTTCATTATTGCATTTGGTAAATGGTTTTAGAGGTCGGCAGTTGTAATGAGGGGTGTATTTTAAGTATGAGTTAATCCGTTTTTTGTTACGATAATCCCAAAGTACGACTTGGTCTTCAAATGCAGCTCCATTAAAAATAAGTATCGAATCATTTAGTATTTCAAAAGAGTCGGCAAAAAAAGGTAATTCTTGCAGAGCAATTGGCATCCCGTTTAATTCCTGATCCTTCACAAATCAAATCCAATGGCTTGGTGCTAAATTTGACTTTATAACAAGCATTTGAGCCTTGTTGGGTAGGAGTACACTGTTCTAAATTACCATCGGCACGGCATTTCAAGGAAAAGCCTGATTTGTTATTGGGACATGTACAGCTTACTGATTTGAGTTTATCTCCTTTGTTGTATCCTTCATCTTGTGCCAGTGCTTCTATATTGTATACAAATATAGGTTGTAAAAAATTATTAGAGCGATCAAAACTAATAAAACTTATGATTTGGCTTAATAATGTAGCTGTTATTAATATTAGAAAGTAGCAAGACGAATCGTTGGGTAAAGTCTTTCAACCAGCTATTTTTTTTCTTTTGGGTTTAACATTGTTTGTCATAACAAAAATATATTGATTTTAAGAAAAACAAAAAATATTCTCAATTATTTCAAATATTGAAATCAAGTATTTTTTGTCCCTATTTGTAATATGAGAAGTAACTGTATCACGCATTCTGTTCCGCAATAGGTTTGTTGTATACAGTATGGATGTATCCTGTTTTCTAAGGGAATCTGACTTTTTATTTTTTTGCTGTGTAAGTTTTGCCACATTATTTTTACCTTTGTCGAAATCAATTTAGAAGAAAATTGAATACAAAGGATTTACTGCAAAAATATCTCTCTGCCCGGGCGGTGAAAAAGTTAACGGAGCTGTTAACTACCCGTAGTGACCGGAAATACAGACTTGTCAACAATGCCGGTTCGGTGACTTCCCTGATTGTCGGAGCCATGCGTATCACCCGGCCGGGGTTGCGGGTCGTTGTGCTGAACGACCGGGAAGAAGCTGCCTATTTTTATAATGATATATTGGCTTTGGCCGATGAAAAACAAATCGCCTTTTTGCCTTCTTCTTATCGCAGGATGATTAAAGAGGAAGAGAAAGATAACGATTCGGTCCTGGTGCGTACCGAAGTGCTGAATAATATCCGGAATGGCGAAGTCGATACTTTGATTACTTATCCGGAAGCATTGGCTGAAAAGGTCGTCGACCGGGAAGTGCTTTCCCGCATGTCGATGGTGGTGAATCAGGGAGATGCCTTATCGATTTCTTTCGTCGAAAATCTTTTGGTAGAATACGGGTTCGAACGGAATGATTTTGTCTATGAACCGGGACAGTTTTCGATCCGGGGGAGTATTGTGGATGTGTATTCTTTTGCAGAAGAACAGCCGGTCCGGATAGATTTTTTCGGAGATGAGGTCGAATCGATTCGTTTCTTTGATATCGAGACCCAGTTGTCCGATAAAAAGACCGGGAAAGTATCGATCGTTCCTGATCTCAGTGGCAAAACAGAGGCCGGAGGATTTAAACATACGGACTTGAGTTCCTATTTCTCTGTTAAACCGGTCTGGTGGATCAAAAATGGGATGTTCCTTCACGATAAAGTGAAAGCTTTATATGCCGAAGCCGGGGAAGAGCTCGTCACTTCTGCCGAAGGACTGATGAATTATCTCGAAGATTGCCATGTGGTGGAATGGGGACCGGATATGTATTTCCGGGGAGAAACGATAGACGTAGCCTGTGAACCTCAGCCTCCGACCAACAAGCATTTCGATTTGCTGGCAGAGACTTTGCAATCCCGCCAAGCCAACGATTACCGGTTGTATATCTGTTCGAACAATGAAATGCAAATCCAGCGTATCCGGGATATTTTTAAAGATAAAGGATACGAAATCGGTTTTACCTGGCTGGAAGGCGTAATACATGAAGGATTTTCGGATTCGAATGAAAAGATTTGTGTTTATACGGAACATCAGATTTTCGATCGTTATCATAAATACCGCCTGCAGACTACCCGCATCCGGCAGGGGAGGGAATCGATCACCCTGGGAGAATTGCAAAATTTGCATCCGGGGGATTATGTCGTGCATATCGACCATGGGATCGGACGATTCGGCGGACTGGTCAAAATCAACAACGATGGCAACGAACAGGAAGCGATCCGGCTGGTATATAAGAATAATTCGGAGTTGTATGTCGGATTGCATTCCCTGCATAAAATATCCAAATATAAGGGGAAAGACGGTGTTCCTCCTGTCGTGAACAAATTAGGAGGAGACGCCTGGAATAAACTTAAACAGAAAACTAAGTCCCGGGTAAAAGATATTGCAAGGGAGTTGATCGCCCTCTATGCCCGTCGCAAGAAAGAAGCTGCTTTTGCTTTTTCTAAAGATAGTTATTTGCAGGAAGAAATGGAAGTGTCGTTTATGTATGACGAGACTCCCGATCAGATAAAAGCGATCGAAGCGGTAAAAGCCGATATGGAAAAACCTCAGGTAATGGACCGCCTGATCTGTGGAGATGTGGGATTTGGGAAGACTGAAGTTGCAATCCGGGCCGCTTTTAAGGCGGTAGCCGATAGCAAACAGGTGGCTGTCCTGGTGCCGACGACTGTTTTGGCTTATCAGCATTACCATACTTTTTCCAGGCGGCTGGAAGGCATGCCTTGTCGGGTGGAATATATCAGCCGGATGAAGAAACCCGGAGAAATTAAGAAAATCCTGAACGATCTGAAGGAAGGCAAAGTAGATATCATAATCGGTACCCATCGGCTGACCAGCAAAGATGTCGTATTTAAAGATCTGGGATTGTTGATCGTCGATGAGGAACAAAAATTCGGAGTCGGGGTAAAGGAAAAACTGAAGACCCTGAAATTGAATGTAGATACCCTGACTATGACGGCGACTCCGATCCCGCGTACTTTACAATTTTCATTGATGGGAGCCCGCGATATGTCGATTATCCGTACTCCGCCGCCTAACCGTTATCCCATTGTAACGGAATTGCACCGTTTCGATGAGCAGCTGATCAAAGAGGTGATTCTTTATGAAATGGCCCGTAACGGTCAGGTGTTTTTTATCCACAACCGGGTCGAGACCATCCGGGATATTCAGGGCATGCTGCAACGGATTGTCCCGCAGGTGAAAACCTGTGTTGCACATGGACAAATGGAAGGCGAAGAACTTGAAAAAGTGATGCATGATTTTGTCCGGGGCGATTACGATGTTTTGATCGCTACGACTATTATCGAGTCGGGGCTGGATATTCCGAATGCCAATACGATGATCATCAACCAGGCCCAGAATTATGGGCTTAGTGATCTGCACCAGCTGAGAGGCCGGGTGGGACGTTCGAATAAAAAGGCTTTTTGTTATTTATTGACCCCTCCTTTGGATACGGTTAATTCGGATGCCAGGCGCCGGCTGAAAGCGATCGAAGATTTCAGCGGTTTAGGAAGTGGTTTTAATATAGCGATGCAGGACCTTGATATCCGCGGGGCCGGGAATATCCTGGGAGCGGAACAGTCGGGATTTATTGCTGAAATCGGTTACGAAACCTATCAGCGTATATTGAATGAAGCTCTGCTGGAATTACGCGAAGAAGAGTTCCCTGGAATGGAAACGCCTCCGACCGAACAAAAGCAGGCTTACGTTGCCGATTGTGTGATCGAATCCGATTTCGAAGTATTGATTCCGGATACCTATGTGGAGAATATCAGCGAGAGAATTCGGCTGTATCGGGAGTTGGACAATATTCCGGATGAGGCTGGCCTGGAGAAATTCGGGCAAGAGCTGAAAGACCGTTTTGGCGAAATTCCGGCACAGGTGACCGGATTGATGGAAATTGTGAGGATGAGACGCCGGTGTATGGATTTAGGGATCGAGAGATTATTGGTGAAGAATGGGAAAATGATCATGTATTTTGTCGGCGAACAGACTTCTCCTTTTTATCAGTCGGCCTTGTTTGCCGCTATACTGAGGTTTGTGCAGCTGCAAATTTTGCCTTGCCGGTTCAGTGAAAAAAATAATAAATTATCGCTCGTGTTTACAGAAATTACGAATATTATGAAAATGTCGCGTTATGTGCGGGAGATGTGGGAGAAAACAGAGGCAGGTAACAGATGATAGATCAGAGATTTGAATTTTAGGCAATGAATTTGGTAATCGATATCGGGAATACCCGTAGTAAATATGCTTTTTTTCAGGAAGACCGGCTGATCGGGGTAAACTATCGGTTGGATTCGATTCTTGAAGACATTCGGGTATGGAAAGAAAAAGGGGAAAAGGTTTGGATATTTCTTACCGGAAGTGGTCATATCGATTCCGAAATGCAGCTGGCTATAAAAGAGCAAGCCGATTACTGGCTGGAAGCTTCGCCTGCTTTGGAGGTACCGTTGAAAATCGGATATGCTACTCCCGAGACCTTGGGATTCGACCGGATCGCTATTTGTGTCGGAGCAAAGAGTTATTACCCGGGGGCTTCCCTCTTGGTGATCGATTCGGGTACCTGTATCACTTATAATTATGTCTCGGCCGAGGGCGTGTTTCTGGGAGGAAATATTTCTCCCGGATTGGAAATGCGTTTCAACGGACTGCACCGGTTTACAGCCCGCCTGCCTTTGGTGACACCGACAGAAACCTATGGAGGAATAGGACAGTCGACAGAAGAAGCTATCCGGAATGGCGTGATGTCTGGTATGCTTTTTGAGGTACAACAGTATATAGAATGCTTTCTCGGACAATACCCGGAAGGACATGTGTTGATTACGGGGGGAAATGCACATTTTTTGGAAAGACATCTGACTCCGGATATTTTATTTTGTAAATATCTTAGTTTTGTAGGATTGAATGAGATCTTGAAATATGTTAAAAAGTCGAACTATTAGCTAAAATACAGGTGTTCCCTATATATTAAAAGAAAAATAGTGATATTTTTGCAGAGTAAGCTTAGATAAGTAACTAACAAAACATTAAATACATCGGTTAAAAAAGATAAGATCATGAAAAAGATTGTGGCTTTAGCATTCGGTATTTGTCTTATGGGAGGGGCAGTCAGTGCGCAGACACTCGACTCCAAATACGGACTGGATAGTGTGAAAACGTTGGAGAATGCTTCTATTTATTCAGAATTTCTTAAACAAAAAAATTATAAGGAAGCTTTGCCTGCCTGGCGGTATGTTTTTAATAACGCTCCCAAGTTTCAGATGCTTACTTATACCAAAGGGGAAGATCTGTTGATCAATATCTATCAGCAGACAAAAGATAAGACTTATGTGGATACCTTGATGATGTTGTATGATCAATGGGCGAAATATTTTGGGGATCATCAAAGGTATGGAGAAGGTTATATTTTGGGAAAGAAAGGGGCTACTTTATATCGTTTCGGAGGGGATGATACTAAAAAAACAGCTTTTTCTTATTTGGCTAAATCATTCGAGCTCGAAGGTAATAAAACTCACCCGATCACGGTGCAAACCATGTTTTTCGGAGCCGGGGATCTGCTGAAAAAAGGAGAACTGTCGAAAGATGAATACATCACTCTTTATATGAAAGTTTCCGGTTTTATCGATGATGGAATCAAAAATGCCAAACAACCCAAAACGGTTGAAGCGTTCAAAACGATGAAGGGGAATGTGGATGCTATGTTTTTCAATGCCGGTGTAGCAGATTGTGAAACCTTGAATAACTTGCTTTCTGCAAAATACGAAGCCAATAAGGAAGATGTCGCTAACTTGAAAGAGGTGGCTTCTCTGTTACGGCGGAGCGAATGTGTCGATTTGCCTTTATATGCAACTGTAGCTGAGCAATTGTACCAATTGGATCCGACTGCTGATGCGGCTTATAGCTTGGCTATCATGTTCCTGAAACGTCAGGAATTCGATAAAACCGAAGGTTATCTGAAAGAAGCGATCGCGAAATCCGAAGATAACGAGGCTAAAGCTGAATATTACCTGAAAATGGCTCAGTTGCAATTGGCTAAAAAGCAATATCAGGCGACTAAGACTAATGCGCTGGAAGTGCTGAAACTTAATCCGAACAACGGAACCGCATTGATGCTGATCGGAAAAGCCTATGCCAATTCGGCCTCCAATTACGGAGAAGACGATTTTGACCACGCATCCGTATTCTGGGCTGCTGTCGATAAATTCCAAAAAGCAAAACAAGTGGATCCTGCTATGACAGAAGAAGCGGATAAATTGATCGGAATTTATTCCCAACATTTCCCGAGTAAAGACGAGGCTTTCTTCCGTAGTGTTACCGATGGAGCAACCGTTAAAATCGGTAGTTGGATCAACGAATCGACCAAAGCACGTTTCAGAAAATAGTAAGTCGTATATTAATGAGTGTTTCTTCACGTATACTTTATATGAAAAGCATTATTGTTCTTCTGGGAGCAATAATGCTTTTAGCATGTAAAAATGATATCAAAGAAGTCAATGCATTGGCTGAGCGGGAGAAACGTCCCGATATGACCGGTGAAAACCTGGAATTGGTCTATTCCGATTCTGCCCGGATCAAATACAGGGTATTGGCCCCGGAATACATAAAAGTAAATAGGGAAAAAGAAAAATATGAAGAGTTTCCGAAAGGGATCCATGTACTTTCTTATGATCCTGCAGGAAAGATGATCGGTTCGATTAAAGCGAAATATGCCAAAAAGCTGGAAGATGAAATGCTTTGGGAGGCGCGTAATGAAGTGGTGATAATCAATGCAGAGGGGAAAAAGCTCGAAACCGAATTACTCTATTGGGATATGAAAAAAGAATTGATCTATTCCGACCGTTATGTCAAGTTGAGTGCCGACGGACAAATTATCGAAGGTAATAACGGCTTCCATTCCGATCAGAATCTGAATCATCCGGTGTTTGAGAATATTTCAGGTAGTATCGAAGTTGAAAAGCAACAACGTAAGCAATGACAGCAACCCTTTCGGTGATATTGATTTGTCTTCTGTTATCTGCATTCTTTTCGGGAATGGAGATCGCTTTCCTGACTTCTAATAAATTACGGATCGAGATCGATAAGTCTAAAAAAGGAGTCACTCAGGCTCTCATCGATCTGTTCATTTCGCATTCCGGGATGTATATTACGACTTTATTGGTAGGTAATAATGTCGTCATGGTGATCTACGGTATTTTTATGTCCGATCTGCTGGTCAAACAGTTCGAATTTTTACATTTATCGATCGGGGTCGAACTGTTTGTCGATACCCTCGTTTCGACTCTGATCATTTTGGTTTTTGCTGAATTTTTGCCGAAGACCGTATTCCGCTTACGGTCTAATCTGTTTTTGAAGTTATTTTCTGTTCCTGTTTTTTTGTTTTATCTGTTGTTTTTTCCGTTGTCTTATTTTTCGGTGTGGTTAGGAGGATGGTTGCTGCGGATTTTTACCGGACGGAAATTAGGGCATAAAGAACCCAACCGGGCTTTTGGAAAAGTAGATTTGAACAACCTGATCGAGGAAGGAGAAGTCAATGCTCGGCAGGAGGAGGAAATGCACGAGATCAAACTTTTTCGGAATGCACTCGATTTTTCCGAAGTGAAGCTGAGGGAGTGTATCGTTCCCCGCCCTGATGTCGTAGCCTTGTCTATCGACAGTTCGATCGAAGAGTTGACCCAACTCTTTATCGATACCGGATTGTCCCGGATTTTGATTTATAAAGAAAGTATCGACGATATTATCGGTTATGTTCATATATCGACTCTTTTCAAAGATCCTCCGACGATTGCCAAAGCGTTGAGCCGGGTATTGATCGTACCTGAGACGATGTCTGCACAACGGCTGTTGAATTTGTTTATCCGGGACCAGAAAAGTGTTGCCGTTGTCGTCGATGAATTCGGTATTACAGCCGGGATCGTTACTATCGAAGATATTATGGAGGAAATTTTCGGAGAGATTGAAGATGAACATGACCACCTCAATCTGAAAGAAGTGATGATTTCCGAACAAGAATATATTTTTTCAGGACGTTTGGAGGTGGATTACTTGAATGAAAAATATCACCTGGATCTGGAAGAGCGTGAAGAGTATGAGACGCTTGCCGGTTTGGTGTTGTATTTCAATCAAAGTATTCCTCAGGAAGGGGAAACTATTGTTGTAAATGATTTAACATTTAAAATATTGAGTGTTAAAAATGCAAGAATAGAGGAAATCAAAGTGTGTATGTGATTTTTTATCTTTTTTTGTTTTAAATTTTGGTAACCTTTTGCAAAAAATGGTTATTTTTACCACAAAATTCTAAGCATAGGCTCGAGTGTGTGATGAGAGTATGTGTGTTATGTGTTGCTTTCTTGATGATTGGTTTGATTGTCAATGCGCAGCAGGATCCTCAGTTTAGTCAGAATATGTTCAACCATATGACGATTAATCCGGCTTTTGCGGGATTACAGAACAGATGGGTGATCTCCGGGATTTACCGGAATCAATGGCTGGCTATGGATGGTGCTCCGGAGACATATGCTTTGAATGTTGACGGTCCCTTCAGAATAAAAAGAAGCGATGGAGGGATCGGATTGAACATGATGAGTGACAAGCTCGGTATGCAGACGAATTTGCATCTGATGCTGAATTATTCATATAAGTGGGCTTTACGTCCGGGAGTATTGAGTGTAGGTTTAAAATTTGGTTTAATCAATGCGAAGATCGAGGGAAAATATTATATCCCCGATGATGAAGACCATACGCCGTCCGGGGATGACGAGGCTTTGAACGGAACCGATGTAAACGTTTCGAAGATGATGTTCGACCTGGGAGGAGGAATTTTTTTTACAGGAAAGCAAGGTTATGCCGGAGTCGCTGTCGCGCATTTGACAAAGCCTGAAATGACTGTCGGGTTGACTGGAAGATTCTTTTTTACACCTCACTTGTATTGTACCGGAGGGTATACGGTCCCGATCGGATTACGGTGGGATTTGCAGCCTTCGGTATTTATGAAGACTGATTTCAGAAGTTTACAGTATAGTGTAAATGTGAATGTAGTTTATCATAAAATGTATTGGGGAGGAGTATCTTACCGCTATCAGGAAGCCCTGATTTTTATGGGAGGTATGGAGTTGAAAAATGGAATTATGGTTGGATACAGTTACGACTGGAATGTGTCGGATGTCGGTAAATACACAGGCGGTTCACATGAAGTGACGGTGGCTTATCATTTCGGTCTTCAATGGGGAAAACGACAGAAAATATATAAGAGTGTAAGATTTTTGTAAAATAGATATACTATGTACATCAGATGGTTTGCAGTTGTCTTTATTGTTTCATTATTATATGCTTGTTCACCGTATAACGGAGGGGGATAGCTGACAGGAACACGTAAAACAAAAAAATGGTTTGAACCTCAACCTTATGGGATGGTGCTGATTCCTACCGGTAGCCTGAATATCGGAAATAACGATGAGGATATCACCTGGGCGATGTCCGCAACGTCGAAAACCGTATCGATACAGGCCTTTTGGATGGATGAAACCGAAATTACCAATGATGAATACCGGCAATTTGTCGGGTGGGTACTCGATTCTATCCGCCGGCAGCGTCTTGCCGACGAAGGACATGACGAGTTTCTGGTGAAAAGCCGGAAAGGAGAAGTGCTCGACCCACCCCGTCTGAATTATCATACCCGGATAGATATGCGCAAGGATGAATACAAAGAAGCTCTTGCCGGTTTACTCTATCAGGGAGACGACCGTATCGGTGAAGGTGAGTTGGATGTGAGAAAGTTGGAATATGCGTATTCCTGGTACGATTTTGCGCAGGCTGCTAAAAATGACCATTATTATGATCCTGCTTCCGGCACTTATAAAGGAGGATTCGTTATCAACGCCGAAGGAGAGAAAGAGGCTATAAAAGGGCGTTCGTCTTTTATTATGAAAAAGAAGGTAAAAGTATATCCCGATACACTTTGTTGGCTGAAAGATTTGACTTATGCTTACAACGAACCTTTTGTCAGGGAATATTTTTCACATATCGGTTATGACAATTATCCGGTTGTCGGTGTCAACTGGCATCAGGCCCAGGCTTTCTGTAATTGGAGGACCCAATATTTCAACAGTAATGCCGGAGTCCGGGTACAAGCCTGGCGTTTACCGAATGAGGTAGAATGGGAATATGCAGCCCGGGGAGGACTGAGTGGCGCCAAATATCCTTGGGGCGGTCCCTATACCCGGAATAAAAAGGGATGCTTCCTGGCTAATTTCAAACCTTTACGCGGAAATTACATCAGTGACGGCGGATTCACTACGGTACCTACGAGCCGAACGGTTTCGGACTGTACGATATGGCCGGAAATGTAGCCGAATGGACGGGAGATGCTTTCGACGAATCGGCTTATCAGGTGACGCATGACCTGAGTCCTTACTATCAGATAACAGCTAAAAAATCCGATAATAAAATATTGAAGCGGAAAGTGATACGCGGTGGTTCGTGGAAAGATATCGCCTATTTTATGCAATGCGGTGTCAGAACCTATGAATATGCCGATTCGGCCAGAAGCTTTATCGGATTTAGAACAGTGAGAACAAGAATCGAATATTAAAAATATTAATGCTATGAAATTATTCCAGACAAAGGCGTATAAAGTTTTGATGAACTATGTGTACGGTTGGGGTGCCTCTGCCGTGATTATCGGTGCTTTATTCAAGATTATGCACTTCCCCGGCGCGGGTATAATCCTGACGATCGGTATGTTGGTAGAAGCTTTTATTTTCTTTTTGTCGGCTTTTGAACCGGCCCTCGAACATTATGATTGGTCCAGGGTTTTTCCTGCTTTGAGTTCGAAAGAAATAGAGCAGGGGGATAATGTTCCGGTACAGATGCCTGTCGGGATGACGGGGAATCCCGTGCAGACTGTCAGGAGTACAGTAAGTGGGAAGATCGATTTGGGCCTGGAAGCCGAAGACCTCGATAAATTGAAGACAGGTATCCATAAGATTGCAGAAACTGCCGATAATTTTGCCGGAATTGTCGGAAATGCACCCGAAGTAGCTCAAAAGATCGCCAAAGCTTCGGCTTCTTTCGAAGAATTGGGAGAACGTACTTCACAAGTGAGTAAAGCATTGGAAGAATCTGTCCGTGGTATTTCGTCCGGTTGCGAGGAAATCAACAGTATGCTGCTGGATTCTGCTCAGTCTCTGACCCGGCAGATGAAAGAAAATTGCGAGAAACTATCCATGGGAATGGGAAGTTCGGCCGAACATTTTTCTAGTCTGGGTAAATTGATGGAAGAACAGTTGCAGCATGTAAAATCACAAACTTCGAATTATGCGCAACAATTGGCCGGTATTAGTAAAAATATCAGTGCCTTGAATGCATTATACGAATTGCAGATCCAGGAGACGAAAGATTGTCTGGATACGTTCCGGGGAATGCAGGGAGATATGGGGGAGATGCTGGAACATGTGTCTCTGAGCCTGGATAGTGCCAAATTATTCAAACAGGAATCCCAGCAATTGGCCAATAACGTGGCTTCTTTGAATTCTGTGTACGGTAATATGCTGAGTGTGGTTAATAATAATTGATAAGAACTATTTCTGATGGGTGCAAAAAATTGTCCAGAGACCCCGAGGCAGAAAATGATCGGTATGATGTATCTGGTGCTGACAGCTATGTTAGCATTGAATGTGTCGGCGGATGTGTTGGATGCCTTTACGAAGGTACAACAGGGGTTGACTTCGACTATAGCCAACTTTACGAAGAAAAATGCAGATTTGTACAACGATATAGAGATGGCTTATAACCTCAATCAGACCAAGGTGGCTGCAGTGAGGGAGAAAACGAACGAAATACGGAAATCCACCCAGGAATTGGTGGATTATATCGAGCAGCTCAAATATAAAATGGTGGTATTGGCCGATGGAGAGGAAGACGCGGATGTGATGAATATAAAAGCGAAGGATAACCTGGATATCGGCGGACAAGTAATGGTATTGCAGGGGAAAGGCAAAGAATTGAGAGAAATGATTACTGCTTACCGGGAACAATTGTCCGGTTTGATCGCCGACAAAGATTCGGTATTGAAAAATTCCGTGCTGACCCACCTGGCTACCGACGACCCTAAACCGGTAGACGGCGAATTCAAGTCTTGGGAAGTCTCCAAGTTCGAAGGGATACCGTTGGTTGGAGTCGTTACTTTATTGACGATGTATCAGGCCGATATCCTGAGTACCGAGTCGGATGTCGTGAAGTATCTTTTCTCTTCGATGGATGCAGAGTCGTTCAAATTCAATAAATTGGAAGCTTTGGTCATCCCGGAATCCCGTTATATTTTAAAAGGAGAAACCTTTAAGGCAAAGATTATGCTGGCTGCTACCGACTCTACTCAGAAACCGGTAGTGATTGCAAATGGCAGAAATGTGGCTTATCAGGGGGATTATGCCGTTTATTCCGAACCGGCGACAACAGCCGGGTTTAGAAAAGTCAAAGGGGTGATCAATTATATCACTCCTTCGGGAACCAGCCTGCCGCGTGATTTCGAACTGGAATATGAAGTAGCCGATCCGGCAGTCGTGATCTCTCCGACGAAAATGAATGTTTTCTATTTAGGAGTCGATAATCCGGTTGCTTTGGCTGCTCCCGGTATTTCCCCGGAAGCGATCGAACCGCAGATTACCAACGGTACGATCCATAAGCAGGAAAACGGTAAGTATATCGTTCGGCCGGCCGTGGCAGGAAAACCTTGCTCTATTACTGTAATGGCTGATGTACAGGGACAGAAAAGGGAGTTACAAACCCAGACTTTCCGGGTGAAAGAAGTGCCTGATCCTGTGGCTAAAGTAAATGGGCAGAAGGGAGGAAAAATTAAGAAAAATGTCTTGATGGCTGCCGGACAGGTCGATGTTGAGATGGAAAATTTCGATTTCGATATGAAATTTACAGTAGAGAATTTTAGCATATATACGGTTATCGACGGTTTTGTGCAGGAAGTGACGAAATCGGATAAAGGAAACTTTAGCGATGCACAGCTGAAGATGATCGGTAAATTGAAACGTAATCAGGCTTTGACGATAGAGAATATCGTCGTGAAAGGCCCGGATGGGACTACCCGGAAATTGCAATCTATCCCCTTCCGGATAGAATAAAAAAGGGCTCTGTCGAAGCGAGTGACGAATTTAATTTGAGAATGATGAATACTAAAATTATTATCGTTTTTTGTACATTTTTGTTGATGGTATCTTATGCGGAAGCCCAGAATTCGAAGGCTTTTTTCGATAGCATTATAAAAAACGAAGATAATCAGGAAAAGGCGCCGATTGCGCTTCCTTATGTCGAACCGGCCGATGTCATCTGGTGTAAAACCGTATGGCGGGAATTGATATTGAGGGAAAAAATGAACTTACCGCTTTACTATCCGACGGAACCGCTGGATGGGCGGATGTCTTTGATCGACGTCATGATGCAGGGGATCGAGAAATCTTTTAAGACGGCTTATCAGGATGACGAGTTGCAGACTCCTATGACTTTTGCCGAAATCAAAGAGAAGTTCGGAGCAACGACCGATACCTTGACCAAGAGAAATCCTGAAACAGGTGAGTTAGAACATATTGCTGTTTCTAACGATATTACGACTTCTGAAGTGAAACGACTGCAAATCAAGGAACTGTGGTATTTTAATAAACGGACTTCCCGCCTGGAAGTGCGGATTATTGCCCTGTGTCCGATCCGGGAATACACGAAGGAGGATGAAAATGCCGACGGTATCCTGAAAACCCAGCTGTTTTGGATCGATTATGGGGAATTTCGCGATTTATTTGCCAAACAAGGGGTTTATAACTTTGAAAACGATGCGTTGCGCCTGAGTCTGGACGATGTCTTTCTGAAACGATATTTCAGCTCCAGGATCATAAAAGAAACGAATCCTTACAACAACCGTTCGATTCAAAGTTACTCTACGGGTATCGATGCCGTCCTGGAATCCGACCGGATTAAAAATGAAATTTTCGAATACGAACAAGACTTGTGGGAATATTAGCATAAGGCGGCCGTTCGGAAATAGGTAAATGAACTCAGATCGGTGAAGCCAGCATCCGATCCTAATGAATCAGCCTATCAGCTTCACCGATCTGAGTTTAAGTGGTCACCCTCATTTTTTATGACGGAAAAACTTTTCGAAGCGTTTGATTTTATCTTCGTCTTTGCGGTGACAAATCATCAGGTAGTTGTCTTTTTCAGCAATGATCAGGTTATCGACGCCCTGAACGACGACATTTTTTCGGGGAGGAACGTTCACAATACAGTCGTTCGAATCGTTAAGCACCACTTTATCCGAATTGGTGACATTGTTGTGGTCGTCTTTATCACAAAGGGCGTGAAAAGCATGCCAGGTACCGACGTCCGACCAGCCGAAATTCCCTTTTAATACATAAACATGTTGTGATTTTTCCATAATACCGACATCGATCGATACATTGTGGCATTGCCCGTATACACTCTTGATGAAAGCAGGTTCGGCCGGGGTATTCAGTTTACATTCCGTATTGAAAAGGGCGTGCAGATCGAACATATGGGTCTTGAATTCCTGGATGATATCCTGAACACTCCAGATAAAAATACCTGCATTCCACAAAAACTCATCGGAATCGAAAAACATATTGGCCAGTTCTTGGTTGGGCTTTTCGGTGAAAGTCTTGACCTGTGATATTTTTTGTGTATTGTCTTTCGATTTCACCTGAATGTATCCGTATTCTGTCTCGGCACGTGTAGGAGTGATGCCGATCGTGAGCAGTCCCTTTTGTTTCTCGATAAAAGATAACCCCTCCTGGATGTCGTTCAAATAAGCCTGATCGTTGCTGATAAAATGGTCGGAAGGGATAGTGACGATATACGCATCCGGATTCAGACCTTTGATTTTATAAGCGGCATAAGCGATACAAGGGGCGGTGTTTCTGACATAAGGTTCCTTCAATATATTGGAATCCGGTATTTCCGGGAGTTGTCTTTTGATGATATCTTCATATTCTTCTCCGGTGATGATAAAAATACGATGATTGGGGAAAATCTGGGAAATACGTTCGTAAGTTTGACGGATAAAGCTCTTTCCACAGTGCAGGATATCAGAAAATTGTTTGGGACAACGGCGGTTACTTACCGGCCAGAAACGGTTTCCGATACCCCCGGCCATAATTAAGCAGTAGGAATTTGGATTCATTCGTAGTTGTATATTTAAAGTTCCTCTTTTTAAAATAGCTTTCAAATAATATACCAAATATACTACTTTTTTCAGAATCCTGAAATTATTCCGCCGATTCCCCTTGATATAGATTTTATTCCCTGCCGCAGTACCGGATTTGAGCCGATTTAGGAACTTTATGAGAGTAGGAACGCGTAAATCCATGAATAATTTATATTTTTACCTTGTTTTTCTTAACCGACAGGAATATGAAGTTTTTATATAAGCTGGGTAGCTATCTTATTTTTATTAGAAAAGCCTTTTCCCGTCCGGAAAAAAGAAGTGTCTATACTAAAGAAGTAATAGTTGAATTTGAAAAGTTAGGCTTGAATTCAATTGTCTTAGTAGTGATTATTTCTTTTTTTATCGGAGCGGTGCTGACTTTGCAGACTGCTTATAATATGCAGAGTCCCTTATTGCCCCGGTATTTGATCGGTTACCTGACCCGGGAAACGATGTTGCTGGAATTTTCATCGACGATCGTCAGCTTGATTTTAGCCGGTAAAATCGGTAGTAATATCGCTTCCGAGATCGGGAGTATGAGGATTACCGAGCAGATAGAAGCTTTGGAAACCATGGGAGTCAATTCGGTTTCTTATTTGGTGGGACCGAAGATCTTAGCTTCTCTGGTGATTAATCCGATCCTTTATATCTTCAGTGTTTTTATCGGTATTTTAGGGGGAATCATTTCCGGATTGATCAGTGGAGTTGTCAATTTTGAAGATTTTGTTTATGGCCTTCATTTTTCCTTCAATCCTTACTATGTGACCTATTCGATCGTAAAGACCTTGTTCTTTGCTTTTATATTTACCTCAATCCCTGCTTTTTATGGATATTACGTCCAGGGGGGAGCCCGGGAAGTCGGTAAAGCCGGGACGAAAGCTGTGGTCGATAGTAGTATCGCTATATTGACCGCTAACCTGGTATTAACTCAAATTATGCTGTAATGATACGTGTTGAAGCTTTGGGTAAATCTTTCGATAATAAGAAGGTATTATCGGACATCGATATCACTTTCGAAGCCGGTAAAGTGAATCTGATCATCGGGAAAAGTGGGTCCGGTAAAACGGTCTTGCTGAAATCCCTGATCGGCTTGCATTCGGTTACGACCGGTCATATTTATTACGGTGACCGCGATTTGACGATGATGAATTCCAAACAACTCAAATCTTTGCGGGAAGAAATCGGAGTGGTGTTTCAGGGAGGGGCTTTGTTCGATTCACAAACGGTATTGGAAAATGTGATGTTTCCCCTCAACCTGTTTTCCGATCTTTCCTACGAGGAGAAAAGAGAACGGGCACTCTTTTGCCTGCATCGGGTGGAACTGAATAAAGCCGAAGATCTGTATCCCTCGGAGATCAGTGGAGGTATGAAAAAACGGGTGGCTATCGCCCGGGCTATTGTCCTGCAGCCGAAATTTTTGTTCTGTGACGAACCTAACTCGGGTTTGGACCCTTTGACTTCTATCGTTATCGATAATTTGATCAGTGAGCTTACCCACGAATATAATATGACGACGGTCGTCAATACACACGATATGAATTCTGTTTTCGAAATCGGGGAAAAAATCGTGTTTATTCACGAAGGACGCAAGGAATGGGAAGGTTCGAAAGAGCAAATTGCACATACGGATAATCCGTATCTGAATGAATTTATTTTTTCTTCTCAGTTGTTTAAGCTTATAAAAAAAGATTTATGATATCATTTATCCGGAAAGGAATACTAATCATTATGGCGTGTGTGGGGGGAATCATTGGAGGTTGTGAATCTAAAAAGGTACCTTTGAATAAAGAGCAGTTCACAAACCTGCTGATCGATTTGCATAAAGTCGACGGAACCTTGTCGGTGTACCGGGGAATAGGGCAGGGATATAATGAACTGAAAAATTATGAATATTACAACGATGTATTCCGGAAATACCATATCGACAAAGCGGAATTCGACTCTTGTTTATATTATTATTCGGCTCAGACGGTCCTGTTTTCGAAGATGTATGATGTGGTTATCGATAGTATACACCGGCAACTCACAGCTATTGAAAAAGTACTCAATGAGTTGAAGTCGAAAGATTCTGTCAACTATTTTCCGTTGGTGGATACCTTAAAATTGGATAGTGTTTTCACGATAACTGTCGATAGTATTGTTCCGGGATTATATAAATTCGGAACGACGATTCATTTCGATTCTCTCCAGAATACCCAAAACCGGCGGATTCGTTCGTATTTTCTTTCTGCCGACGGTAACGATACTTTGCGGGTGAGAGATCTGGTGGTCGATTTCGATACGTTAAAACGTAGTTACAATTGGTCGCAATATGCCGATTCGGTGTATAACCGGCTGGTGATAACTTTCCTGGATACGATGCCTCCGGCAAAATATATCAAACCGGTGAAAGGTAAAAAAACTCCTCCCGCTAAAAAGGAAAAATTGGTAGAATTGGACGAAATGGGAGGGGAAGCCTGGGGTACTTATCTTTATCGGCCTTATGTTTCCCGGGAAACGGAGAAAAGGCTGAAACAAAGTTTGCGAAGACGATAAATACCGTTTGATGAGAAAGATTGCTGCTAATTATATCTGTTTGCCGGGATTTCCATTGGTGAAGAATGGATATGTGATTCTTGAACAAGGATGGGTGAAAGATGTGGTCGATACAGGAGGACGAATTCGTGAAATACAAGGGTTGGAGTTTTATGGTGGATTGATTGTGGCGGCTTATGTGGCGGCTTATCAGGAAAGACTTGAAGAAGGAGATTTGCTTTTACCCTGGTTGGACGAGATCTACCGTCGGGGAGGAGAAGAGTATCAGGGGGTGGGAATTTGGGAAGGTGCCGATTTATTGAAGCTCACCTGGACAAACAAGACGAAATTTCGTTTATTATAAATGAGGGGCCGAAAGTCGGTTTCCGGACTTTTGGTTCCCCCCATTCATCGGTTAAAATCAGTGAGAAAATTATTTCATTTCACTATCTCCAACACTCCGTTTTTCATGACAGTGGTATAATTTTTCTTATATCCCTGGAAAGGAATACAGGAATGAATGATATTATTTCTTATTTTATTACTTCCCTGGATGACCAGGGTATCTCCTTCAGGAATCCGGATAGTGACCTCTACTTCCTGCCCTTTCCAATGAGGGGGTTGTATTTTGAAATAATTGTCCAGGGTCAGTTCGTTTCCATTTTGTTCCCAATGGTATCGGATGGTATTCAATGGCCTGAAATGATCCGGGGTACGGATACCTCTGATTTTTTTCTGAATCGTCAGGGAAGGCCGGGAAAACGTACTTGGAATTGCACGGATAAAAGTTTTGAGATAGATCTCTTTGGGGGGAATACTGTCGAATGCCAGTATATTTGCAAAATATCTGTTTGTATGGATGATGTTACTATTCTCGCTGACCTGAGGCAGATCATCGATCTTCAACAGGTATTTATGCGAGGTCGTGTCGGCGGTGATAAAAGAATGGCCCTCCGTTTCTTCTGTGACATCACTATAGCTCAGACTTTGCTGTATCGTGATGATGATACCTGCGAATCCGGCAAGAAACCAACAACCGATTGCCGTTAGAAGGAAAATCTTATTCCAGTTGAACTGGAATAGATAACGGGCCGAGATATAGATGATCAGTAGTAAAGGGATATTCAGGGTGAGTAAAAGGATGATTTTCAAAGTCAGTAATAGCTCTGACGATATGGAGCTGCATAGAATATGATAAATGCTGAAATTTGTAACACTTTCGGGATACAGCAGACACCAGAAAACCAGGATAAACAGAAAGGTTCCTGCCAGCAATCCCACGACAGACAACACACTGAACACGATCTTAAGGCATTTCCTTAAAATAGTGTTCAGTGTCTGAAAACAGGTTTTAGCACCGTTTTCTATTCCGGTGAAGAATTTTTGAATACCAGAGTTTTTTTTTAGATCGTCATAGGTATCCCGGACATTTTTCTCGATATTGGAAACATTGATTTTTTCTCCTTTCATTTCCATTTTTTGTCTGGCAGTCACAGCTGCAGGTGTGGCGATCCAAAGGATAATATAAGCTAGGATCGTTACTCCGTAGAAAAACGCTAACAAGACAAAAGCAATTCTTATCCATACCACCGAAATATCGAAATAAGCTGCTATTCCTGAAGCTACGCCCCCCAGAACAGATTCGTCGGTATCCCGGTATAGTTTCCGTTTTATCGGTTCTGTGCTCTTGTCCGTATCTTCGTCGATGATTACGTCAGGACTACCCATGATCCGAATGATTTGGTCGATATCTTCCATGGTAACCACTTGTTTGTATCCTTTCCCGAGCACTTCTTTCAGTAATTCGGCGATCCGGCTTTCGATATCGGCCATGATTTCCCGGCCGTCTTCTTCTTTCAGATAATGACTTTCCAGGGTGTCTATGTAAGATTGGAGTTTCAGACAAGCATCGTCGTCGATACAAAATACCTGACCGTTGAGATTGATGTTGTATGTTTTTTTCATGATGTTTGTTATTGAGGTGTATGTGGTGCTTTTAGGATTTCGATAGCTGTCGTCAGTTCTTCCCACGAAGTTTCCAGGGCTTGCAGGAATTGACGTCCTTGTTCGGTGATGTTGTAATATTTCCGGGGAGGGCCCTGTGTCGATTCTTCCCAGCGATAGGCCAGCAATCCGGTGTTCTTTAATCGGGTGAGTAGAGGATAAACGGTACCTTCTACCACCAGCATTTTCGAAGCTCTCAGCTTATTGATGATGTCCTGGACGTAGGCGTCGTTCCGGGCGATGATCAGTAAAATGCAGTACTCGAGTATCCCCTTCCGCATTTGAGCCTGTGTGTTTTCTATGTTCATAAGCGCCTCTTCTTTGGTTTTACGGAACAAATATATGAATTAATATAGTATTATGCAATACATAGTACTAAATTTTTTATAAATATTTGTTTGGGATAGTACCTTACAAAGATTAGGGCGTTTTTGAATATAAATCGTTTGAAAAAATTTGAATCGCCGGGATGACGATAAAAACGTTTCCGTAAAAATTATCCCGCTAAAAATCGGTACTTTCGGGAGAAAGTCGGGATAATAAATTAACTTTGTAAACAAATGATTGTGGTGATTTTAAGCAATAACAATAAATAAAAACAGATATGAATAAAGTATTATTGATGATTTTAGACGGTTGGGGAATCGGGAAGCATGACAAGACGGATGCTATTTTTAATACCCCGACTCCCTTTATGAATTCATTGTCGGAAAAATATCCGCATGCTCAATTACTGACTTGTGGAGAAAATGTCGGTTTGCCGGATGGCCAGATGGGTAATTCTGAAGTCGGCCATTTGAATATCGGTGCCGGACGGGTGGTGAATCAGGATTTGGTACGGATCAACAAAGCATGCCGGGATAATTCGATTATGCAGAATTCCGAGATCGTGAAGGCTTTTACTTATGCCCGTGACAATAAAAAACAAGTACATTTTATGGGCTTGGTATCGGATGGTGGAGTACACAGCTCTTTGGAGCATCTGAAGAAACTATGTGATGTATCTAAAGAATTTGGAATAGCCAAAACTTTTGTTCACTGTTTTATGGATGGCCGGGATACCGATCCGAAGAGCGGACTGGGATTCATAAGAGAATTGAAGGCTCATATGGACAAATCGACCGGACGGATCGCTTCTGTCATCGGTCGTTATTATGCTATGGATCGGGATAATCGTTGGGAGCGTGTAAAGGAAGCCTATGATTTGATTGTGAATGGAATCGGTACCCCTGCGCAGCATGTGGAGGTAAGTATCCAACAGTCTTATGACGAAGGGATTACCGATGAATTTATCAAACCGATCGTACATGTCGGAAGCGACCATCGGCCTGTGGGTGTGATCGAACCGGGTGATATGGTGATTTTCTTCAACTACCGTAACGACCGCGCCAAAGAATTGACTATTGCTTTGACCCAACGGGATATCCCCGAACAGCAGATGAAGAAGATGCCTTTGTATTATTGTTGTATGACTCCTTACGACGCTACTTTTGAAGGTCTGCATATTCTGTTTAATAAAGAGAATGTAGAGAATACCTTGGGAGAGGTGATCAGTAAGGCCGGTTTGAAACAGTTGCGGATTGCCGAGACAGAGAAATATGCTCATGTGACTTTCTTCTTCAACGGAGGGCGTGAAGCGCAGTTTGAAGGTGAAAGCCGGATTTTGGTGCCTTCGCCGAAAGTGGCTACCTATGATTTACAACCCGAGATGTCGGCGGAAAAATTAGTAGAGCAATTGAATGCCAAATCAGCTGATTTTGTCTGCCTGAATTTCGCTAACGGAGATATGGTGGGACATACCGGTGTGTATGCAGCGATCCAAAAGGCAGTAGCAACGGTCGACCGTTGCGTCGAAAAGGTCGTGACTGCCGCTCAGGCCAATGGTTACGATGTATTGATTATTGCCGATCATGGAAATGCCGACAATGCTGTCAATCCCGACGGTACTCCGAATACGGCTCATTCGCTGAATCCGGTGCCTTGCATTTGGGTGACCGACGAAAAGGGAAAGACTTTGAATAACGGCGTTTTGGCTGATGTCGCTCCAACCATCCTGCAGATTATGGGAGTTGCCCAGCCTGCAGAAATGACCGGAAAAAGCTTGATAAAATAACAGGGATAAATGATTTATAAAGTCTGTCAAGTTTGTAAACTTTGCAGACTTTATGAACATGATAAACAAAACCATATAGTTGTCGGTTTTCGACTATGATACAGATAGAGGATACAATCGTAAGTTTCGATATTTTTGTAAAAAAGTTTTGTTGTGATTTAGCGCAGTGCAGGGGAATATGTTGTGTCGAAGGAGATTCGGGGGCCCCTTTGGAAGAGGATGAACCGGTGCGGATCGAGACGAACTATGAAAATATCCGGGCTTATATGAAACCCGAAGGGATTGCAGCTGTTGAGGAACAAGGTTTCTCGGTGATCGATCAGGAGGGGGATTTGGTGACTCCATTGATTCAAGGGGGAGAATGTGCTTATGCCATAGAAGAAAAAGGAAGTTGTTGGTGTGCGATCGAAAAAGCCTGGTCTGAGGGGAAGTGTGATTTTCGTAAACCGATTTCTTGTCATTTATATCCGATCCGGGTGACAAAATACGAAGGATTTGAAGCACTGAATTACAACCGTTGGGATATTTGCGGATGTGCCCGGCTAAAAGGTGAGCAAGCAGGTATGCCGTTGTATCGTTTTTTAAAACAGGCTTTG
>OBAE01000623.1_pt1 | contig 25314 bp, 24 predicted proteins | sample 1517641 | NCBI WGS metagenome assembly OBAE01 (sample SAMN04571701, study PRJEB22368) | human gut metagenome | biome: human gut; material: stool | host: Homo sapiens | place: Luxembourg | collected 2012-08-30 | reverse complement strand
AGTATAAAAGGCTGACGGTTATTTTTCTATACACTGTTTTATTTGACGCTTACTATGTTTCTCTCCATATTTAGGGCATATAATCTTTTTTTGTGTACAATAGAAGTAAAATGCCTCATACGCTTGAAAGTTCTCTTTTTTATAATATTCTTGCAAAAATTTTTCTGTCACTATCGGAAACTCTTCTTTTTCTTTATAATACTTAAAAATTTTTTCATTAGTCACCATTTTCATTTTCACCTTTCGTCAGAATCATTTACTTTTTTGCTCTCAGCATTATTCCAAAAGATATCCCCAAAATTCCCATCACCATGCCAACAAATCCCCCAATCATCACCCCTCTCCCTGAACTCAAATAATCTAATATCTGTAACGCCGCCGCGATAATGGAAACGAATCCAAATACCGCGATAATCATACTCACTCGTGATTCCCGCTTGCTGTCGATGTGATCCTGTTCTTCGTTTAACAGTTCGATTTTTTCTTTGATCTCATCCAGTGCTTCATTCACGCCATTTTCTTTCTGCAGCGCTCGATATGTCTCACATACATTATTCCATTTTGACACCTGGGATGGTGTCAGTGTTCCGTATGCGATGAATTCCAATGCTTCTTTTTTCAGCTCTCGAATACTCTGAGCTGAAATCCCCTGAAATCTCTCATGAATTTTTTCATTCAACAGCATACAAGTATATTTTTGATACATTACAATCATCGTCAGTGCCAAATCGTCTTCTGCTCGTTCTGACAATGCTTCTGCTGTAAGTGGAACTGTTTTCCCCGGTTTTGGACCATACACATAGGCAATCTCCTGTGATGTAATTGCACATGCCCATCCATAATGGCTGTCATTTACATCCCTTGCCCCAGATGCATACTCAACGTCTTTTTCCGATAAATCGGAAAACTCCTTCGTTACATCAATCAGCCGATGTTCATTATAGGCAATTTTCTCCGCAATCTTCTGTTCTTCAAAACGTTTCGGAAGTGCCGCCACATTCAGTCGGTAAGCTTCTTTCATCATGTAGATTTTTGTTTTTTCGCTTTGTCCGAACCATTTTAACTGAACACCATATTCCTTATGCCATGATTCAAATACTTCCTGTTCTAAAATTGCTAACAGGCTGTCCTGAATTTCCTGTTTTTTATCATCTATGTATCCCGGATTGATTAACTGATAAATTTCCTGGACGTCTTTATTTTTATATGCCAGATACACGGTTAAAAAGGCAATTCCATTGTTGAAAGAAAATACCTGCAATTGCGTCAGATCATACGGAAAGGAGATCTTTACTGCTTCTTTCCATTTTTTCTGCACCGTTGCAGCCTTCTCCTCCAACATACACCTTTTGACAAATTCGCCAGAACGGCATTTTATGGATAGAATTTCCAGAAAATCATCAGAATCAAATCCGGAGTGATCCTTTTCTTCATCGGATTGATCTTTCTGGTTTGTATTCATTTTTTTCGCACTAAACGGTATCTGCTGAAAATCCCCTTGATATCGAAGAGGAAGTATGATATACAGACCTCGATCTATTTCTTCCGTATTTTTAACGTCTCCCCAGTATTTTTCCATCGCTCCCCCACTTCATCAAAGAATTACCGTAGTTCCTACTTCTATGTTTTCCAGCAGCCACTCTACATTTTTCTGGCTGACCCGAATGCAGCCTGCCGTGCCAGTATCTCCGTTACTGATTGGCTCTGCCTGCTCAAATGTTTCAGATGTCACTCTGTCCATATAAAGATCACTGTGAATAAAGTAGTCTTCGAAAATCACCAGATAGCCAAAAAATTTTATCCGTTCATACTTTTTATGATAGCCGCTGATATATTCTTCTTTTACCTTTGATTTTTTTACAATATCAAACACACCATAAGGAGTTGGGGAATCTTCGCGGCCGAACAGGCATGGCATTTCCTTGATTTTTTCATAAATCGTATATTCACACGGGACAAAATCCTTTCGGATGCTGTAGTTCTTCCGCAGAGCCTGCCCATCTGCTTTTTTATAAACTTCAAGCTGATGTGCCTGTCGATTCAGTTTCAACAAAAAATTTTCTGTACTGATTCTCTTTTTGGCGATATAAATGTCATTTCCCATTACTTTTTTCATTCTCTTTTATACTAACTTTATTGATTTTTTGTTACACATTTTAATTATTTTTATTATAACGCAGTCCACTTCCTTTTGCCATTCTTTTTTTATTATTTTTGATACAAATTTGCTTTTTTCTTATTTGTCCATCTATTATCTGACAATTCATTTTAGCCGCAACCATGCACTTTTGAAAGAGCTATCTATATTCTTGCTTTCCATCTTCTACCACAAGAATTTTTCCCGTCACATCATAACAAAAAACATCATGGATAAACTGTGCCAGTCCGCACTCTTTAAGTTCTGCCAAAATCTGCTGCCACCCCTCCTGTGTCATTTGTCCATGATATAGATATCCAATATGAACCTCATAAGAAAATCCCCTCTTCCGGAAGAAATCCAGCAGTCTCTTCTGTACTTCCCGCGGGTCTTTTCCTGCTTTTCTCATCTTTGCTATATCTACATTCATCTTTACTCTTGATCGTTTTTGGCTCATTTGCATTCCTCTTTTCTTTGAAGATTTTCCTTACTCCGCTGTAAAAACTTCATCTTTGAAAAGTTCCGCCCATGCAACAGCCTCTTCCCCTTCAAGAACCATTCCTCCCATGCCAAGATTGACATAGAACTGATGCTCCGCTTCTTGGTAGCCTCCGATGGTCCATTCATATTCGCCTGTGCAGTTTTTCCATGCCACAAAACACCAAGTTCCGTCCTCCGGCAGTCCTTTTTCTGATACAAGATTCCATTTATCTAAAGCCAATTTAAAGTTCATTTTCATACTCCTCCCTGTTTCGTTCTTTGCAGCATTTACCGTGCATAATATTCTTCCCCGGTATCCAGACAGATTGCCGCCAGTCTTCCATTGCTTTTTCCTGCTCCGCAGTCGATCGCAATGTGATGGTTTTCTTTAAAAATATACCCCGGACGGCTGTTTCCAAGGATGTTCTGTGTCGGCGTATGCCCGCTGACTACAATGATATCATCGAAATACGGAATCTCGTAATCAATCCGCGTCCACACCAGATCCTCTACCGAATATTCTTCCAGATGTTTTGTTTCTGAAAAATGATCCAGTCCGGCATGCACCAGCCAATATTCCTGCCCATTAACAATTTCTTTTCCGTATGGGCGGAACGATTTCATGTATTCTACTACCTGGTGCCGTTCTTCCTGCGGCAGTTTGCGAAAATCCTGGATTGTACTGGTACTGCCGTTCTGCGTCCAGTTGTCAAAATCCCGATACACCTTCGGTGGCAGTTTATCCAGAAAATTTCTCGAAACTTCCGGCACCAGAAGTTTGAGATTTGGCAGCGCCATAACTTCATGATTTCCTATGATCGGAATGATATTGGAATGTGCCATCATGTATTTCAGGATTTTCATTGGCTCTGGTCCACGATCGACTACATCGCCTAAGATATAAAGAGTATCTTCTTTCCGAATACCAATCTGCTCCAACAGCGTCAGAAACTGCTCATACTGTCCATGAATATCGCTCATCGCGTAAATCATCGATTCTTCTCCATTTCTCTTACCAGATCGCACAGCTCTTCTTCCCAATCACTGATTTCCGAATACCAGATACAACCATACACTCCGGGAAGCTTCATATTTCTGAATGAGCATACGATAACCTTTGTCTGTTTGCCCTGCTCCTGCAGGAGCTGAACCAGCTTTTCTCCCGCCTCCGTATCACTAACAGCTCCCTGCTTCATGGGATAATGCATATCTGTGATAATCAAATCGAACGGATCCCCAGTGTCTTCTGCATTCTTCAGCATCTGCAGACCATCCTCGACATTTGACACCAGTTCAATTTTAGCCACGCCACATTGGTTCAATACCTTGCGGATTGCATTTGCTTTGTAAACGCTGTCTTCAAAGTTCAGAACCTTCATTTATCCTCTTCCCCTCTCCTGTTTGTCATAGCCTATTCTACTTATTATAGGCGACATTTGTACAACGCTTTTTATTCTAAAAAAATTAATCTTGTCTGCCTTTCATGAAGTCATATTTTTGGTTCGCTTTTACGTTCTTTCAGAGCCCAGTTTATAGAAAAGCCCGAAAATAATGAAAAAAAGACAATGCTGCAAAATGCGAATCGCAAGGAACAAATTTTAAAGCGTACCAGGGTACGACGAAAATCTGTGACACAGTAATTCACACTCTGTGGTACTGAATTTTTTGCATTCTTTTCGGGGTTGCTATAAATTTTATTTTCTACCTCCAAGCGCCTGATTGAATGTATCATAATTTAACGTATCATTTTTGCCGCAGAACACCGCATATTCTATCGTTTCAAAATAGGATGCATATTTTTCCTGTACGCTCCGAAATACCCGTGCTACAATTCTTGGCGGGTTGCAGAAAGCGCCGCAGCCAAACGCTCCTAAAATCAGAACTTCCGCTCCGTTCGATGCTGCCGCCTGAAAAACACGTTCCAGCCTTTGCATCTGAAGTTCGTACAGTGCTTTCTCACTAATCTTAACCGGCGCATTTCCTGCAGACGGGTTCATGGCATTGCTTGGTTTCTTTCGGAGATTCGGGGCTGCGCAGGTAATGATGTCTACCTGATACCAGTCTTTTTCTTCCATTCGTTCCGGCGCAGAGGTGTCGGTCTTAAATACGACGACTCCCGGTGTATACAGCAGATCATCATTATAAAGTGGATCACCTGCTTTCCGATGCGGTTGATAGAACTGATGCCACATCGTTTCTGTGCCCAGGCATGGATAAAGTGTGCTGCATCGGCAAAGGCATTCTTCCTGCGCCGTACTTCCCCGTGTCACACCGCCGCCGGGGTTGGTTGCAGAGGCGAAATTCAGGACACAGACTCGTTTTCCGGCTTTTGCGTATGCAGAGGCGGATTCGAAGCTTCTTTTAGATGAAACAATCGTTTTGCAAGGTGATTTTCCAGGTTCTGGAGGCGCAATTGCCTGCGATGGAACATACAGCTTTTGGTTCTGAATCGAAAACTGAACTGCCTGCTGGAGCTTCTGGCTTGCTTTTATCAAATCCATAGAATCTTGAAATATCGCGATATTATTACTTCTTCTGTCCATTGCAATTCTCCTCTCGTACTCCAATCATACAATACTGTTCTGCTGAAAATTATACACCTTATCCTCCAGCTTCGTCCAGGCTTTTACATAGTCCGCATCGATATAGCAGCCCCTTGCCTGCCGGAATGCACCTGGCTGCTTGCCGCCTTCCGTGGCGTATAATCCGGTATCCCAGCAGCCAGCTGATAAACTGTTGTCTTTCAGAATCAGTAAGCATACCTCGAAATCATTTGGATAATCGCCATCCTTTATGTAGTGGAATCCGGTGAATGTAGCATGAATATCCTTTGCTGTATTTGCTGTCTTTTCTGCCATTTTATCTCATGTTAAATGGAAAATGTTGACAGAAACTTGTCCCGATATCTTACTTAATCCCAAAGCCATTCGCCCAGATTTCCTAAATCATTTCCATCTTCATCATACAGTTCGCCTGTGCTTCGGTCAAAGTAATCACCGCTTCCCTCAATTTTATTTCCATTTTCATCTACATACCAGCTATGATACATTCCTGCACTCCAGTCGTCCCCATTAGAATTACTGCCGGAATCAGAACCACTACTACTGCCATTGCTGCTGTTATCGTAATAATAGTCTCTTTCTTCTGTCCCTGAGCCACCGCTATATGCACTTTCTGAGTTCTGGCCTGCCTCGGCTGCTGCAGCTTCTTCTGCCGCTTTTCTCTCTGCTTCTTCCTGTGCCGCTTTCGCCGCTGCTTCCTCTTCTGCTTTCTTTTTCGCCTCTTCCTCAGCTTTTTTCTTTGCTTCTTCCTCTGCTTTCTTCCGGGCCTCTTCTTCCGCTTTTTCGATCGCGGTTACTCTGTCATTGTATTTCTTCACGTATTCATCAATCGTACTGTTATATTCGTCAAAGCTGTCCTGTTCGACGGTATTATACTTTTCGAATTCATCTTTTAACGTGTCTTTGAATGCCGTAAATTCGCTGACAGCATTTTTGAGTGTTTCCTTATCATCCACTTTTTCAACATCATCGCCGATTTTATCCACGATTGTTTTGATCGTATCGTCATACTCGGAGACAAAGGAGTTCTTCATCTGTGCAACTATTTTTTCATAATGTGAAGAGCATTCCTCATAAGCGCCTTCTGTCTTTTTATACTTTTCTGCACTCTCCGCTTCTTGTTTCAGCACTTTCAGTTTTTTATCCCGGTCTTCTTCGTTTTCAAACTTTTGATATTCCGCATCAATCTCACTGTTTTTTGTCTCAATCGCCTGTAAGCGAAGTTCTTCCTGGTGACGGTCATACGCTTTCTTCGTCAAAACTCCGATAACACAAATGCAGACAATCGCAATACCAATTACAGCAAGCATGATGACTGTCTTTTTATTTTTGTTCTTTGTTTCCATCTCGAAACGCTCCTCCCTTTTTCTTTCTGCATCCCGAAAAATCCATGTTTTCTATGTTCTTTTCCATATTTTTATTGATTTTTCGTTACGCATTTTTCATCACATTCATTATATCGCAGCTCGTTTCTCTTTACTATTTCTTTTTATGTAATTTTCAAAAAAATCCTCACGCTTTGATCTCACAAGATTTTGAAATAGTACTTTCTTTGCATCTTATCTTACGTGATGCTGAAATACCCCGGAACGCAGTCCATGTCTTTCTGCCCTCCGGGGTACCTCTTAATCTAATTCAGCCACGTTAAAACTCTTCAAAATGTGAATCACCTGTTCTTCTTCTTTTTCCGTAAATGTTCCATCTGGCGCTTCTGCGATAAATGCAACTGGTGTTGGATAATCAAAGGAAAATGTATCTACGTCCCCCGCCTGGCCTGCAAATTCAATCTCGCCAAGACGGGATGTCGGTATCACTGCAAACAGCGTGCTGTCCACTGGAACATAATCATCATCAATGCCAGCCATCATCTCGCCTGTGATATGTACTCGTGCTACCATAAATTCACCAAGATCCGAACAGTCACGATCGGTTCCCCATGGGTATCCAGGCACAAAATTAGAAGTGTCTGCCTGTGAAACCTGTGCCTTCAGCATATCACGCGAATAGCCGCCAAGCGCACCCTGACAGTACCAGAACGAAACGGTAACGCCTCTGTCGTTTTCCAGAACAACGTTTTCTCTGACTGCATCCATGGGACCGCCAACTTCCTCCGTCTGAATCTCCCAGCCTTTTGGGATTTCAAACTGGAATGCCGTGCTGTCACACTGATTTACTTCTCCATACCGTGTAGCATAAATATCTCCCTGCTCCTCGTTTTCTGTCCATTCCATATCCCTCTGCCAGTCTGCACTTGATTCCCAGTGTTTTGACCAGATCGGATCAAAAGTCCGGTCAAAAAGATCTGTTTCCTGCATTTTTTTATCAATGACCGGAAGATCAACCACTGCTTTTCCTTTAATTCTCGGACTGATGGAAAGATCCAGTGAGCCAGCATATCCGCCCAGGTCGTCCTTCATGGATACCTTTGCCTGGCCTTCTGCTTTTCCAACTGCTCCACCGGAAAGGTTCAGGCCAGCGCTGTCATATAATTTTGCACTCAGCCGGATGTCGATGTATGCTTCCAGACTTCCGTTCACTTCAACCGTGCTCCACTCCAGTCCGTCTGAATTCAGATTTCCTTCTTTGACTTCTTCTACTTTGCCGGTTCTGCTGTCATACTGGAATCCCAGGGTGCTGTCGGCTGTCGCGCTGTAAGAGCTGTGAATGCCGCCCTCCAGACTTCCCGATGCCCCGACAATGGCTTCCAGATGATTAGTAATGACAATCGGTACAATACCGGCATTGAACTCGATATTCGGCAGTTTTCGTTCGTAAACGGTTTTTTCCTTTTCAAATTCTTTCTCGCTGTTTGCACCGCATTCCATGGAAAGACCGGCTTTACTCTTTACCGCAATTCCGCATTGGATTTCACCATCTTCAATATCAATCTGAAGTTCCAACCAGCATCCCCATCCTGCTTCTCCGGAAAGCTGAACGGGTTCTTCTTCCACCTGGATCGAGACACTGTAGTCGTAATCACTGTTTTCTTCCTCTGTTTCTTCTTCCGATCCATCTTCAGACAGCCTTTTGATGGTATAAACACTGTTGTTTCCTGTTTCACTCGCACCATCCTCCGTCAGCCGGAACTGTTTGATAATATGTGCCTTTTCGAATACATCCAGCAGGGTCGCCTGCTCTGTTTCCACCTGGTAACCTTGATTTGTTTTTTCTGTCTTTACTACTTTTCGAATAAATCCAGATGGCGCTGCACTGATTTCTCCCGCAACAAGAACATCTCCGCTCTGGTATCCAGGATCTTTTTCGAAAGTGAGTCTGTTGTCAGAAACTTCCGTTGGCTGATCTTCTGATTTCATCTCATTGATAATCACCTTCACATTGTCTTTTACAATGATGTCAGGATCATCCGTACTGTTTTCTGCTGTACTCTCATCCGATGTGCTGTTTTCCGATACGCTCGTATTCTGTTCTTCTGGATTCTGTTCCGGTTTTGTACTCTTCTGTGTATTTCGAACAGCAAAAATCCCAAACAAAATCAACGCCAGAATGATTATGCCTGCCAATACTGCGCGGATCCATTTTTTCATCTGTATCTGCTCCTTATTCTGCCTGGCAAAGCGGATATTCGCAATCCGCTTCGCTACTTGCTTGATTCGTTTAAAATGTGGTGCACCAGATTTACTGATTCACCACATTTTAAGCTTCTTTGTATTACGGAGTTACCGTTTCATCTTCTGCCACGTTTTCATCATCTGGCTCTGATTCTGATTTGGATACTGCTTCACCAGGTTCTTCTACTTCCGACTCCGAAATCACGCTCTCTGCGGTTGTTTCCGGTAATGGAGTTTCCTCAACAACCACTTTCTGCTCTGGCTGTTTTTTGTTTCGTACCTTTCCAGCGTACATTTCAATCTCTTCTGTGTCATCCACATCATCCATTTCCTGATCAATTCCACCGATGGTGTATGGGTCATTCTGATATTCAAGCGTGTTTACAGATTTAATGGTTTTGGTCGCTCCATCGAAATCGAAAACATGCCATAAGGTTCCTGGCTGATTTGTCGGAATCGTGTATGTTGCAATGTTTTTGCCTTCGAGGTAAACCTGAACTTTTGCTCCGGAAAGAGACATTTCATTGGCCACTTCACTGTAACTGTTGGTATAATCGTGTACGAAATAGCTGAACTTTTCGTCTGCTTTTACGTTACGTACTGTAATGGTTTCCGGACCATAACTACTTGTATCATCTACGTCTAAGTTTCCAACAGAATTTCCTTCGAAATCTGTCTGTCCGAACCAGATATGATACGGTTTGTCCGACGAGTAGCATGCAAGATGAGAATCCAGATCCCACGGCTCTTCGCCCCAGGTTAATACGATGCGGAGTTCTCCTGCGGTTTCACCGTCCCCATCTCCCGGTACAAGAACAATATTTGCTGTTTCAATCTGGTCTCCCGCTACTGTGATATTTTTGTAATTCGTCACATAGCCTTCTTTGCTGATTTCAAGCGTATAATTTCCATTTTCCATTGAAAGAGTATAGTCTGCATTTTCAAATACTCCTTCTGTCACAGCATCACCCGTTTGATTGTTCCAACCTTTGCGTACAATGTAGGCTGTTTCTGTAATACCATCTCCCGTGACTGCATCGGTTATCGTTCCCTCTACAGAACCTGTATTAAAATCATCATGGCGCTCCACCATATAGATATCTTCTACATATCTGATTTCACTGTTCTGAACCAGAACTTCCGCAACCTTGTACGTCTGATAAGACGTTGCGGATACTGTAATTTCATAAGTTCCATCCTGCAGATTTTTGGTGCTGTACTTGCCAAACACATCGGTATAGAGAATTCTTTCTGTTTCTGTTCCTTCCTCTCTCCAGGCTCCAGCTCCTCCTGAAAAAACAGCAATTTCATTTTCTTCTGTTTCAAGGCTCCAGGCTCCATGGCTTCCGCCTCCACTGCCGCCTCCGGCTACGCTGTTTCCACCATTGCCGCTGCCTGCTCTGACTTTTCTGGAAATTCTGACTCTCGCGTTTTCTATCGGCAAACGTGTTTTGCTCGAGTAAACATATCCTGTGATACCGCCGCTGGCGTACGTACATTTTTCAACGCGGACTCCATTTTCCTTATGCATTTTTATTCTCAAGTTGTTGTTTTCATCATTTTGAAGCGGTTTGAATTCCAGATCAAAATCGAAATATTTCTTCAATACATCTCCAAGCAGGGAATCTGTATCGAGTCCATTTGTTGAGTATGGATATACCTTGATATCCTCGCATGCGAGACTTCCATTTTCTAAATCATGGTATGCAAATTCTGCCTCAACGCCTAAGCCTAAATCTGCATAATAGCCTGCTAAATCAAAAACACTGTACAAAGTCAACAGACCTTTTATGCCAATACCGCCTTCCATATTTCCCTTTACCTCAAGGGTATCAACACCATGATGAAAATCGAAAATGCCTCTCCATGTTCCATCTTTATATTCAAATCCCTGTGTTGATTCAACGCTATATGAAATATGTAAGGATCCATCTGCTTTGTATGAACAGAAAAGTACAACATCAAAGGTAAAACCGGTAGCCCCTATTGTAATTGGAAAACGCATTAATTCTACCTGACCACTGTCAGCAAATTCTTTTTCCGCCGTAATATCTTCATTTGCATTTTCCGTGACAGCAAGTTTAAGTTCATTTACCGAAACACCATTTACTCCAACGTCAACATTTACAACGCACAGAATTTCAGGAATTTCAAAATCAATTTTTCCTTTTCCTTCATCATTCGAACCAATATTAAATTCAAAATTCTTTTCGTAGCCAACATCAATAACACCACCTGCTCCTATATTAGCCTGTGTTGCAATTCCGTATTCATCCGTGTCGGCAGCTCCTCCGATAAGTGCTGTACCGCCTCCGACAAAATCAATTTTGCTGACCACTTCCCATAATTCTGGCTTTATGCATGTCAGAATCAGTTTCTCGCCATCCTCTGTTACCGTAGTTGCTTTGAGCGCGATACCTGAAATATAAACTTCATTCGCAGGAAGGATCATAACACTTCCTTCTCCGATTTTTTCTGTCTCGGTTGTTTTCGGAAGTGTAACTGTATAGGTTCCATCCGCATTCTCTACAACTGTATAATCTGTGATATTTTCCAGTTCTTTTTTCAATACACCATCTACGTACTGTGTATTATCATGCGGCTCTTCACCAATTGTTGTGTCTTCCTGTCTGATTTCATCAATTTCACAGAAAATCGATTTAACATCTTTCTTGGAGAGCAACGCATGCGGCTGGAACTGGTTTTCTGTATTTAATTCCAAAAATCTTTTCCCTACTGCAATTGCTGCTTCATTTTGATATGTAATACTATCCCAATCCGTCCAACTGTTCGTATCATACGAATGTATTCCATTGAATCCCATTGCATGTACTGCCGTATAAGCCGCAAATTCGCGTGTTGCCGGTTCATCTGGATAGAAAAACGGGATATCCTGCTCCAGATCTTCGATATCCGGTGGCGGCAGGATTCCATATTTCTCTGCGATTTCGATTGCTGCTTCATACGCATTTCCTGCCGTATCCGCATAATAATGGTTTAAGGAATCCAGATCTGTATCCAGGTTCATTTCAACCTTTTCAGCGAGCATCTGCACCCACTCACCGCGTGTATATGTTTTGGTATCGTCCGATGGATCATCTGACTTCACGTAGGTATATTCAACTTTTGCTTTCAGCTCCACGGTAGTCTGATCCACAAGAATGTTCTTGGAAAGCTCCATGACCTTTCCTATGTTTACACTTTGTGCTTCTGCTCTTGCCCGTTCCGGAAATACGCCTGCAACGGTGCTTCCCGTCATAATCAGGCACAGAAACCACGCCAACATTTTATTTCTTCTGTTTTTTTTCTTCAGTGCAACAACAATGGCTGCTCCTGCCAGCACCAGCAGTACAACCCAAACAATAATTTTGGTGTTGTCACCCATTTTCGGTGCAGATTTCAGTTTCTCAGCCTTTAAGGACTGGCCATTTTGCTTTGCATTTCCAGTTCCCTGATCTTTTGTTAATGTCGTTCCGGAATCCTTGCTGCCCGTTGTCGTACCAGGATTCTTCGTGTCATTTGCTACGTTTCCATTTCCTGGCTTTTCATTATCTGTCGGATTCTTTTTGTCATCTCCAGAAGGATTTTCCTTATTTTCATCATCCTTCTTGTCATCTGATGCTTTTACCGTACAAACCGTTGTCAACGTAACGGTTTCTCCAGCCTGCAGAGATTCCATCTTTTTTGTTGTCTCCGCATTTTCGGCCAGCACAAAATTTTCCGGCAAAATATTTTCCAGTGACAGATTCGTTACTGCTGTATCATTTGTATTGGTTACAGTTAAAGTAACTTTGATTTCTTCACCCTGCTGGTAAGTTTCTTTGTCTGTTGTCAAGGCTGCTTCGATTCCATCCTGAAGCAGCGATGCTGCAAGAGCAGGCTGTGTCATCATTCCGGTGCATAAAAGCAGTGCCAGAAAGACAACTTGTAATTTCTTCCACACTTTCATACGTCTTCTCCCTCGTAAATGTAAAATTTCGATCCTTTTTCTCTGAATATCTGCCGCTTATGCTGTCTTCAGGATCCTTGGTGCCTTCCGTCAATGGAAAGGCAGCTTTTCTTGCTCTGCATCTCAATCATTAGCTGAGCAGAGCAATGAACATTTCATTTTCCTCCTTCTTCTGTTGTATTTCTTTTAGTGTAATACATCCTCTCTTTATTTGCAATATATTTTGTCATGCATTTTGCAATGCATATTTCATCATTATTATGCAATACAATAAAACAGACTGGGCTTCCAGTACTCTTTAAAATCAGAATACAGCCAGAAAAAAGCGCACTGAAATAAGCTGTCCCCAAAACAGCTTTTTCTTCATTTTTCGATTTCGCAGATTCGAAAAATTTATTTTTTTGTCGAACCTTTTTTGAAACACCTTTGTTATGTTTTATGCTGCCCGTAGTTTCCACATAAGATCTGGAAGCATGCTCCGTTCTTATATTCTCCGGCAGCAGAATGGAGTTTGATATGGCATTTCAGTTAAAAGGCAACCGCAAGGAAACGGAAAACAAAACCATCCGTTTCCCCATTCACCTGATCGATCAGATCGAACAGGCAATTTCCGATTCTGACCAGGACATTACCTTTTCCAGTTTTGTGATTCAGGCGTGTGAGTATGCGCTGGATCACATGGACGCCCCGTCAGAAGAACACAATTAACTTTTATTTTTTTCAAAGCAGATTTTTATGGTTCGACGTGCATTTTCTGGCTGTTCTCTGCTTCTATTTTATCTTACCATGCTTCTTATTTTTTTCAGGACAAGATCCTGTCCTAACTCAACTCCACAACCTCATCATACAGACACACAAACACCTCTTCCACTTCCGCATCTTCATGAAAGTGTCCGAAATACCATTTCTGAAATTCTGTCTCATCCGCCACGCGCTGCAGGTACTGGCGAAGTTCCACCTCATCGTCAGACAGCTCTCCATACCCCATTGCCGCGGCTACATCTCTTGGGGCTGTGTGGGTCAGTATGTAGTCCACCTGGAAATCTTCTTTTTCCAGATTTGCCCATCCTTCTTCGTACTCTTCCCGTGACGGAATTTCTTCCGGGAACCACGAAATTCCCTCCGCGCGGGACATTTTGTCGATGCTGTAAGCACCTCCGAAGGTAAAGAATTTCAGCCCGTCAATCGTAAAGATCTGGCCGCGCATCAGATGGATCATATTGTCCTCAATGATATGCACCTTTCCGCCGTTCCACTGCTCCACGGCGTAGGAATTCAGCTGTTCGAAGTTCTCATGATTTCCGTCGATAAACAGTGTCGTCACCGGCAGACTTCGGAAAACGGCTCTCGTATTCGCTTCGTATGCTGCAGAAAAGCCGCAGATGCCGACATCTCCGCAGATGATCAGATAGTCATCCTGGGTGTACTCGTCTTCGTGCTCGTTAAAATAGCGTACAACTTTTCCAATATCAAAGGTGCCATGGGTATCGCCTGTAATGACAATGCTCATTCTCAGCGTCTCCTCTCGTGTTCTCTGTTTCTGTTCTCTAAAGTATCGCAAAACATCATCCGCAAATTCTGTCCGCTTTCTCTGCCGCTGCTATCGTTTCTTGCAGAGGCACAGACTACGCCGCACTATTCCCGAAAATAAAACACTTCTCCCCGTGCCCGGAACGGCAGCCGGTTTCCTCTCGGAAGCAGAAATGCATGCTCTCGTCTTACCTTCAGGTCATTCTCAATCTCCCCGTCCGTAATAATCAGAATCGGCCCGTCCTTGGGAAAATCATTCGCCTGTTCCAGACAATCCACGCCCGGCTGCAGTATGGTTCCTCCTCGTCCCGTGACTTTTACCCGGCCGGCAATATCTTCCGGTGCCAGATATCCCGCATCCGTCGCTTTGGCATCACAGAAAATGATTCTCACGAACGGAACATCTTTCGCCGCGGCATAGCTGGCGATGGAGCCGAGTGCCATACCGATCTGTTTTGCACTCATGGAACCGGACGTGTCCACGACCACACCGAAGGTCCGGCTCTCCAGATCCTGCTCGTAATACGCGTATCCCGGCCTTGGAATATCCGGCGTGGCACCCTGCCGTCTGCTCGGCCGCGCATAGGTGCGGTGTTTTTCCAGCGGTGGAAATTGTACGTCAAACCACTTCGCCAGCACGGCATCCCAGGGAATGACCGGCATCGCAAGCGCCCTGATTTCCTGCACCAGCCCGGCCGGCAGGAAACCACGATTGTGCTCCTGATGGTAATCCAGTCCATCCCGCAGTGCGTTTTTTAGCAGTTCATCCAAGCTGACCCCGTTTTCTCTTCCAGTAAAATGCGGTCTGTTTCCGTTAAACATATCACCTCTGCCAAAGCCCCGGAAGGTGTTTAGTTTTTTGTACTTTCGGATCTCTTTCACGATCAGATCATAGATACTTTCTGCCGATTTATTGTGAAGTGTTTCATCATACAACAGCCCATCCGGCGGCATTCTGCCGATCTCCATTTCGTGCAGCCAGTCGTTGATGACGTAGTCGCAGGCGACGTTCCACAGAAAGAAGTCACGCCCATTGCACCGTTTCTGGTGCTGCAGTCCGGCATGGAGATATTCATGCGCGAGAACAAAAATCCACTCTTCCTCCGAAAATCCGCACGACGGATTGGTATAAATGATTCCCTGCTCTGCGTCAACCGCTGCAATATGGATTTCATACCGATGGCACATTTCAATGTCCTCCACAATTTTAAATGCAGCTGCAAGACCTCCGAGCAGCGGATAATGGGACAGGAACCATTCTGCTGCTCTGGAAATAACGGTATTCTTTTTCGTTTTAAGATCGTATCCTCCCGCATCGCAGAGTGCAGATTTGATGGAATGAGTGACTGCATAGGAAAATTTTTCAGCATATGCATTTCTTTCTCCCTTTTTATAAACGATCGGCCGTTCTACCCCAATCATATCCTTTAATTTTTCAGAGTTTGTCCCGCAGATCTGTGCACCATTATCCTGGTGTTTCAACAGATATTCATAAATTTTCTGCTCGCTGTTCAGTTTGATCGGATATGCTTCCGCCGGATCTGCGCAGATCGGCTCGCCGAGGCGGATGTCATAAAGGAATCTGGTAATGTAGATATCACAGGCTTTGTTCCAGAATGCCGGGACAAATTCGCAGTCGGAAGGGATGCTCGCTTTGTCAAAGTGGCCGAACGCCAGGTGCAGAAGATTGTGTGCCATCACATAGCACCATTGTTCCGGCGACAGGTTCGCCCGCATGTTGACGTAGATATCTCCATCTTTCGTAACACAGGCCAGACTTCCTTTTGCATTCAGATGGGAGGGCTTTGCAGTGATGTACCCATCCAGTTGATGGAACAGTGTATTTTTTTCCAGCAAACCAAAGCCGGCCTCCACTCTGCGGTACCCGGCCGGCTTTTCTTCTTCGCGGTAATACCTGCTTCGAACGTATGGCATCTGTTTCTCCTTCCTGTTTTTCAGATCCGTGTCAATTTATTTTAGTGCTTCCATTTGAAGCTCATGAATCACTCCCCCAGTCATGTGTTTCAATAATAACCGGGCTTTTTTCAGCCGACGAGCCGCGGCAGATCACGGATGATTTCCATCATAAACCAGTCCGGCAGTGCCTCCGCTCCATCAGCTACGACGGTCATCTGGGCGATTTCGAAATTGATGACTGCGAGTTCTTTGATCATGCCCTTGGCGCGGTACGCAAAGGAAAGCATGCCGCCGGAAATTCCCTGTTTGCTTTTCGGCAGTTCTGCAAGCAGTCTGGCGCGGAAGGACTGTGCGAGAAAATACAGCACATCCCGGTTTTCCGGCTTGTCCGGCCATTTTGCTTTCTGCGCGATAATGTCATCCAGGAGATGTGTGTTGCGCAGTGTTTTTGTGTAAGCAAGAAACATCCCCGCATGCTGTTCCAAAAGGCAGGCGTACGCCATCATTTTTAATGTTTCCTGCGAAATATCCTGCTCCCCGGCCCGGTATTCCTTCAACGCATCACTCAGCATATGCCAGGAACGCGGGGTAGAAAACGGTTCTTCGGTTTTCGGCGGTTCGGAAAAGAGGTGATCCGGCCGCTGAATGATATAGTCAATGACCCACGGATGGAGTCCTTCTGCCTGCGCCCACTTGATCCACTGTCCCACATCCGCTTTCAGCTGCACATGGAACATACGGTTTAAAAGGGCGGACGACATCGTTTTTACGATCGCGCTGTCCTCGGCACGGTTTCCTGCTCCGATCACAATGCTTCCCTCCGGAAGATGGTATTCTCCGATCCGCCGCTCATGGATCAGGGAATAGAAAGCTTTCTGCACTTCCTGCGTACAGGCGTTGAGTTCGTCCAGAAACAGGACATACGGCTCTTTTCTGGCGATCATCTTCGGCGGAAGGAATTCCGATGTCTCGCCCCGGATCTGCGGAATGCCGATGATATCCTCCGGCGCGAGCTGGCTTCCAAGGAGCGACACACACGGCAGGCCGACTTCATCTGCGAATTTTTCCACTAACGCGGATTTTATTTTCCGATGCCGGGTGCACCCCAGATAAAAACCGGCCGCACCGGCGCAACCTGAAGCAATACTTCTAATAATTCATCCTGTGTCACACTGATTGGTAAATGCATCTGATGTACTCCCTTCTGTTTCGATCCTGTGTCTTTTCAAAGCGGATATTCGCAATCCACTTTACCACTTGCTTGATTTGACTAAATCACTTTTTCTGCCCTGCCGTGATCTTACTGTACTGCATTACAACGTGTCTCACCATATTTCTCTGTATTTTCCAGTTTCACTGTCATATTCCAGCACCGGAATTTTTCCGCTCCGCCAGGTGGTTCCATCGAGATAATAGTGGCTCTGACCGTCGTGCCAGATACCGTCATATGTCCTGTTTCCGCTGATTTTTGCCGTGGAAATGTGGCCTGCAATCACATCCTTATGGAATGCTCCGCGGCTTACCGTTCTTTTCCCCACCATCAGCTCCTCGCTGGTCACGCACAGCCAGTCTTTACCGCCCCATTCGGCAATTCCGGCGTGCACCAGAATCTGGCGTTCTGTTTCATAAAAGTAAGGAAAATGACGCATCCAGGTGATCAGATCCCCCGCATCTTCGAACATCAGCCGTACTGCTTCTGCATTTCTGGAATCTTCTGAGAGGTGTGCTTCTTTTTCCAGAAACTCTTGAAAATGTTCTTCTTTCAGAAAGCTGTGCAGCGTTTCATAGTCTCCATCTGCATCCGATGCCAGCCATTCCCAGCTGCGATATTGCTCCACACTGCCGATATGCCGGTTGACATCCGCATATTCTTCCAGCCAGTCCAGCAGTGCTTTTTCATGATTTCCCATCAGGGCAATGACTTTTTCCGAACCATATTTTTCCTGCAATGCCCTGACTTTTTCCAGCACCGCCCGGCCATCTGGCCCATAATCTATGTAATCGCCCAACAGAATCAGCTGGTTTTTCCCCGAAAGGTCTGTTTTTTTCAGAGCTGCCTCGAATGCCTCCAGAAATCCGTGAATATCCGACATCACATATCGCTTCATTGCTTTTCCTCTGTTTGTTTATACATAGAAAGTTTCCTTCGTTTCCAGGCAAAGGCATCCCAGTCTTCCATTCTCAAAGCCGCAGCCGCAGTCACACAGATAGACGTTTCCTTTTTTATTTTTCCAGATGGATCCATTTCCCATGTTCTGATGGCCGCAGACGGAAATATATCCATGCACTCCCTCATGAAGAAAAACCTTGTACCACAAATCCCCCATCAGATAATAGTTGTCCAGTTTCCATTTTCCCGGTTCTGCCGTACAGGCATGGGCAAGCAGATACGGCTGACCGTCCACCTCGATTTCCACCTGTACCGGCCAGGAGAGGATATACTCCGCAAGCTCTTTCAGATCTACTTCTGTCAGGCGCTCCTGCAGAAGATGGAACGAATTGTACGGATATGGCTGCAGGAGGGCGCGGTCTCTCTCGTTGCTTCCGTAATAGTGGAAAATATAGTTAGCAAGCCAGTGGTCGTGGTTGCCGCGGAGCACGGTACATTTTTTTCCCAGCTTCAGTGTCTGAAAATACACGCCCGCCGGGTCTGGATGATCCATGCAGCGGTCAAACAAATCACCAAGCAGATACAGGTGATCGTCCTCTTTGAGATCAATTTTTTCCAGCAATTTCATGAACCGCCAGCTGTCGTTATGTATATCGGTAATAATATAGTGCATCCAAAATCTCCTTTTCTTTTGCAGCTTTCGTGCCTGTTCCTGCAATCATCAAAGCTTCCGTAATCCGCTCATTTTTTCCAAAACGGCTTTCCTGCTTGTGTTTTGGCATGTCCTGTTTCAAAAATCTTCCCGCTTGTTCTGCTGGTTCCGAATCCCGGTCTTCTGATTCTGGCATCATGGAACGTCTAAAATCGTTCACCTGTTGTTGTCCGAACTGTAAAACTCTTCCCCCGTTTCCAGACAGATTGCCGCCAGCCTCCCTCCCGGGAAGCATGCGCCGCAGTCGATGGCGATGTGGTGATATTTTTTATAAATATACCCGGGATTATCATTTTCCGGAATCGTCTGCGTCGGTGTATGTCCTGTTACCAGATTTGTATCCGCAAAGTATTCCTTCTGATAATCTGGTCTGGCCCATACAAGATCGCGCAGGGAATATTCCTCTATCCTCTTTTCCGGTGTAAATCCCCCCAGCCCTCCATGCACCAGCAGATACTGTTTTTCTCCCACTGTAAGCTCCTCATACAGACTGAAATCCTCCAGAAAATTCAGTACTTCCTCCCGCATCTCGGGATCCAGCGCCCGAAATTCCCGGATCGTAGCATCACCGCCGTTATACTTCCAGAGAACAAGATTGTCCAGCAGTTCAGCATCCACTTCCTCGATGGCAAGATCTGTGATTTCCTGACAGAGAAACCGCAGACATTCCAGCGCCATCACCTCATGGTTCCCCACGATACAGAACGCATTCGGCATTTCCATCAGTTTCAATATCACCTTAATCGGATGCTCACCCCGGTCTAAAATATCACCCAGAACATAGAGCGTATCTGTATCTTTCAATTCAATTTCTTCCAGCAGCTCCATAAATCTCTCATACTCACCGTGAATATCCGAAATAACGTAAGTAGCCATAAACAGAACCCTCCATTTTTCATCCATACGAATCTGCATACGTTCTCCATTACCAGCTTATCTTACCATACTTCCTGTTTTTTACCGGACAAACTCTTGTCCCTCCTTTTTTTACATAATGTACTCTCTAGAGCGTGTCTGAAAAAGGCTTTTCGCAAGCTGCGAGTCCCAGTTTGCGGAAATGATTTTTCAGACACGCTCTATACATCTTCTATTGAAATTTCATTCATGCGAAATCCCCTTTTCTTGATACTATACCACATCTATTCTTTTCTTCATTGAACTACAAGTTTAATCCTCTTTTTTTGCTGTTTTCTCGCATTCTATCAGCATTACGCGCTGTTTATACAGCGCCTTTTATTTCTGTGCAATTTATTCTCTATATGCAAAAAAGAAACGTTCTATCCAAATCGTTCCTTTTTGTTTGTAGATTATTTTATTTTTCAAATTTCTCAATCACGCACGTATGCGTCTTCGTTTTCTTATCTTGACACTCCCCACAGCTAAAGCAGGGGGATTCTTGTTTCTTCCACTACTGCAATAAACGCGTATTTGCCGAGTGTACAGTAATGCCCGCGTCCCCCATTCGTCATCCCACCGTCAGGCGCAAAAAATCTCCCGCCGCACAGAGCACAAGTCCCCTATTTACTTAATACCCCGTCGACAGCCTTTTTCCATCCGGCATATTTTTTCTCCCGGATTTCATCGTCCATCTTCGGCTCATACACACTTCGTTTCATATTTCCAGCGAATTTTTCCAGATCGTAGACCCCGGCTGAAATACCGGCCATATAAGCCGCCCCGATGCCGGAAAGCTCCTCCGCGTCCGGAATATTCACGCGTTTATTCGTAATATCGCTCTGGAACTGCATCAGATATCCGTTTCGTGTCGGACCGCCGTCTACACGGAGTTCCTCGATCCGCATGCCGGTATCCTGCTCCATCGCACGGACAAGGTCGGTGATCTGGTAGGCAATGCAGTCGAGAGCCGCTTTTACCACCTCGGCTTTTCCTGTGGTGCGGGTAATTCCGCTGATTGATGCCGTTGCTTTCTCATCCCAGTACGGCGCACCAAGCCCGGTAAATGCCGGAACCAGATACGTGCGGTCTGCCGGATTTGCCTCCCTCGCCAGTCCTTCCGTCTCTTTTGCCGAAGAAATCAGCTTCAGATCATCCTTCAGCCAGGTAATCACCGCTCCGGTGTAGTTCAGATTTCCTTCCAGCACATAGTCCACCTTGCCGCCTCTTCCCCACGCAAGCGAAGTCACAACACCGTGGCTGCTCTGAATCGGCCTGTCTCCAATGTTCATCATCAGCGAAGAACCCGTTCCGTACGTTGCCTTGATCATACCCGGTTTTAAGCAGCCCTGTCCGAACAGAGCCGCATGAGAGTCGCCTAATACACCGCAGATCAGAACCGGCTCGGAAAACAATCCTTCCATCGTCGTGGTTCCATACAACGCATCGGAATCGCACACCCTGGCCAGCGCACAGACCGGAATCCCGAACATCTCACCGATCTTCTCATCCCACGCCAGCGTTTTCAAATTAAACAACTGCGTTCTCGACGCATTTGAAAAATCCGTCTTAAATGCATGATCCCCCGTCAGCTTGTAAACCAGCCAGCTGTCAATCGTACCCAGGCAGAGTTTCCCGTCTGCAGCACGTTTCTGTCTTTCTTCTCCGCCGTTTCGAAGCAGCCATGCCATCTTTGCAGCAGGAAAATAAGCCGAAAGCTGCAGACCCGTCGCCTCGCGGATCTCCTCTGCGTGACCCTGCTCCGCAATCTCCTGCGCAATGCCGCTTGCGCGGCCGCACTGCCATACAATTGCCTCTTCCAGCGGTTCCCCGGTCACCTTGTCCCAGATCGCCGTTGTCTCACGCTGATTGCTGATGCCGATTCCGGCGATTTCTCCGGTGCAACACCGGACTCTGCCACCAGCGTTTTTACCGTCTGTACGGTATTCCGGTAAATCTCATTCAGATCATGGGACACCCATCCCTTTTCATTGACAATCTGCCGGTGCAGCAGGTCGGTACGGCGGAGTAAATGTCCCTCCCCGTCAAAGAGCAGCGCTTTCGTTCCCTGCGTGCTCTGGTCAATTCCGATGATATACCTTTTCTCCATTTTTCCAGCTCCATTCCTAAAATTTTATAAATATCCAGATCCCCATCTCGAATAACGCTGAATACACTCTGTTTTTCAACACACCATGCGTCATTTTCTATTGTCGCGGCATTCACCCTGCCCCTATAGGCAAGATCTTTGGCGATTACCACACATTCCAACATCTTCCGCAGAACGATTTATTCCTGATTATTTCCGCAGAACGATTTGTTCCTGGTTATATAGAAAAAGTTCCTGCGTTCCCGGATTTTCTTCCGCCCAGGCACGCAGGAACATGGCATACGCAGACCTGCGGCAGTTTACAGTTCCCTGCGGGCTATCACATTCACCGCTGATTCCATTTCTGATTAAGCCAGTAATTCTTTCGCTTTTTTTGCAATGCCCTCGGCATTCAGTCCATAATAGTCAAAGACTTCTTTGGAAGTTCCCGTGATCACCGGCGCATCCGGCAGAGACATATGAACGACTTTACGCGGGCACTCAGCACCAACCACCTGGCTCACCATCGATCCAAGACCGCCGAATGGAGCGTGCTCTTCGATCGAAATGACAACTTTTGCCTTCTTTGCAGCTTCTACCAGGCCCTCTTTGTCCAACGGTTTCACACAGTACATATCGAGCAGTCCTGCGCTGATTCCCTCTTCTTTCAGCATAGCAGCTGCATCGAGCGCCGGGCGGACCATCTCACCGCAGGCTACCAGTAAAACATCGGTGCCTTCCGAGAGAACCGTTGCCTTATCCATCTCAAACGGGGTATTTTCTTCGCTGTAAATATCCGCAACGGCATTTCTTCCCACTCGGATATAAGCCGGTTTTTCATCGTTAAGAAGCGCCTCAACCAGTTTTGCTGTCTGGAAGCGGTCGCTCGGCAGATAAACGCGCATGTTCGGAATAGCTGCCATTGCTGCGATGTCCTGTGCAGAATGATGGCTCATGCCGAGTGCGCCGTAGCTCACACCGCCGCTGATGCCGATCAGCTTTACATTGGTGTTGGAGTATGCACAGTCAATTTTCGCCTGCTCATAGCTTCTTGTAGAAAGGAAGCACGCCGGAGATGCCGCAAATGCTTTCTTGCCGCATTTTGCAAGACCGGCAGAAACGCTGACCAGATCCTGCTCCGCAATACCCATCTCCACAAACTGCTCCGGATACGCATTTGCAAACGGTGTCAGGGAAGCACTTCCCCTGGAATCGCTGCAGAGCACCACGATATCTTTATCCGTCTCGGCATGTTTCATTAAAACCTCGCAAATGGCCTGTCTGTTTGGAATCTTATTCATGACAGTGCCTCCTTTCTCTCATCCAGATCCTTCATGATCTGTTCTACTTCCTCCGGTGTCGGCACTTTATGATGCCACTCCGCCTTATTTTCCATCACGGAAGAACCACAGCCCTTCGTTGTATTTGCAATAATAACCGTCGGTTTTCCCTTACAGTGTTTCGCCAGCTCAAATGCATGAACGAGCGCGTCAATATCGTTGCCCGGTACGGAAAGAACATTCCATCCAAACGCTGCCCATCTCTCCTCCTGGCTGTCCTGTTTCATGACATCCTCGGTATTTCCGGAGATCTGCAGACGGTTACGGTCTACGATCGCACAGAGGTTGTCCAGCTTGTAGTTTCCTGCGGACATTGCGCCCTCCCAGACAGAGCCTTCTGCCAGCTCGCCGTCACCCATAACGGTGTAGACACGGTAATCTTTTTTATCCCTTTTTCCTGCCAGCGCCATTCCCACGCAGACCGGAAGTCCGTGGCCGAGAGAACCGGAATTCATCTCGATGCCCGGCAGTTTATTGTTCGGATGGCCGATGTACGGGCTGCCGAATTTGGAGAATTTTTCGATGACCTCTTCCATCGGGAAGAATCCCTTTGCTGCAAGTACTGCATAATATGCCTCAACGGAATGACCTTTACTCATTACAAAACGGTCGCGGTCCGGGTCGTCCATGTTCTTAGGGCTGATGTTCATCTCTTTAAAATACAGCGCTACAAGCACATCAATGACACTCATGTCACCGCCGATGTGGCCGCCCTTGCCGGAAACTACCATTTCCACTACTTTCTTCCGCAGATCATACGCCAGACAACTCAATTCCTTGTATTCACTCATGATTTTCATTCTCCTCTTAAATATGCTTTGACATCTTCCTCGATCGGATCATATAAATCCGGGGCAATGCCGATGTATTTGCATGCTTCATACAGAACCGGCACAACGTTCTCGTGGATACCGACACAGTGGTGGATGTACGGTCCTTCCACGATTTTTGCCTCGAGGCGTTTCAGGTTCTGTACTTCAACCCATACGTAGGTTCCCTTCGTGTAAGGTCCCTCGACACCTTTTGCATTTCCAAGCAGCAGGGAGTACTCTCCGTTGTCTCCGTCGAAACGCGCCAGTGTCATTTTGCCTAATTTTGCCTGTGCCTCTACAGCGCCCGGATGGCTGAATGCCAGAGGATAACCGATCGTCGGTTTTTCCTGTGCAACAGAAATCGGCCACGGTCCGCAGTGCTGAAGCAGCTCGCCGTTCTCGTTGTCCGGGTGGCGTACGGTCCAGTCAGCAAAGAAGCTTCTCTTATCGTTTCTGCCGGCAGCCTCTACCATCAGAGCGGTGATGGCGCCATGGATATCGGTCTCACAGACAACCGGAATTCCCTCTTCGTTCAGCAGAGAGTTTGCCGCACACGGCATGATGCCAATTTCACCCTGCAGTGCGTTCCAGCACTGGATCGCGATGGCATTGCAGGAATATTTTGCAGCCAGGTTCTTCATTGCAACCTTCAGAGCTGCTACATTTTCCAGCTCTTCCGGTTTGATCTTTACACACATATTGGTGTTGCAGTATGCAACGACTTTTTCTACCTCGCTGCCCTCTGCTTTTACTTTTTTCATCTCCGCAGTCAGTTCCGGAAGCGGAATCGGGGAAAGCTGAATGTTGAATTTTTCCAGCAGCTCGCCCTCGTTGCACATCGTGGACCAGAAGTCGAACGGACGCGGTCCGATCTGAAGGATTCTGGTGTGGCGGAAGGTATCTACCACATTACATACAGCAAGGAAATCCTTGATGCCGCGCTCAAATTCCGGATCGGTCAGACGGCAGTTCGTCATATAGGTGAACGGAACGCCAAAACGGCGCAGTACTTTTCCGGTTGCGAACAGGCCGCACTGGCTGTCGCGGAGACGCACACCGTTCTCATCCGGTCTCTCATCGCGCGGTCCCCAGAGGAGTACCGGAAGCCCCATTTCCTTTGCCAGCCTTGCACAGACATATTCCGTTCCGAAGTTTCCGTGCGGGAAAAAAATTCCCTTTACGTTCTCACGGCGGAATTTCTCCTGGATTTTCTC
>OBAE01000621.1_pt1 | contig 25327 bp, 15 predicted proteins | sample 1517641 | NCBI WGS metagenome assembly OBAE01 (sample SAMN04571701, study PRJEB22368) | human gut metagenome | biome: human gut; material: stool | host: Homo sapiens | place: Luxembourg | collected 2012-08-30 | reverse complement strand
AAGAAATTATCAGACAACACAGTTATTTGTCCCGTTTGCGGAGAACCTACGGGAATGCAGCCGACGCCTTTCCCTCAACCAAAACCTACGGGAATGATGCCGCCGCCTTACACTCCACCAAAACCTACGGGAATGATGCCGCCTTACACTCCACCACAGCCACCCATTCATCCGGATCCTGCCACTCAGGTGAGTTATTGCCGTAAATGCGGTGCTGCTTTGCCTTATGGGCAGACTCTATGCAGCAATTGCCAAGCAGGTCAACTAACCGGGCAAAACCCGAAAGTAATAACATTTATGATCTCACTCTTATTATTCTATATGAAAGGTGAGATTAGAATGGAACAGAATTTTATTAAAACCAAACTTCCGAATGCGATTTTATTCATACCATTTGGCACTAAACGAAAAAGTATTCCTATTAATCAAATTTCATCAGTCAATTCAAATTTCTCATTGAATCCAAAATCCTTTATTTACGGACTTGTTGCTTTAATTGCTGCCATTATATGCTTAGGTGGATCTCCTGCATGGGGAATTATATTGTTATTACTGGCAGCATTGTTTATTATAGATTCTTTTACAACAATGCTTGTCATAGAAAAGACATCGGGAAACGTAGAAGAAATTCCATTTTACATTATGGAAAAAACAAAATGTGAAAACATTGAAGAGATGATAAATCAGATTATTTCTCAAAGAATGTATTCAACCATGCAAAATAATTTTTAGGAAGTGACCAGCTATGTTTTGCAAAAAATGCGGAAAGAAATTATCAGACAACACAGTTATTTGTCCCGTTTGCGGAGAACCTACGGGAAAGCAGCCACGCCCTCAACCACAGCCACGCCCTCAGCCGCAGCCTGCTCCTACCCCTCAGGTGAGTTATTGTCCTAAATGCGGTAATGCCGTTGCACCTAATGCGGAATTCTGTCTACATTGCGGATGTGTTTTAAATAACTTCAACCCTCAAGATGGAGGATTTGCAGCAATAATGAAAACTAATAAAAAACGTAATATACTTATTGCTATTATATTAATGTTGTTTATTGTTATAATTGCTTTTATTTTATTCAGGATATTTGAGAGCAACGAGAGTAAGATTCAAGGAAAATGGTTGCTTTATTCTGATGGTACCGAATTGGTAGATAAAGAAGATCAAGTGACTTGGGAATTTACCAATGGAAGGTTACTCATTTCCGGTGCTTATTCCGAGGAAGGCTACTACTCAATCGATGGTGATACTCTTGAAATATATGATGATGATTATAGAGTAAGTAAGTTACTTGGACATTCTAAAAGGTATGTAATTGAAAAGCTTTCCTCCAACAAATTGATTTTGAGGAAAATAAATACAGATAGAACGTATGTTTTTAAGAGGTTATAACTATGATTTGTAAAGAATGCGGCAATAAAATAGATGATAACTCAACTTTTTGCAAATTTTGCGGATACAAAGTATCTGCGGAATCATCTTGCCAGAAAGCGTATTTAAATACCCCAACCGAAAACAGTTCTGCAATAAAGTCTAAACAAGTGAAAAAAAATATTATAATATCACTATCCTCTATTATAACTGTATTAACTGCTATAGTTTTGATAACAGTTATTATTAAAATACATAATAAACAAGAAAATATTGTCACGGATGACGATTTATCAAAAACAGAGATTGGATCTGGTGTTACTGATAATGCTATTAAAAGCAAATCAGCCAAATCAATAACAGATTCTAATACAAACGTTGAAATAGAGTCTGAAAAAACAGACTCAAATAATAAAACCTATGAATCGATTGAATTCATTGGAATCGATAATTATGACGACTGGTCAGCTGCAAATTTTTATGATACTGACGGAAACGAAGTAGAGTATATCGATAACAAATACTTTTCTGATTTCGAAGAAACAGGTTGTTCAATAACTGTTACTTTAAAATATCTTAATACTGATTATTATGTATTTGCACCCAAAGATGCTGTAGATTGGAATGCTCTTTATAAGCTTGACGGGAATTACATAACCGGTGTACCTACGGCAGCAGATGCAGTCAGCATTAATAATGAATCATATACTTTTCCAAATGAGATCAGTAATGACATTATTGAAAATACAAGAACATTTATACAATCAGACGGTTTTTTCTGTTTATTTGACTTTAAGCCTGAGACAGTTTCTTTCAATCTTTCTGCAAAAGCCATATCTTATCTAAAAAACAACGCTACTATAAACGATGACAATACAGAATATGGTGGGATAGTATTTCAAATGTACGGATGTATTATTACTGATTTGGTAATTGATGTGCCTCTCTCAGTTAATGATGTAGGTATGATTATAAAATCAAACCAGTAAATATTCTAATTATATATAACAAATTTAGGAGGACTTATTATGCCAAAATTAAACCAAAGAGATTTCAATGACGAACCGGTAAAATACGTTACGGAAAAACACGTTGCCTGTGTTTTTCTATTGGATACGTCAAGTTCAATGAACAGCAATGAAGCAATAAAACAGCTTAACGAGGGACTCAGAGTATTCAAGCAGCAGACCCTATCAAGTCTTGATACCCATGCAAAGGCTTGTATTGATGTGGCTGTTGTTACGTTCGACAGTGATGTCAAGGTAATTCAGGATTTTGCTCCGGTAGAAGAAATGGAATTACCTGAACTAAAAGCATATGGAAATACTGCTATGGGCAAAGCCCTGGAAACTGCAATGGATATGGTCACGATGCAAAAAAATAAATACAACTACGCAGGAACACCTTATTTCAGACCTTGGATCTTTTGCGTAACTGATGGTGGTCCAAATGATGATTACCGTGAGTCAGCTGAGAGATTAAAGTGGATGGAGAATAACGGAAAGGCGATTGCATACTGTGTTGGCGTGGACGGTTTTAGAGCCGATATTATGAAACAAATATTTGATCCAAATAATATATACGGATTAAAAAATTGTGATTTCACTGGGCTGTTTAAATTTGTTTCATCCAGTCTGGATGCTTTGAGAAACAGTACTGAGGAATCCGGTTCGTTAAATATTCCTGCACCTGATACAATGTTTAAGGTTCCGCTTGATTGAGCCTGCGGAAATTTTTAAAGATATGAAATAGATCGGAAGATACACTCTGCTGATAAAGGAGTAAGTTTGTAAGAATGATTGGATATTTTAAAATTTCGGCAATAGGAACAGCACATTTAGAAAATCCTGACGGTGTATGTCAGGATTATTCTGATGTGCTAAAGCTTGACAACGGATATACAATAGCTGTAATTGCCGACGGTTTAGGCAGTGCAAGTAAATCGGATATAGGTGCAAAAGTGGCTGTGAATTCATTCTTGGCTTACATAAATTTGCATATTAAAACCAAAAAAAGCGATAAGTTTTACATTGATCTTATATCACAGGCATATCAAGAAGCATATAACAACGTAATGAATACTGCCGAAGACATGAAAATAGATTTTTCGGAATATAATACAACCCTCACTGCTGCGATTTATAATGGTAAAAACTTATATTACGGTCAATGCGGTGACGGCGGTATTATCGTTTTAACGCCGAGCGGTAATTATGATTGTGCAACAGAAGTAAAAAAGGGAGAAGCATTCAATGAAACATATCCGCTCTTGGGCGGTCCCGACAATTGGTCCTTTGGAAAATATCCCGACGAGGTCTGTGCATTAACGCTTATGACAGACGGCATATTTGATATTGTGTGTCATCCTCTGCTTGCAAATGAAGCTCAAAAAATAAATATTCCATTTATCCGCCGATTTATGGACAGAAATATTCTTAGGGCAAATAACAAAACTGATTTTGAAAATCTGCAAAAAAGCATATCTAAATTTGTTTCGGGAAACGGCTTGCCTAATGTAACAGATGATAAAACTATCGTAGGATTGATAAACACTGATATTTTAGCAGATTTAAAAGACGAGGAATATTACAAGGAACCTGATTGGGATAAGTTAAACGAAAACATGAAACGCAAACTCCGTGAAGGCCGCAGACCTACTCCTATTGATATAAAAAAGCCTACAAATATAATCAAAGTAACTCCTACTGGTGAAAGCATAGTAATTAATGATGAATCCAGAAAGTTAAAGAAAAGATTACAAAATTCGTATAGAATCAACCGCCAACTAAGGAAAATCGTTTTGATACAGCTGATAGTGATATTAGTGCTTATTATTATTTGTTCTATCTGTATTGTTTTTTTAAACAAAGGTAACGTTCAGGATACATCGAAAAAGAGTATGGAATCTTCCAGTATAAGTAAGGATAGCGCTTACAACGGCAAACATACGCAGGGAAGCGCTATTGCGGATGATGATACTTCTGATCATGCAGATGATTCTACACAAAGCGATAGTATGGCGTCAAATTCTGAAAATGATAAAGCTAAAGATAAAGCTATAAAAGATGCTTTACCAAGAATGAAACAAGCTCTCCAAGAGGTGGGAACATCGACTCATTTTACTTATATTAATTCAGAAGCTGTTGATGAGCACTATAGTAATATAACGGGGGGTTCCAGCAGTGGCTTCTAATAATGATAGAAGAATTTATTACGATTTGAATAGCGGACAAAAATATGTATTATTTGAAGAAAGCATTACTTCCGGCGGCGAGGGCAGCATTTATAATATAGAAGGTATGCCCGATTTGGTTGCAAAGATCTATCATGAAAAGAATCGTACCGAAAACAGGAAAAATAAACTTCTGGCTATGCTTGAAACAGATTCAAATGACTTGTCTGAATGTGCATGGCCTCACGCCATTCTGTATCAGGATAACAATTTTTGCGGATATGTAATGCAAAAAGTGTCAGGGTTAAGCAGCTTGATAGATTTTTACGTTTATGATAACAGAAAAAAATATTTGTGGTCACAATATGTAAAAGTGGCAGAAAATATTGCTGCCGCCGTGAATAATGTTCACGACAGCGGACATATAATCGGAGATCTGAACCCAAATAATTTCATGTTAGATGTGAACACTGGTCGAGTTATGCTTGTAGATACGGATTCATATCATATCAAAAGTAAATCAGGAGAAATTTTTCCATGTACTGTAGTTACTCCGGAGTTTATTCCTCCTGAGCTTCAGGGTAAAACTTTTGATGAAAATAATGCACGGAATATGTTTAACGAAAGCACAGACAATTTTGCTCTTGCAGTTATTATTTTCAGGCTTTTAATGAACGGCGTTCATCCTTTTTCATGCGTTGTTACCACCAAAGAATCTATGAGTAATTTCCAACCTGTAAAGAACATACAAAATGGATATTGTCCTTATTTTACAAAAAGTAATATTAATGGGAAAATAGCAAAAACGCGCTATTCACCTAATATAGGTATTCTTCCGAGAGATATTCAAAAGCTATTTGAAAGAGCATTTATTGAAGGTCAACAAAGCAAGAGCGCCAGACCGAGAGCAGACGAATGGTTTTACGCACTTGATTCTTTAAGTCAGAGATTGTGCAAATGTACCGACAATCCAAAGCATGAATACTTTATAGGACTAAGCAGTTGTCCTTGGTGTAAGCTTGACATGGAAATAAGAAATAAATCAAAGCCAAATCCGGGAGATTTGAAAATTGACGACGGATGGGAGGAATTTCGCAGGAAGCAAAATAAAGAAAAAGCATCAAAAGATGAAATAAATACAAAAACTCACAACGAAGACAAGAAAGCGACAAGAGCATTGATAGCTACGATTCTCATAATATCATTTTTTTTAATACTTGCTTTGATTGGTATTTATTCAGATGAATCCTCCCCAAATTATGCTGAAAATGTTACTGATACATATAATTATTACGATGATACTATCGACAGCAGTTTGTATAAAACAAATTCGATTTTTACTCCGATGTCAACTATAGATAAAAATGAATTGTCAGAAAATAAACAAGAAATATCAATTGAAAATATAGAAACTAATGTTGATGAAATATCGGCTTACGCTGAGATAGACTTTGACGAGGAGGTAATTTGGGATGTTCCCGAAACTATCTCTTCGTATGAGTCGTCTACAATACCTGCACCTACCCTCAGTTTTAGTGTTAATATTTATGATATCGATATATCTTTTGATTCGGACGCAACGGTTTATGACCTTATCGCAGAAACGGATTGCGATAAAGCTTATGTAGATCCATTTTCTAAAAATGGTATTGACTTTTATGATAAAGAAAACGGTCATGCGACCGTAAGCCTTTTCTATGCAGCTCCATGTTCAGGAAATCTATTTATAAAAAAATCAAATGGTGAAGTTTTAAAAAAAATCCCGATAGATATAGCGTGGAAAGACTGTGAATTTGTTTCAAGTAACGAAGATATTATAACATTTGGTGATGAACAGTTTGAAATAAAGTCTACAGGCAAGTTAACGATTTCTTATATTTATGGTGATGATGTTGTAGCAGAAAAGGAAGTTGAAGTAATTTAATACATATTAAGGCGTTGATTATAGATGATTAATACAGGAGTGAGATAGTTTATGTATTATGAATGGTTATTTTTTTAATAAAAATGGTACCTTTATAGCATACTGTTATCCGCCGGAAGATTCCTTTTTATCATGTCAAATTCCGAAAGGAAGCGCAAAATTCGTTTATACGGCATTTGACAAACCCGAAGACGGAACGAGATCGCTTCTGACATTAAAAAATGATGAGCAATATATTATAAAAATTGATTATAAGACAAAAACGATAGAAGTATATACGGAAAAAAGGAAAAATACTCAACAAAGCCACAATTTCAAAGTAATTCATAGGAAGTGACATACAATGAATAAAAGATGCCCTAAATGTGGGAAGCTGCTAAATGAAGATGCGAGAAGCTGTAATATATGCGGATATAAATTTAAAATTAATATACCCTACGATCCCATTGTTATGAGGAAATGCAGCAAATGCGGCACCGGATTTACCATTCACAGCTCTAACCCAGGAAAATTATGCCCCAATTGCATGGAAAATAGGTCTAAAATAAATTCTTCCCGGAAGAAAAATCGTGTTGGGAAAATAGCTGCTTGTGTTTTTTCTGTTGCAGTTCTGGGAATAGGAGCTTTTTTTGCATATAAATATCTATCCTCAAATAAACCTACTGTTCAACAAGTCCAAACCGCTTATGAAAGCTATGAAAAGGTAAACTCTACTTTGAGAGATATAATATCCGATCCTGATTATAAGAATGGATCAGAGAACGACAAAAAAGAAAAAATCGAAAATGCATTAAACTGTATGGTCGAGGAATCAATGATCAGCGACATTGACTACAGTGAAGATACTATGATTTATGAATATGTCTATAACGATGGCTCTTTGGGCGGAGTAATGCTGGAACCTTTTGACGAGAGTGTTAATGGAATAGCAAAAAACTATGCCGATATAGATCAAAACGGTCAAATCAAAGCAATCGATAATAAAGTAGCCTTTGATTCGGAAAAATATTCATACAGCAAAACTGATATGAAAGCAAAAGTAATGTATGGTCTTGGATACGATGATATGCTTGAATTGTTAAATCAGCGTTCAGATGTGTGGACAAGCGAAAAGCTTTTAACAGATATCGACACAGATTGTACTGTTGCAGATTTTGCAGAGGAATTGGCTGGATATGATTTTATTGATATTGAAGAGCATGGTACACTTTATAATGATACTCCTATTATATGTACAAAGGAAGTTGTGACTGAACAGAATATCGGAGAATATTTTGATGATATAATTAACGGTAATATTATTCAAGTGACATATGATGACGATAGCTCCGGAAATACTTATTACTGTATTATGCCGTCCTATTTTACATCTCACTATAAAAATAACGAGCTTGAAGGATCAATAGTATTTTTAGGTTCCTGTAAAGCATACATAAACGATAAGCTTGTGAATGCATTCAAAGACGCAGGAGCATTAAGTGTAATTGCAAATACAGAAACAGTATATACATATTACAATTACTATATTCAGGACGCATTTGTTTATAGCTTAATGTGCGGAGACAGCATAGACGAAGCCCTTGATTTTGCAACAGATATCTGGGGTGAAAGTGATATAGAATGGGCTGATATGTATCTAACCGATAATGAGATCAAGCCAGAAGTTGCTACTCCCAAAATTGCAATAGGAGGTCAAAATAAGCTTGTTGAAGTAAATGAAAACACATCTCAACAAACGCCGGAATTCGTTGAAGAAATATTAAGCTGGTCGGAAGAACATGAACCTATGGACAGCGGTACCGGTTGGCTTGATTCATATGAAATGTATAAAGGTTATATTGGTCATAATTATGCTGAAAAGGATGAAATGTGGTTCCAGGATCTAACCGGAGATGGGGAACCTGAACTTATTATTGGCGGATATGGACTTATGATCGGACAGGAGGAGCAAAAATGCTTCACTGTTTATGAAAAAGATAATGGAATTATTGCAACGGGAGAAGATCTCTATACCGTATGGAGTAGTAACAGAAGTGATTATGGACATGATGCGTTTACCTTTACTCCATATAAAGATTCAAACGGAAAAATAATATTGGCAGACGGACAATTTTATGCATACACAGGTACAGATCTTCCTGAAGATGCAGGCGCATATACCTTAAATGAAGTTGTTTTAGGAGAGAACGATAAAAAAGTAAGGTGTACCGAGAAGATATACTTTAATTATGACGGTGAAAATAAAAAGTATTCTTCATTTAAAGTAGGAAATGATGAAACTACATCAAGTGAAGTCATTAATGCATATAACAATTATTTTGCAGATAAAACTCCTTTAAAAGCGTCAGTTAAAACTATAAAAAAGCTGGATTATCTAAAAATGACTCAGGAAGAACGTAAAAAGGCATTGACTGAATCTTATTATGCTTTTAAATATACCGAAGATAAAAGCATTAGGCCTCCGCTTAAAGATATGATCGATAGTATTCCTAAAGACAGTTCTGATAAAAAGGACACCGATAACATAGAAAAAAATAAAAATCCCGACGATGGTAAGAACACTGATGTTAAAGATATATACAGTGCATATCTTGACAAATTATCGGAATTAAATCAACAATCTTCCGTAGAACCCGCTTACGCTTTATTTGACATAAATAGAGATGGTACAGATGAATTGATTTACATATATGATATAGCAGCAGCAGCCTCAAGGTTTCATGTATATGAATATGACCCTGATGATGGATCGGTAGTATCTACAGGTGATAGTGATACTGGCTGGGATGATCTGTATTATTCAAAAACGCTCAATTGCCTTGTAAATTATTATTCTCATGGTTGTGATGTTAATGCAAATACACCCAGTGGAATAATAACCTTTCTTACAAAGTATTCCTTGTCTAATGGTAAATTAACGTCAGAGGAAATTTATAAAGGAGATGCACTTGAATTTTCTGAGAATGAATATTCATATTACAATTTTTACGAAATAACTATTGAGCAATGTAATGGCTGTACTATTGATGATTTAAAATCAAATGCCGAAAGAAATAAATTTTGATTGATACGGGTTGAAAAATATAAAGGAGGTCGGTAATATATGGACTTAAGGAATTGCACAAAACAAGAATTGTCTCAAATGCCTTATGAATATGTTCGTGAAGCATATTATCAGCACAACCCGAACGCTGTATGGATATTAGGAGTATTTTTTCGTTACGGAAAAAATGGTGCACCTCAAAACTATGAGAAAGCAAGACAGCTCCTTGAAATAGCTTACGAATATGAAGGTGCAGGATCGGGATTTATTTTGGGGAATATATATGAAGAAGGACTTGGAACAACTGTTGATCTAAAAAAAGCAGAAGATTATTATTGTGCATTTTCTGAAGAAACGCATGATCCAACCGGATACTCAGCCGCAGCTTTTTTATATCTGAAAAATGAAAACTTGCCGAATAGAGATGAAAAAATTCCGGAGTATCTAAAGAAAAGTGAGGCATTAGGCGGATGTCCATTATCAGATACGCTTATTGGTCAGTTATATATTGCAGGTACACCAGACTTTCCGAAGGATATTAATAAAGCTGTATTTTATCTTGAACGTTCAAAAAATTATAAAATACTTGGTGATTTATTTTCAGATGAAAAAAATATTGAGCCAAATTATAAATTAGCAAGCTATTATTATGAGCTCGGAATGTCGGATAATATGGATTGTTGTGCAAAATATGCATTTTTAAATTTATATTATGGTTCTATAAATGAATCGTGGACAAATGTCCCAAAAGGTATATCAGTAGCAAAAAAATATTTAAAAACCAATAATAATTATGAAAGTTCATTTTTTATTTTAAAAGCAATGTTTCTTTTTTTTGATAAAGCGAAAAATATTGAAGGTCTTGAATTGTGTACTGATTATTTATATATTATTGGTGAATGTAATAGTGATTCTGAAGATAAAAATCAATTATATTATTCAATTATTGATTCATTAAGTGATCTATATATAAATGAAAACCATACGGATAAATTAGATGGTCTTTTATCAAAGCTTTCTAAAATGACTGACGCTTATCCTCAGATTGCTGAAATCACATTTTATTTAGAAGGCTTATTATGTTATAAACACGGTATCTTTTGTTTAAATATAAATGAGATTTCAATGGCTTATGATTCTTTTGATTCAGCATATAAACTTGGGTTTGAAGATGCAAAAAAATTTTTGATCAGATTCAAAAGGGATATTTTCGGAAAATTAAAATTCAGATAGGGAAATGATAATTATGGATTATGTAGAAATGAATAAATGCGGTTCCTGTAAGTATTATACTTATGAGGGGGAATATAAGAAAGGCTATTGCAGTTGGTATAAATCTTATTACTATGCAGATGACTCGTGTAGCCATTGGGAAGAGGGAAACATATCAAGCACCGGAGGATGTTTTTTAACAACAGCTTGCTGCGAACATAAAGGCTTACCTGATGATTGCTACGAGCTAACAACATTAAGATCTTTAAGAGATCATTATATGAAACAGTCTGTTTTCGGAAATGGGTTAATAAAAATTTACTATGAAACAGCACCTGCAATTATAGAAAAGATCAACAAATTAGATAGAAAAGATGAGATTTACAATGAAATCTATAGTAAAATCGTTTATATCGTAGATCTTATTGAAACTAAAAAATACGACGATGCTGTATGTGAGTATGTACGTATGATGTTTTGGGCAGAAAAATTATGACTCGTAAAATTAATAAATAGTATACTAAAAGACATTTTCAATATAGTGACGTATCCATTAGGTCCTATTTCGGTTCTGAAAAAACAACTGTGTAAATGCGTATAACACCCAAAATAAAATCAATACTATATTTGCAGCCAAATAGGGCAACGCTGAGGAGCGACCCTATGCAAGCTGCGAGATAAAACGGTGGAAAGCAGCGGCAGCAATGTCGCTGCTTTTCGACCCTCTGAAAAAAAAGTCTGTAAAAAGTCAGTCAACTGTGGTAAAATAGAAATAACACAGGAGGCTGATTTTTTATGGGAAGAAGAAAAAGAGAACCAATGAGTGAAGGAAAAAAGAACATCATCGGAATGCTGCTCAAGGAGTATGATATCCGGTCAGCAAGGGATATAGAAGATGCTCTGAAGGATCTTCTTGGCGGCACTATACAGGAAATGCTTGAGGCAGAGCTGGATGAACACTTAGGGTACAGTTCATATGAACGCTCGGACAACTCCAATTACCGTAATGGAAAGAAAACAAAGAAGATACGTGGAAATTTAGGCGAAACCGAGATCGAAGTACCACAGGATCGAGACGGAACATTCGAGCCTAAGGTCGTAAAAAAGCGTCAAAAGGATATTTCAGGTATCGAACAGAAGATAATATCGCTGTACGCAAAGGGCATGACAACACGCCAGATAAGCGATACCATCGAAGATATTTACGGATTTGAGGTCAGCGATGGTATGGTATCCGATATCACAGACCGCCTCCTTCCGCAGATAGAGGACTGGCAGAAACGTCCTCTTAACGAAGTTTATTCCATTATATTTATTGATGCTGTACATTTTTCTGTACGATGCCGCTGAGAAACTGGGACCTAGTTCTGTGAAAGCAATCAGGTCTATATCGGTGATAAACTAATATGCAAATTTGATAGCAATTATACAATTTCAGGACTATCGTTTGATAGTCCTTTTTTCATGCCCAAATCACCCACAAATACCACAAAAAGATCGGTCAGTAATCCCATTTGGGATCTACTGACCGATCTTGCTGTTTATTCACTTGCACAAAACATAACGTCAGCCTTAAATCAACGTTCCTTGTCCGTCAGCTCAAACCTGATACTGTGCAGGTCAAGCCCATTCTGCGCAAAGTATATCCTGAAAGTTGTGAAGCGTGAGAACATAGGCGTTTCCTTTTCCATTGAAACAGCCTTGCCGCCAGTGCCGTTGAACGTGAACGTACCCACCGCAGTACCCATGCTGAACAGCGTCATAGGTATCTGCGCAAGCTCACTCTGCGTAGAGCTTGCCGTAACTATCACCCTGTAAATACCGAAGTTTGACAGGTCAAGAGCAAAGCTATAAGAAGTGCCTTTCTTTGTGTCAACATCACTAAGGTCAAGAGTTATGTCACGGTCTACCTTATAAAACTGTACAGGCTTGTCGTCCTCCTGCTCCTCGTCCTCTCGGTTTATCACCTTGACAGTATCTCCTGTACCCTCCGCACGCTTAAGAGCATTAGTGTGAAGAAGAAATCCGCATATGTTCGCCGCATTTCTCTGAAGCTCACACCTCTCTATACCGCCATTTTCAAGGGCAACAAGCGTGTTATCGTCATTCTTTTCTCCGTCAGGACAAACCATGTAAACATCGTTCTGCGCCCTAGCCATAGCTGCAAGATCCGTCTTGTCAGGCTCTTTTCCACGAACGTTTATGTTCGCCCACCAGTCCGTCATGGTGAAACCCTTGAAGCCCCATTCCTCACGAAGTATCACTGTGTTAAGATCAAAGTTTCCTGCCGTCCACAAGCCGTTTACTCTGCCATATGTGGTCATAACAGAGGAAGCTCCTCCCTCTTTTACCGCTATCTCAAAACCCTTTAGATATATCTCCCTGAGTGCTCTTTCCGATACCACCGAGTCGATAAAATGCCTGTTTGTCTCACGGTTGTTCGCACAGAAGTGCTTTATCGTACCTGTCACCCCTGCACCAGCCATGCCCTTTAACTCAGCCGACGCCATTTTGCCCGTAAGAAAAGGATCTTCCGAGAAATACTCAAAGTTTCTGCCGTTCAAAGGGTGTCTGTGAATGTTCATTCCGGGGCCAAGCAGACAGTCCACCTTGTTAGCCGCCATTTCAAGCCCCATAAAAGTGAAAAGCTCACTTGTAAGCTCCTTGTTGAACGAAGAAGCTATCATAGTGCCGTTCGGCAGGCTGAAAGCCTTTGTGCCGCAGTCAAGTCTCATGCCCGACGGACCGTCCGAACAGCAGCCAGCAGGTATGCCAAAGCCATTGAGATTTTCCGACACTCCTCCGAACGCCGAAGCCGTACCAGCCGTGACCCTAGGGCTTCCCATGCCCTCGCCCCTTATAATGCAGGAAAGGTCATAGTCTGAAAGCTGTGCAATAAATTCGTCCATTGTGTTCTTGCCGTTCTTAACGTCCCAAAGCTTTATGCCCTTGTCACCAGTGTATGCTATCTCTTTCGGAAGCTTCTCCAAACGCCTTGCACTTTCGTCCACCTCAGATACAGGCACAGCCTCTCTGCCAATGCTGAAAGCTCCGTCCTCGCAAACAGGCTTTATCCTCTCAAAACTCTCCACAGGAGCAAGCGACTGAGTGAGCCTTTCTGTTACCAGATCCTCACCCTGCTCAAAACTGCAAGCATATTCAGCACTTCTCACGTCACTGCCCACATAGAATTTATATTCCCCTGCTTCAAGCACATAGCATGACTTGTTGCCCGTCACACCCGAATCGTCATAAGAAGCAAGCTTTGCGATATCCACCGCTATCTCAACCACCTGCTCTTCCTGCGGTACAAGCTCCTTAGTCTTTTCAAAGCCGCAAAGCACTCTAGCCGCCTTGCCGAGCCTTCCCTGCGGAGCTTCGCAGTAGACCTCTATTACCTCTTTGCCCCTGTAAGAACCGATATTTTTCACCGATACAGAAAGCTTCACAGCCCCCTCTGTTATCTCAGCCTTTTCCGTCTTTATCTCAAACGCAGTGTATGAAAGGCCAAATCCGAACGGATAAAGCACCTTTTCTTTAGCAAAAGTCTCAAAATAGCGATATCCCACATAAATATCCTCAGCGTAAATATCCCTGTTTTCCTCCCTGCCGAAATTAGCGTCCGAAGGGTAGTCCGACACCTTGTATGCGATAGTGTCAGGAAGCTTTCCGCTTGGGCTGACCTTTCCGATCAAAACGTCCGCTGTGCCCTTTCCGCCTGTCATTCCCCCCTGCCAAACATAAAGCACAGAGTCAGGGGCAATTCTGTTTATGTCGGTCATATCTATGATATTTCCCACATTGAGAAGCAAAACAACTTTTTTGAAATGCTCCCTAACCACCGTGAGCATAGCTATCTCGTCATCGCTTAGCAAATAAGAGCCTGCCTCCAGCCTGTTGTCCTGCTCCTCGCCTGCCGTCCTGCCTATTATCACAATGGCAGTTTCACAGCTTTTTGCAGTTTCTTTGACAAGCCCCTCGTCAAGTGGCATCTCTTTCTGCGACCAAGGCTCTCCGCCCCAGCCCTCGCCTAAATCGAATGGGTTTTCCTTGTCCCATTTTCTGTATGTGTCAAGAAGCTTCTCATTGACCTTTACACCGTTATCAATAAGCCCGTCCAGAATGTTCACTACCTTAGTAACGTTCACCATTCCTCCCGAGCCTGTTCCGCTTTTATAATAATGAAACTGTATGCGTCCGAAAACAGCCACCTCTTTGTCTATATCAAGTGGCAGAGCATTATTATCATTTTTGAGCATAACGATTCCCTCAGAAACCATTTTCGCCGCAGTATCAAGATATTTGTTCCAATCAAGTATTCTTTCCATAGCTTTCACCTTTCCAAATTTTCTATTGAATTTCAAAGTGTATTATAGCACAACCCTCCCACCTATTCAATAAAGATACTATGAACAATGGGTTTACTTTTTATATAGCATATCCTGCCCTAAGGAAAAATATTGCACAATGCGTTTATTTGTGCTATAATAAGTATATATAACTGCACCGCACGCTCATTGTTCGGTGTTCCTTATTAAAAAAATTATTGTCGGAGGGGTAAAAGTGGATAATATCGTCACTGTCGGCGGACACATAAACGCATCTATAAACTTTGCCATGCAGCAAAACTATGTCCCTGTCATAAGAAGCCTTGTAGTAAATAACAATTCAGAGGAAGCCCTTGAGAATATCGGACTTAAAATAACCTTTGAGCCTGAGTTTGCAAAGGAATTTACATATTATATCGGCTCTATCCCCGCAAAAAGTTCTGCCGAGATATCCCCCGTGAGGATATCTACCAACACAGATCTTCTTTTCTCTCTTACAGAAAAAATGGTGGGCAATATCACCATCGAGGTGCTTCAAAATGGTGAAAATATCTTCACCTATCAGAACACTATAGAGCTTCTCGCCTGCGATCAGTGGAGCGGTTTGAACATAATGCCTGAGATGATAGCCGCATTTGTTACACCAAATCACCCTGCGCTCTCCCCAGTTATTCATGACGCTTCCACGTTCCTGAAAAAGTGGAAAGGCGACCCCTCTTTCACAGGCTATCAGACCAACAACCCAAACAACGTGAAGCTTCAAATGGCAGCAATTTTTGCCGCCCTTGTTCAGCAGAAAATAGTCTACAACGATCCTCCTGCAAGCTATGAAGTCATAGGTCAGAGGATACGCCTGCCGCATAAGGTCTTGGAGCAAAAAATGGGCACTTGTCTTGACCTTGCGGTGCTTTATGCCGCCTGCCTTGAAGCGGTGGGACTTCACCCTCTGCTGTTTTTCATGACAGGTCACGCATTTTGCGGCTGTTGGCTTGAAAACGAAACTTTCGCAGATTGTTGCGTTGACGATGTTTCCGCTATTGAAAAGCGCATTGCAGAAAATGCCGAAGAAATGCTCCTTGTGGAGTGTACAGACTTTGTTGACAGCAACGTTCACGATATCGAGCGTTTCGACCATGCCATGAAACACGGCAAAGACCATATAAGCAACATGGAATTTCAATGCGTCATAGACATTATCCGCACCCGTGGAAGTGGCATAAGACCTATCCCACTGCGTCCCGAGCAAACCTTTTCAGGTATGCAGCTTGCAGAAGAATCCGACAAGCCAAAAGAGATTCTCGCCCCCTCCGAGCTTAACAGCTCTCTTCTTGGCAAAGTGGCAGAGGGCAACGATAAGCCCGTCACAAAAATGCGTATATGGGAAAGAAAGCTCCTTGATTTCAGCCTGCGAAATTCTCTTTTGAACTTCCGTGTTACAAAGAACACCATGCAGCTTATGACCGCAGACCTTGGAAAGCTTGAGGACGAGCTTGCAAGTGGAAGTGATTTCCGTATCATGGAAATACCTACCGAGTGGACAGTTTCCACTCGTGACGCAAAAATATTCGCTATCGAGAACGAAAAGGACCTTGTGACAAATATCGCCGAGAACGAGTTCAAAAACAACCGCATAAGAACTTTCCTCAGCAAAACTGACCTTGACTCTGCCCTTAAAAGCCTCTACCGCTCCGCAAAGGTGAGCATGGAGGAAAACGGCAGCAACACCCTTTTCCTCGCTCTGGGACTTCTCCGCTGGTATGAAAGCGACCTTTCCGAAAAGCCACGCTATGCACCTCTCGTGCTCATACCGATAGATATCGTCCGCAACACACGCAATAAGGGCTATATAATAAGGAGCAGACAGGAAGAAACTCAGATAAACGTCACACTTCTTGAATATCTCCGCCAAGACCATGGCATCAGTATCACAGGTCTTGACCCTCTCCCACTTGACGAACATGGCATAGACCTGCCACTTGTTTTCAATACTATCCGTCAGGCGGTCATGGGCAAAAAGCGTTGGAACATCGAGGAATATGCCTTTATCGGTCTGTTCTCGTTCAGCCAGTTCGTAATGTGGAACGACCTTCGCAACCGCTCAGAGGAGATAAGCCAAAACAAGGTGGTGTCCAGCCTTATGGCTGGTTCTCTCACCTATGCCCCCGAGGATATAAGCATAACCCCTGAGAATATTGATTCCGACCTTGACCTTGAAAACATGGCAGTGCCAATGAGCGCAGACTCCTCACAGCTTGCCGCCATTGCCGCAGCAGGAAGCGGACAAAGCTTTGTCCTCCACGGTCCTCCGGGAACAGGAAAATCTCAGACTATCACCAACATGATAGCAAATGCCCTCTACAATGACAAGTCTGTGCTGTTCGTTGCAGAAAAAATGGCAGCCCTCAACGTGGTGCAGAAACGTCTTGCAAACCTAGGGCTTGACCCGTTCTGCCTTGAACTCCACTCCAATAAAACAAACAAGACCACTGTCCTTGCAGAGCTTGACAAAGCCCTTGAAGTGGGCAAAATAAAATCTCCCGAGGAGCATTCAGCCGAAGCCGCAAGGCTCAAAGCTCAGAAAGCCCAGCTCAACGATACCATAACCGCACTTCACGAAAAGCGTAACTGTGGTGTGACCCTTTATGAAGCTATATCAGCCTATGAGCGCAGTATATCCGAAAAAGACAAAATATCAGTTTCAAAAGATATCTTCACAAACCTGGCAAAAGAAACTCTCGACCGCTTCAGCAACCTTGTGCATAGATATTCAATAGCCATAGCCGAAACAGGCGACTTTGCCAACTTCCCACTTAAAGATATCGGCATTACATCATATTCTATGGAACAGCGTGACAAGTTCCACACTGAAGCCGCCGACCTTGCCCAAAAAGCCACCGCTTCCTCTCAGTGCGCACAAACTCTCGCACAGGCTTATAGCTACAGCGGCGGCCTTGACAAGACAGCAGTAAAAATGCTTTCCCACATATACAAAGCTTCCACCGCTGACGGTGAACTTCTTGACGGACTTCTCTGCGCACCTCACTATGATATCACCCTGCAAAAGATCAAAGATACTCTTGCCGTAGGAAAAGAGTATACCGCTCTCTGCACCGATATCCTCAGCCATTTTGAAAAAAGCATTTTTGACCTTCCTGCGTCAGAATCGAAAATGCTCTATAAGCAGGCAGAGCAAAGCTGGTTTTTGCCAAAAGCCATAAAGCTTGGAAAGCTCACAAAGGGAATAAAGCTCCACGCCAAAGACCCTGCTTCCGTTACAAAAGCAAACCTTGGTGAAATTCTCGATAAGCTTTGCACCATAAGCGAAAAGAAAGACTTCCTGCGAAGCCTGCCGTCAGATGTAACAGCGCTTCTCACAGGTATTTACATGAACGAGCAGACCGATTGGAATGTCCTTGAAAAAGCCGTTTCAAAAACCGACAGCATTATGAATGCCATTAAGCAGAAAGCGGGTGCTGACCCTGCACAAATGGCTCAAACTATCGGAAAAGCAAACTGCACTTCTGAAGGACAGGCTCTCTCCTCGTTCCTTGAAAAGCTTTCAGCCTTTGAGGACAGCTTCTCAGCCAACATGACCGCCATAGAAGCAAGTGAAGATTGGCTTGGCTTATCTGCAGAAAAGCTTAATACCTATGCCGAAAACGCCGATAAGCTTAGATATGCCGCCCAGTTCAACAGCGTTGACAAAGAGCTTTCAGACAACGGACTTTCAGGTGTCAGCGAAAGCTACCGCACAGGCAATGTTGACAGCGAAAACGTAGAAAAAGCATTCTCCTGCACAGTAAATTATCAGCTTGCACTTATGATAATAAACGGCGATAAACGTCTTAGCCAGTTCAGCAGTAACAGTGCAAACGACCTTATCACACAGTTCAAAGACACTCTCGATAAATTCTCACGCCTGACTATACAGGAGCTTTTGGCTCGTCTTTCCGCAAAAATACCTGCCCAAGGCTCAGCCTGCGCTTCCACCTCTGAAATGGGCATACTCAAACGTGCCATAAAGAGCAACGGCAGAATGATGTCACTTAGAAGCCTTTTCGATAAGATACCAAATCTTCTCCGCAAGCTCTGCCCTTGTATGCTCATGAGCCCCATATCAGTTGCACAGTATATAGACCCGTCATTCCCGAAATTCGACCTTGTTATCTTTGACGAAGCTTCACAGCTGCCAACAGCCGAAGCCGCAGGCACTATCGCAAGGGGCGAGAACGTTGTTATTGTGGGCGACCCTAAACAGCTCCCGCCAACAAACTTCTTCTCCTCAAATCGGATAGACGAAGAAAACAGCGAAAAAGAAGACCTTGAAAGCCTCCTTGACGATTGCCTTGCTATCTCCATGCCGCAGCAGTATCTCAAATGGCATTATCGTTCACGCCACGAGAGCCTTATTGCCTACAGCAACATGAAATACTATGACAATAAGCTTCTCACATTCCCGTCCCATAACGACCTCATTTCAAAGGTGAGCATTATCCACCCCGAGGGTCACTATGACAAGGGCAGAACAAAGCAGAACAAGGCGGAAGCAAGAGCCGTTGTTGACGAGATAATAAGACGAATGAGCGATGAAAAACTCCGCAATGACAGCATAGGTGTTGTAACATTCAGCTCCGTTCAGCAAGATCTTATTGACGATATGCTCTGCGAAGAGTGGGCAAACCACCCTGAGCTTGAAGAACTTGACAGAAAGTCACCAGAGCCAGTCTTCATCAAAAACCTTGAAAACGTCCAGGGCGACGAACGTGACGTTATACTCTTCTCCGTCGGCTATGGCCCTGACGAAAAGGGACAAGTTTCAATGAACTTCGGCCCTCTCAACCGTGACGGCGGCTGGCGAAGACTTAATGTAGCAATATCCCGTGCAAGAAAAGCCATGATAGTCTACTCTGTCCTCCGTCCTGAGCAGATAGACCTTTCAAGAACACGTTCCGAGGGCGTTGCAGGACTTAAAGGCTTCCTGGAGTTTGCCGAGCGTGGAAAGCTTGCCGTAACAGCCCACAGCACCACAAAAAGCACAAGCGACAGCACTGTAACAGAGTGTATCGCAAAAGCCATAAAAGAGCTTGGCTATGGGGTGAAATGCAATATCGGAAGCTCCGAGTTCAAAGTTGATATCGGCATAATCGACCCTGACAACGAAAAGGAGTATCTCTTGGGCATACTCCTTGATGGCGAAAACACTCTCCACAGCTCAACCGCACAGGATAGATTTATCCTACAGCCAAGCGTGCTTAACGGTCTTGGCTGGAATATCCTGAGAGTGTGGACGCTCGATTGGTTTGACGATAAGGACCGAGTTCTGGGAAACATAAAAGCCGCCATAGACAGCGCACCAAAGCATGAAGCCGAAACCGCTCCCCCCTCAAAGCCTGCCGTCTATTCCACATCGCAGTTTGAAAAAGAAGAAGCTTCCGCCCTCACATCAGCCTTTGCACAGCCCTATGTGGCCGCAGATATTGACATAATGGGTACATCTGATGACTTTTATAAACCCGAAAACAAGCAGAAAATAAGGGAAACAGCCGAAAAGATAATCGCTGTCGAAGCACCAATAAGCGAAAAGCTTTTCATGAGAAAAGTTTTCACCGCATGGGGCATAACACGAAGCGGCTCAAGAGTGGAAAGCGTCTTTGCCGATGCCGCACAAGGCGTTTCACCATTCGCCACAGCCGATGAAAACAGAGTTTTCCTTTGGAAAGAGGGGCAATCCCCTGAAAGCTATTCTATCTATCGCACAAGCGACGATACCAACAAGCGAAGCATGGAGGATATCCCCTCCGAGGAGATAATAAACGCCGTGAAAGAAGTGCTTTGCCAGCAGATAAGCCTTTCAGAAGCCGACCTCATAAGAGAAACAGCCAAGAAATTCGGCTACACAAGAGCTGTGGGCATAACGGAGAGCGTAATAAGCTACACCCTGAAAAAAGCTCTCACCGCAGGTCTTATCAAAAAATCAGAAAGCGGAAACATCTCCGCAAAATAATACGCAAACAAACCAAAACCACCGCCGAGAGCTTTCCTCCCAGCGGTGGTTTCTATTCATATCAGTATTTCCATTTCTCCGAGCAAAGCTGCATCTCAGCCATGTGTTTGTAGATTCCGTTAGCCTTTTTAAGCTCCTCAGGCTCACTCTCATGTTAGCCTGCACCCTGAACGCTGCCTTGTGAGAACACATTAGCGCAGCGATATAAAACACCATTTCAAGAACTGCAAAAGAACTTTTCTTTTTCTCTTTCATAACATGGTTATTTAAACTTGTCAAGTTTTTTTCTTAAAGCAGCTCAAAATCTTGTAATAATATCATTTTCATGATATAATTTTATCATATGAATAAACGACAGGAAATGATAAAATGAAAAACATAAATAAAGCGATCGCCTTTGCTAAAAAAGAAACCGTCCTGATAGTGGCAATGCTCTTAGCCGTTATATCTGCATTTTTCGTCACTCCTGACAAAGCATATGCAAGTTATATCGACTTCCGAACACTTGGACTTCTGTTCTCTCTTATGACAGTGACCGAGGGCTGCAAAGGTCTTGGCATTTTTGAACGCAGTGCAAAATTTATCATAAGCAAAGTCAATACCGCATTTCAGCTTTCCATAGTGCTTGTGGGGCTTTGCTTCTTTTCAAGTATGTTCATAACAAATGACGTTTCACTTCTGACCTTTGTTCCCCTCACTCTCACCGCCCTATCAACTCTCGGTGAAGCAGGCAACAAGCTTCTCATACCCATTGTCGTTCTGCAGACCATTGCCGCAAATCTTGGCAGTATGCTCACGCCTATAGGCAATCCTCAGAATCTATACCTTTTTGGTGTATCAAATATGAAGCTGGAAGATTTTCTTGTACTTATGCTTCCCTTTACTATTGTGGCAGGAGCGATGCTTTTTCTGTGGACGCTTGCAGTGTGTAAAAAGTCAGGAAAGCTGTCTGTCAAGACAGATATAACTGCTGAAAACTTCAATACATATTCGACTAAAGACAAGACAAAACTTTCAGGATACGTACTGCTTTTTGTCCTTTGCCTGCTTACAGTTGCAAGGCTTATCCCATGGCAGATAACAACCCTCTGCGCACTTGCTTTCTCTGCCATTGCTGACAGAAACGTGCTTAAAACAGTTGATTCCTCACTGCTTCTTACATTCTGCGGATTTTTCATCTTTATCGGAAATATGGGCAGAGTAGAGATTTTCCGCAGTGTACTCAGCAGCATAATAAACGGTCACGAGCTTTTTATTGCCGTTGCCGCAAGTCAGATAATAAGCAACGTTCCATGCGCTATACTCCTTTCAGGCTTCACCAACAAGCTGAACGCACTTATAATAGGAACGAACATAGGCGGCCTTGGTACTCTTATCGCCTCCATGGCAAGCCTTATATCCTACAAGCAGATATGCCGCAGCCACCCCCATATCAAAGGCAGATATTTCGCATATTTCACAGCCGCAAATATCGCTTTTCTCGCTGTAATGGCTCTGATTGTAAAGATCGCATACTGAAATAAGTTTTCTATACCCTGCCCACTTTATCTGCATAACATTTTCGCTAAATGCCCACACTATCCGCAGGAGGTGTTTTTATGCTTGAATTTTTTGCAGGAACGCTGGTAGGCGGTTTTGTGGGCGTTGTGACAATGTGCCTTTGTATCACCGCAGGCGAAAGCGACCGTCATGATGAACGATGATGTTTTACACAGGTAAACTTCGTGATTTTTACCAAAAAAGCTGCCGCAAAATTTCCCTTTGCGGTGGCTTTTTTTATGCCTGTCCGTATTGACAAATACTCCGCTTTGTACTATAATAGTATCATTGTACTTTAGCAAGTAAAAACGCAAAAGCATAAAAGCTTTAAAGCGACACATGAAGTAAAAGGAGTGTATTGGATTGACAGCAAGGTGGATAGTATTGGTATTATACCTTGCACTTATGATAGGCATAGGTGTTTATTACCGCAGAAAATCGGCAAGCGTCAATGATTTTGTACTGGGAGGAAGAGGTCTTGGAGCATGGTTCACAGCTTTCGCATACGGAACTTCATACTTCTCGGCAGTAATTTTTGTAGGTTACGCAGGAAAATTCGGCTGGAATTACGGTGTGGCTTCCACATGGGTAGGAATCGGAAACGCCGTCATAGGCTCATGGCTTGCATGGAAAGTTTTGGGCAGACGTACAAGAATAATGTCAAAGCACCTTGAGGCAAAGACCATGCCTGAGTATTTTGAAAAGAGATACAACAGCAAGCCTTTGAAGATAGTTTCGGCACTTATCGTGTTCGTATTTCTTATCCCTTATACGGCTTCGGTCTACAACGGCTTGTCAAGACTTTTTGAGAAGGGCTTTGGCATTCCTTACAAATATTGTATAATCGGCATGGCAGTTTTCACTGCGGTGTATGTTATCATGGGTGGCTACAAAGCTACAGCACTGAACGATTTTATTCAGGGAATAGTAATGCTTGTAGGCATTGCGGCGGTAGTGCTTGCAGTGCTTGGTGAAAACGGTGGCCTTGGAAATTCTCTTGACCTTCTTGGTGATATTTCTGACGCAAATGGCGACAAGGGTGCATATTCGTCACTATTCGGCCCTGACCCTATAAACCTTGCAGGCGTTGTTATTCTTACCTCTCTCGGCACATGGGGACTTCCGCAAATGGTGCAGAAATTCTATGCAATAAAAGACGACAAGGCTATCAAGACAGGAACTATAGTATCCACATTCTTTGCAGTTGTGGTAGCAGGCGGCTGTTACTTCCTTGGCGGATTCGGCAGACTTTTTGTCAAGAGCGCTGACGGACTTCCTGAGGGCGGTTTTGACGGAATAGTTCCGACTATGATGGAAAAGCTTCCTTCACTGCTTTTCGGACTTGTTATCGTTCTTGTGCTTTCTGCTTCAATGTCAACACTTTCATCGCTTGTGCTTACATCAAGCTCCACTTTGACTATCGACCTTATCAAGCCTATAATGAAAGAAAAAATGGACGAGAAAAAACAGCTTATCACAATGAGAATTTTCATTGCCGTATTTCTTATCATCTCAGTTGTGCTTGCAATAATCACCCTTGAAAATCCACAGACAGTAATTTCAACTCTCATGTCTATCTCATGGGGCGCACTTGCAGGAGCATTTCTTGCACCGTTTATGTACGGACTTTTCTGGAAGGGCGTAACAAAGGCGGCTTGCATGGCAAGCTTTATCGCAGGAGTAGGCATAACAGTAATACACATGGCATACTACACCCTTGCAGGTCACACAGTAACACTTTGGGGCATAAACCTTGCCTCACCTATCAACGCAGGCGCATTTGCAATGCTTTTCGGACTTGTTCTTGTACCTATCGTTAGCCTTATCACAAGGCAGAGCGACTCTGACAAGGCTCATGCTGAAAAGGTGTTCGAGTGTTATAATGACAGCGAGATATGATTTCACATCGCTTACATAATTGAAACGCAGACAGGGACGGACTTTGTTCGTTCCTGTTTTGTTGCCGTGGGTTTTAGCCTTTTTTATTCAATTTTCAAGTTGCATTCGGAGTATGACACTGGGTATTATGCCCTAGGTTTTGTATACACGAAATATCACAATGCACGTCCACGTCCTGATACAAGTACTCTACAGCCTGTTCCAGAATCTCTCATCGTATTCACTAAGTCACAGGGCTTGTACGTGCCCGCAAGTATCTAAGACGCCTTCTACTTATCCCTGAAAAATGCTCTTTTTGTTGCATAAAAAACGCAACAATTAATGGATTATTGCCAAATTAAATCATAAATCATTTGTTTGCACAAATTCTTAGTACGGTTTTTGTGAGATAGCATAAAGATTTATGAACAAAGCGTGTTCATGGGTGGCGGGAGATAAGTGGAATTTTTGCTGCACTGTAATTGACTTATAGGGCATTTTATGATAAAATATTGAAGATAAGTTACAAAAACAACATGACAATTATGCAAGGGGGAGAAAAATGTCGATACTTTTATTGCCGTTCAAGGTAGTTTTCCTGATAGTTGCGTTTATACTAAAGGGCGTTCTATACTTGCTTGCGTTTATTCTGAACTTTATTTCTGAGGTCTTAGTCGCTTTGCAATACATACTTGGAAGTGTCTTTGTATTGGTGGCTATCGGAGGTACTATTGTACTTGTCAGAAACATTCAGAATGGCTCTCTTACAGGCTTGCAAGGCGGTGTATTGATAGGCTTTTTATGGCTCATATCCATGGCTTTCAGCATGATGTTCTATTTAAGCAGTGCGGCGGCTGACCT
>OBAE01000609.1_pt1 | contig 25627 bp, 20 predicted proteins | sample 1517641 | NCBI WGS metagenome assembly OBAE01 (sample SAMN04571701, study PRJEB22368) | human gut metagenome | biome: human gut; material: stool | host: Homo sapiens | place: Luxembourg | collected 2012-08-30 | reverse complement strand
CTGTGATTTTCTCGTTTTTTCTCATAACTTGCGCTCCTTTCTTCGGTTTTAGGTTGTGTGTTCTAAGAGACTTCCCAACCGCTTGATTAAGAAGTCTTTTAGAGCATACAACACCGGCGGCCTGCTTGTAAATGCCATATTGCTTGACCGCAATGCTTTCCGGGTCACGCATGGCCAGACGCTCGAAGAGGATATCCAGAGGCGACTCGAAGTTCTCGTCCTTCTCCTTGACCTGGGCACTCCCCAGCAGTTCCATAACCATGCCGAAGTTTTGTTCCTCCGGTGGAGCCTCATGCAGCAGATACAGCATAAGAGCCTGGAGCAATGCAGTCTCAGATTTTTCCCAAAACGGGTCGGAGCTCTGCGCATGGGGCGGCGTGGTGTTTTGGATCAGGTTGGTGATCAGCTGCAACACCTCTTTGTCATCCCGCACATACCGGAATGGGTTATAGCAGAAGGACGCATCCGGGTTGAGCAGATCGAACACCCGTACTTCATATCCCGCTCGTTTGAGAAAGCCGCCAGTCTTGCGCAGAATTTCTCCTTTGGGATCTGTGATGACCATGGAACAGCCAGCTTCCAGCACATTGGGAACTGCATACGTCCGGGTCTTGCCGGTGCCGGAGCCGCCCACAACGAGTACGTTGGTATTGTGCTTGTGCTTATAGCCATCCACACCGATGCGGATGTTGCGCGTCATCAGGAGGTTTGGGCCTTGGGTATCGCGGTAACGGCGGTTGAGTTCTTTGGCGTTCCCCCAGCGGGCAGAGCCGTGTTCCTCCCCGGGGCGCGTGTTACGGTGTTCACTGGACGCGGCCAGGACAATCACGGCATACAGGCCGGTGAAGATCAGCAGGAAGCGCGGGGTCTGGTTGCTCCACTCAAAGGGAAGCGGCTCTGCCAGCATCTCATTGCAGGCGTTCAGCAGACCGGACAGATTCATACCGGGCTGCCAGCGCATGGCCAGAGCAGCTGCGACCCACCAAATCAGCGGAAGAGGCAGCAGCCAGATCCACCAAGGGGTTGGTGTTTTCTGCAATCAGCGTTCTGCCGGTTTGCGGCGGGCTTTGCTGCTTTGGTGCGGCATCTGATCAAGCAGGTTCCAGAAATCATCAGTATTCAGAACACATCCCTCCTTATCAAATAAAAATGCCAGGGAAAACTTCCCTGGCAGGATATAGATGGTAATTCAGCGCATATGGCCGAAGAGATGGAACGGCACTTTGGCGCGCAGCAGATTGGCAAGGGCCGCGTCGGCGGCATCGGTGTAACCGCCGCTGGCAATGCGCTGGTTGCGCAGGTCATTGAGGGCATTCCTTGCCAACAGGTATTCGTCATCCCCCAGGCACAGACGTCCGGGTGCCGTGGCATCGATGCGCAGAATCAGCTGGCCGATTTCGGTATAGGATTTGCCCTTGGCCTTTCTCTCGCGGTACTGCGCATGGAGTGCGCGAATGAGGATGCTTTTGTCGTTCCGGTCTATCTTCATAACTCGTTCGCTCATTGGGGTTCCTCCTTTGGTTCGTTTTACCGAAACAGTATCACGCGCCAGCACAAATAGCCATCCCCCAATTGAAAACAATCGGAAAACTTTTACCCGCGTACCAGACCGTCACGACGGATTCGGATGGGCGATCTGGGCATGGGAGAATGTTCCTTGCGGGCGGCCAGAATGGCGCGGATCTCGCCCAGTTCCAGCCGAACGCTGGGGCGCTTACCCCGGGCCCGCACCTGGTCGGCGTGGAATCCGGGCCACATAGGCGGCGATTTCTCGCTGCTGTTCGAGGAAGGCATGGACGGAGGGGCGGGTTCCGGCTCCGTCTGGTGACGGGCCGGGAAAGGAAAAACCGGTGCTTCTTCCTCCTTCCGAGGGTCTTTCTGCGGAGTGTCTGGTGCTTCAGTGGGCACAGCCTCCATGTCCTGCGCCACCTCGCCCACCGCTTCTGCTATGCCGGTGTCCACCACATCCAGCTGCAGGCGGTCAAAGATACGATTGACCTTGGAGGCATCGTCAGCCAGGATTGCAATCTCGATATGGTCGGGATCGGTCTTGTCCCGCATGGGGACAAACAGCAGGCCGTGCATTTTCGCTTCGTGGGCGAACTCCCGCATCCGCTCTTTCTCCACCGAGAAGAACTTCAGCGGCTTGCCTTCCCGCAGCAGGCGGACCAGCCTGGTTTTGCCGTGGGTCTTTTTCTGATCCTGAAGCACCGCGGCCACAAACTTGGCAAAGGTGACCGCTGCCCTGCCCGAGAGCCGCAGAGCAACCTCGGGTAGCGAACGACCTGATCTGCCGGTTCTGCTCCGTAGTTCATCTGGCTTCTCCTTTGCGCTGATGAGTTTCTTTGGCCTTCGGACGGCTGATCACCTCAAAGGAATCCGTTCCGGGCAGAAGGCTCAGTGACCGGCCGTTGTCCCACTTCATAAGAAGCTGCCCCGCATCATCCACGCCCATCACCGTGCCTGTCGTTCCTGGCGGGATAGGCTGGGGATCGTCGGGCATAGCCAGCAACCGAACGCGGGTGCCGGGCGGATAGTGGTCACGGGCGTATTGGAGCCGATGTTTCCATTGTGTTTCGTTCATAAGCGTTTCTCCTTTCCTGTTCGGCACGGCGCTTCTGTTCTTCTTCCTGGCGCTGCGCTATTTCCAGAGAATGTTCTTCGATTCGTTTGCACAATTTGATGGTCTTGCGCAGTTCCCGCAGACGTTGGGTGAACAGCGGGATTTGGTCGCTTTCCGGATTGGTTTTGTACAGGCGATTGCGCTCTGCGTTCAGCTTCCGCACCTCTGCTTCCGTTTGGGCACGGAGATCCCGTAGCTGCGCCAGAGTGCGGGTATCCCGGTTCATCAGAAATTCGTACTGCTCAATTCGTTTGTCGAGCTGACGGATTTCCTCCCGCACGGCCGGGGATGGATGCCAAGGTTTACGGTGAAAGACCCCCAGCATATACAGTTCCCGATAATAGAAAACGCGCAAGCCTTTGAGCTTGCGCACTTTCTGATAGGTCCCGTGCAGCCGGACATGACGGACGTGTGGTTCGGCGGGGTAGGTTTTCTGTGAGTAGAGGATACGCTGTTGGATAGCCTCCGGGGTGTACTGCTTTCCCAAGGTTTTGAACCGAATCGGACGAGGTTTTCCGGGCGGCTTCAGCGTAGGATATTTTCGATTGAAACGGAAGGTGTATCCTTTCTGACTTAAACACTGCAGAAATTGCCGCCAGGTCAGAGCCTGTGAGATCGCTTCATCCACGTCCTGGCGCACCATAGATGTCCAGTTTGGACGATTCTCCTGTTCGTCCAGCCAAACGTGGTACGGCATGGAGGACTGTTCGCTTTCTTTGGTCTCAATGATGGAAAGTCCATATTTTCTGCATAGCGCATCAGAACGTGCCCGCACTTCAGTATAGTAGGACTTGGCATTGCTGTGGTATTTCCGGCCATTATCCAAAGCCACCGAACACCACACAATGTGATTGTGATAGTGTTTGGTGTTGAGGTGGGTGGTAACCACCGTTTGAAAACGGCCTTGCAGCAGTTGCTCGGCCAGCTCGACCCCGATTTGGTGAGCCAATTCCGGCGTGACTTCTCCTTCGGCAAAACTCTGGACAAGGTGGTATCCTTGCACACCGGCTGTTTGCTGCCACCGTTGTACCGTGTCTCGCATATCCTCAAAGGCGGTTTCGCACACACAGCTGAGTCCCGTTTCAAAACAATCCAACTCCGTCTTTTCTCGGTTTATGGCATAGTCCACTGCGTCCTGCAAAGACTTGGGACCGCGTGTCGTCTTGGTTTTATCCCGCACATAGTCCACCGCTCGGTCCAGGCAGCGGACGGGGATAATGGATGTATAAGCCATCCCGCATACAACCTCCTTATGTTATGTAAATTGTCGCATATAGCCTCTTGTGCTATACTGATACCAGATATTTCATTGAGTTATCGATTAAAGGCATATTTTTCAAAGACTTGGCATGGGAGGTTGAACATGGATAAATATTTGAACGAAGATGCAATTACTGCGGAAATCATGTCCTATGTAAAGAACAGAATATACAACTATGCAGTTCTCATCGATGGTGATTGGGGAACAGGTAAAACATACTTCATCCAGAAAAGTATTATCCCAACCCTCGAAGGTTCTGGCTATATGCCTATATACATTTCTCTATACGGCGTCAACTCTACGGACACTGTTTCGCAAAAGATTGCGCTTTCCATTTTGACAAATAAGCTTCCCTCTGATAAAAGGACTGTTGCAAAGCAATGTTTACCAGCTATCGGTTCTTTTGTCCTTCCAATAGGCCAAACTCTACTAAATGCCACAGGCATATCCATTCTCGAACCATTTTTCAAATCTCCTGTAGAAGATATTCCTTGGGATACCATTTTCAAAAAATTTAATGATTCAAGAAAACGTATTTTTATCTTTGATGACTTAGAACGTTGCTCATTGCCTATCAATGAAATACTAGGTTATATCAACAGTTTGGTTGAACACGAATCTGAAAAAGTTCTTATTGTGGCCAATCAGCAGGCTATCGGAAAAATGTCTTTGCGTAATGATTTGGAAGCCAAGTATCAGGTAGTACTAAACCCCCAACTACATCTAACAGAAAAAGTACGAAAAGTCTCCCAGTCATACTTTACATCACAGGACAAACTTGCTGATCAGCACATCACTGAATTTACACCAGATCAGTTAAGGCAGCACACTGCAGAGTTATTCAGTGAAAATGTGTTGTATAAAGAAATCAAGGAAAAACTGGTGGGACAAGAACTCTATTTTCGCCCCACATTGGAAAAAACGCTTCCTTGCATCATTGACGAGAGTTCCTTGGATGACGAAGTCAAAGAAGTCCTGACCCAGTCTCTTGATAAAATCTTGAACGTTTTTCAACAAGAGAATTGTTTGAATTTGCGTTCTTTCCAAGCTGCTCTTCTAACGCTTATCCGCATCTGGAATCTTCCATTTGACAAAAGCATTAACCCGCTCGATAGACAGCAATTGTTAGAAGACTTATTTGTTGCTATTTTGCATAGCACAATACAACAAAAGAAGGGAGGTCATCGGTACAAATGGGACGATGGAAAGTCTTATGCTCAATGTTCCTATTCTAAAAGGGCGCTTGCCTTTACCGGATATTTTCTTGGCTTTAAGTTCGTTGAGGACTACATATTTGAGTCCACCCTCAACAGTGAAAATGTCGTATCCACCATTAATACGTATGTTCAAAACGAAATTACTAAGCCAAGAGAAAAAAGTTATGATCCCATTCAGAAAACAACTCAATTTTGGTTAATGACGGACTCAGCGGTTGAAGATCTCTATAATCAACTCTATGAGTGCATCGGAACTCACGACTATACCCTTGTTGAGTTATTCAAATTACTATCCTTTGCTTACAAACTTTCTGAAATTGGTTTTGCAGTTGACATAGACCAGTTTTTTCAAAAAGTCTATAATGCTGTAAACAATATGGAACCTCTCTCAAAAGAGGATCTGCGTTACTTGGAATTATCAATGTTCGATGGAAGCTTCCTATCATCAGATTCTCCTAATTATCCAATCTTCAGGCAACAATGTGATGAGCTAATGACCTTAATGAAAGAGAAATCTCACGCTAGAGATGACACCCAGATAGCTGTATTGCTTAAAGAAAATGATGGTTGGGGTAAAAAATTCTACGAGTATGTTTCTAGCAACCGAAACATTTTCCCATCTGAAAAAGCATTTCTTTCCAAATTCAACATAGACGCTCTCTTCGAAAAGCTCCGCTTTTCACCTCCTGATGATTGGCTAGCATTTAGACACAGTATAAGCTTAATTTATAATTTTTCAAATCTAAGTGACTTTTACCAAGATGACTTAGAACCCGCAAAAATGTTAAAAGAAAAGTTGGAAAATGTCGTTTTGCCTTCCAAAATTGTCAACAACACACATAAAGCATGGTTGATTGAAAGCCTTCAAGATATAATCGAGAAGCTCGCTCCCTCAAAGCCTCAGCAATGAATTGTTTCACACTATATGAATGTCAATACAGCTGGCAATTCGTCTTTCCTTGAAAGATGATACACATTTTTTCAGCGTACACTCTCCCTTCTGGATTTTCCCGGAATTTTCCGTTTGGGTTGCGGCGCTTCTTCCGACAGACACGGATGGCTGATGTTGCGGTAGTCCATATTGAAGAAGATGCCTCGCAGCTTGCCCGAGAAGTGGTTTTCCTTGGCGATCTTTTCCGGCGTTCCACGGCTCTCGATGTAATCGTGGGGGCCACCATACAGGCGGGTCACCATCTCGTCCTTTTCGGAGTCATATGACATAAAGCGCAGATCAAAGCACACCGTCGAAAGCTGCATCCCCACAAAGGACGCAAAGTGCTGTTGGCGGTTTTCCTGCTCCGTCATCGGGGGATGGCCTTCTGCCGAAGGCTGCAGCTGTAGCGTGGTGGTACAGACGTTGGTCCAGAACTCCACCGGCAGATCAGACGGCAGGTTCAGGGTGGTGTGGTCAGGGACATAGGCCATATAGTATCGCTCAGCGTCCGGCTCTTTTCCCACCAGAATGCCGTCTTTGCTGATTTCGCTCACCACCAGCAGGCAGTTCCAAGCTTTCTTCTTTACGTCAAATCCCATGTACCGTTGTTTGGCGCGGATGACGACGGGCGGTCTGCGAAAGTCATCATTCACAAACAACTGGTAGTCAGCATCACTGAGCACCAGCACCCGCTGTATGGAGAACTTTTGCGGCTTACTCATGAACGGCGAAATATTCTGAAGTTCAGTAACATCCAGTACACCGGATACAAAATTGGCGGTTTCCTGATATTTCTTTACCATTGATTTTTCACCTCCTTCCAGATTTCCCGGGAGATTTGAATCATTTTGTTAACACTCTCCTGACCGGCCACACCCGTACTGTTTGCCCGATGGGCCAACCATGGTTAAGCAATTTGATGTCGTTTTCTTCACCTGATATAATTATTTCAACATCCTAGGTTATGGAACAGGTCTAAAGACAGAAAAAGAATTCAGGATATAGGAGGTCAAAATCAAAATGCTTTTAAATGGAATGTTCGCTTTCAGAAGTCAAAACCACCGGCTGAGCCGGTGGCTTGAGTAAGCCCTAGAAGGGCACCTTACTGGCAAAGCCCCTTAAGGGGCCACGAGCAAGCATCTTTCATCTGCATTACCTGCCCTACCGCTCTAACGAGCTATGTTGCAAAGTGCATCTTCCAAGATGACAATTTCTCTGTCATCTCGCTTCGCTCGAATCTTATAGCTAAAGCATTTTCTACTCCACCAGCAGAGCTGGTGGTTGTCGCTCGCTCAAGCTACCCAAAACAATTGTACAAATAAAAAGGAATCCCGATACAAGCACGGAATCCATTGCAGACCAGCAACCTTCTACGTATCCTCAGCACTTATACAAATATGTTTCACTTACGACCGCTGTTCAAATTTCTCGTCTATTTGATATTCTTATGTCTCATAGACTGTATTTCCCTAGATATACTGAGCTAAATGATCCCTTGGAAGGAGCTGCAATTGATATTCCCGTAGGTGGATATGCGGGAAGTTCTATATACAAGCAAGAAGATAGAGAAGACCCCTTCATTGGAGGACTCAAGGCCCAGTATAGGATTCTTTCGCTTTCTGATGATCCATGCTCTCCCCAACTATGGGCGCATTATGCAGGGAATTATACCGGCGCATGCTTATGCTTTAGGACAGATGGGAAATTTAGTTCCGCAAAAAAGGTCCAGTATTTCCAAAGGAAACCCAAACCGAAAACCGAGACAATGGAAAATCAGCTTGAACCCTCAGTAGAAGATTGTAAGAAAATGGTGTATTCCAATTGGTTTTTAAAACAAAAAGGCTGGGAATATGAAAGAGAGTGGCGAATTGTAGAAGAATCAACATCAAATTATTTCGACTATAATCCTGGCGAGTTGGTTGGAATTATACTCGGAACCAATTTGGATTCTCATATCGGCGATGCTATTAAGCATTGTGTGCCTTCGTCTGTTCGGATACTCAAAGCTTGGCCTGGACAACGCACTTTTGAAATATTAATTACAGATGGTGAGTATCAGAAATTAGGCGATGGGTCTCCAATACCTAAAATCACAGATATAGATTCCTTTTTGTCCAGCAACGTATAAGTCATTTGGCCATTATATTTATATATCTTTTACCAATTTATCTTGACAGCATTGTAGACCTTTCGTGTTAGCTCTATCATTTTTTCCACGCTTTTTTGCTCTGCTCTTCCAGTAGAATTAGCCTGATGAGCAAGTTGGTTTGCATTATTACAAAGTCCGGACACTTTTCGCAGCAGGTCCTCATGATGGGTACAAGGACGCGGACGAATGGTTTCACCCATAATCAGCGCCCGCAGGAGTTTTTCACGAGATAACCCGCTTTGCGCTGCCAGCCGGTTCAGATGCTGCAGTTCCTTCTCGGTCAGCCGAAGGGAAATAACACGGCGGCGCTTCCGTCCGGTCACCGGACGGCATCCGGATGCCCGATGTGAATTTCCGGGTTGTGGCACGACTCAAGGGTCACCTGCTTCTTCGGCACCCCCGTAAGATCCAGAAGTGTCTTGTCCGGCAGATAGGCGCCGAATATCTGCGCGGCCACCCTGGTCAGGAGAATTGCTTCTTTTTCGGATACTGCAGTAACCAGAGAACAATGGAAGGCCCCGTACACCGTATCGTACCCTTCCTTGGGAATGTTGGTTTCAAAGGCATACCGCTGACCCAGGGCGCTGCAGAACTGCCGGTAGTCTTTGGGCGAGAGCTCCAGCAATTCTTCCGTAACGAAAGGGTACGGTACGCCCTCCGCTGTTTCTTCTTTCAGCCGTTCCAAGTCAGTCACCAGCGGGTAAAATTGTGCCCGCATCTCAAATCCATTCATGGTTTTCACCTATTCCTTTCCAAATGTAACGCGGCACCGCTCTTGCAGGCCGTCGGGGGTTTGGGGTATGCCCCAAAAGTTCTGCGTTTGGATATCCAAACGCTATGCTTGCAAAACACGTTCCCGCCCAAAGCATGGCAATCAAGTCGGATACACATACAAATTCGTATATGCTCCAGAGTGAATCAGTTCTGATTCATCCAAAAATCTTGACTCAAAAAGTGAATCAGCTTTGATTCACTCCCATGGATAGAGGTATATGCTTCTACCTGTCAAGTGTATACAAGGCGGATAAGCAGCACAATGATTTATTGAAAATTCGGAAAATAATCTGTATAATACTTATTAGATAAAGCCTATACCCATGAAAAACAAACGGTTTAACCGTCGGCACATAAACCCATTTGTTGCCCCCAAAAGGAGAACACATCGTGAACCACATCGCAGTAGTCGAGGACAGCGCGCAGGATCGGGCAGTGCTGGACTCGTATCTGGAAAAATACCAACAGGAGAAAAACTGCCATTTTCAAATCACACATTTTTCAGATGGTGACGAGATCGCGCTGGGCTATAAGGGCGGCTATGACCTGATCTTGATGGACATCGAGATGACCTTCATGGATGGTATGTCAGCAGCCGAGGAAATCCGCCGAGCCGACCCGGAGGTGCTTATCATCTTCATCACCAACTCGCCGCAGTATGCCATCAAGGGGTACGCGGTGCAGGCGCTGGACTATATCTTAAAGCCGCTGAGTTATTACGCTTTCTGCCAGCGGATGAACCATGTGCGGGAGCTGCTGGGACGCCGCCAGAAGCATTTCCTCACGGTACCCTGCGCGGGCGGTGTGCAGAAGCTCGACGCCTCCGACATTTATTATGTAGAAATTTGCGACCACGACCTGCTGTTCCACACCAAGCAGGGCGAGGTGCATTCCACCGGCTCCATGCGCGATGTGGAGCAGAAGCTGCCGCCGGAGAATTTCTTCCGCAGCAGCAAGGCGTACCTTGTCAATTTGGAGCACGTTGACGGCATCCAGGACGAGGACGCCATCGTCAACGGTGATCGGGTGCAGATCAGCCGCGCCAAGCGCAAGGCATTTTTGGCGGCGCTCAATCACTACATGGGGGAAAACATCTGATGCAAGCGGAAATTCTGGGCAACATTCCCCGCCTGTATACCGCGCTGGCGGACTGGCTTGCCTGCCTTTTGTATCTGTACTATCTGCCCAAGCGTACAGCAGGCTGGCGGCGGTATACGATCCACGCGGTGTTTTTGCTGCTGCTCGGCGTCTTTATGCAGGCAACGGGGCAGGTGCCGCAATTCTGGTTTCTGCCCTGCATTGCGGTATCCATCTTAATCATGTATCTGTACATCCGAATGCAGACCGACGTGCCCGCCCGGTGCGCGGGGTATTATTGTGTCCGCGCGTTTATTTTGGGGGAACTGGCCGCCTCGCTGGAATGGCAGCTCTACTACTATATGGTCGGGCAGCATGGCACGCCGGGCGCGGGTGTGCGTGTGTGCATTTTGGCAGTCGTCTATGCCGCAGTGTATGGTGTGGTGTTCGCGCAGGAACGCAATTATAACGATATTGCCTCGCCTCTGCACGTCCATAAAAAGGAATTTCTCAGCACGCTGTTCATCGGTGTGGCGGTCTATGCCACCAGCAACCTGAGCTATGTCAGCCCGGACACGCCGTTTTCCGGCAAGGTGACAGCGGAAATTTACAACATCCGCACGCTGGTAGACCTGGGCGGCATGGCCATTCTGTTTGCGCACCACATGCAGCTGGTGGAGTACCGCCGCAAAAAGGAGCGCGACGCTTTGCAGAACGTCTTGCAGGCGCAGTACGCACAGTACCGCTCGGCGCAGGACAGCATTGACCTTATCAATAAAAAATATCACAACCTCAAGCACCAGATTGCTGTGCTGCGCAGCGAGACCTCAGAGGAAAAAGCCCACTATCTCGACGCGATGGAGCAGGAGATCCGCAGCTATGAGGCGCAGAACAAGACCGGCAACGAGGTGCTGGACACGATCCTGACCAGCAAAAGCCTGTACTGCCAGCAGCACGGCATCACGCTGACCTGCGTGGCAGACGGTGCGGCGCTGGATTTTATGGATACGATGGACCTGTGCTCGCTGTTCGGCAATGCGCTGGACAACGCCATCGAGAGTGTAGAAAAGCTGCCCGACAGCGAGCAGCGACTGATCCATCTGGTGGTGGCACGGCAAAAGAGCTTTTTGTGGATCCGGGTCGAAAACACCTACGACGGTGCCTTCCAAGCGGACGGCAACCTGCCAAAAACTACCAAGTCCGACGCCCGCTACCACGGCTACGGTCTAAAGAGCATCTACGACACCGCCGAAAAATACGGCGGCACGGCAGAAATCACCACCCAGGAGAACCAGTTCACATTAAAGGTGCTGTTTCCCATCAAGCAGAAATAACCCGGACAGCCCATTTTGGTGGGCTGTTTTTTGGTTTAAGCAACCTGCACATAAAGCGCATGATACGATTGTCTATTTCGCCAATGCCGCAGGCGGCTTGCGCGGGAAAAACGACCGTTCACGTAGTGAATCCCCTTTTTGCTGTACATTGTGATATAGTGCAGACAACAAAAAAGGAAAGTCTCCTGCGTTTTTTGCTATGGATAACCTTGAAAGTGAGAACCTTGTATGAAAGCTACGCCACTTCTCACCGGCTGGACCTGCCGCCATTTGGGCGATACCGCACCCGGCAAACCGGTGACCCTGCCCCATGATGCCATGCTGGCTGAACCCCGCACCGCCCTGAGCGCGGGCGGCACCAATACCGGCTGGTACGAGGGACATGACTACGAGTACCGGCGCACCCTGACCGTGCCGGAAAACGAGCTGGCAGACACCCACATTCTGGAGTTTGAGGGCGTCTACCATAATGCCGAGGTCTGGCTCAACGGTCAAAAGGCTGCGTTCCGCCCCTACGGCTACACCAACTTTTATGTTGATTGTGCGCCGTATCTGCACGCAGGCGAGAACGAGCTGCGTGTCATTGCCCGCAACGCCGACCAGCCCAACAGCCGATGGTATTCCGGTGCGGGCATCTACCGCCCGGTGCAGCTTTGGACGGCAAGGGGCGCGCATATCGCACTGAACGGCGTTAAAATCCGCACCCTGTCGCTTGACCCCGCCGTCGTGGAGGTGCGCGTAAAGACCACCGCCCCCGGCACGGTACGCCTGACGGTGGACGACCTGCCCGCCATGCAGCAGGAGAGCGACGGCGAGGCCGTATTTACCCTGACCCTTGATAACGCCCGCCTTTGGACACCCGAAACGCCCAACCTGTACACCTGCCGCGTCCACTTTGCCGATGATGTGGTAACCGAGACGTTCGGTGTTCGCAAGGTCGAGTGGGGTACGGACGGCTTCCTGCTCAACGGCAAGCGGTACATCATCCAGGGCGCGTGCATCCACCACGATAATGGTTTGTTGGGCGCAGTTTGTGACCCCGACGCCGTGGCGCGCAAGGTACGCCTGCTGAAAGCGAACGGCTACAACGCCATTCGCTCAGCGCACAACCCCTGCTCCAAGGCGCTGCTGACCGAGTGCGACCGCCAGGGTATGCTTGTCATGGACGAGTACATCGACCATTGGTACATCCACAAAACCGAGTATGACTACGTGGATCATTTCAACGACTGGTGGCATCAGGATCTGACCGACATGGTGGAAAAAGACTACAACCACCCCTGCGTCGTGCTCTACTCTACCGGCAACGAGGTCAGCGAGACTGCCCAAAAGCGCGGCATCGCCCTGACCAAAGAGATGACTGACTTCCTGCACGGGCTGGACGATTCCCGCCCGGTGACCTGCGGTGTGAACATCTTCTTCAACTTTTTAAGTTCCATCGGCTTCGGCGTGTACAGCGACGAAAAGGCAAAAAAAGAAGCCGAGCGTGCCGAAAAAGCCAAACAGCGCGGCGAGAAGACCTCCAAGAAAAAGGCGGTCGGCAGTCAGTTCTTCAACAATCTGGCGGGGCTGCTGGGCGATGAGTTCATGAAGCGCGGCGCGACCCTGCACGGCTGCGACGTCAAGACCCGTGACGCCTTTGCCAACATGGACATTGCGGGCTACAATTACGGCATCTACCGCTATAAGCGCGATCTAAAAAAGTACCCGCAGCGGTTGATTTTGGGCAGCGAGACCTTCTGCAACGATGCTTATAAATTCCGCGAGCTGGCCAAACAGGAGCCACGCTTAGTGGGCGACTTTGTCTGGGCGGGCATGGACTACCTTGGAGAAGTCATGGTCGGCTCATGGGAGTACGCCGACTACGCCGAAACGTTCGATGGCGGTCCGGGCTGGGTGTCGGCGGGTTCGGGACGCATCGACCTGACCGGCAAACCGCTGGGCGAAGCCCTTTATACCCGCGTGGCGCTGGAGGCCGACAACGGCCCCTATATCGCCGTCTGCCCGGTCAACCATACCGGAGACCGCCACAGCCCCAGTGCGTGGAAGATGACGAATGCCATGCCCAGCTGGAGCTGGACCGGATGCGAGGGGCGCAAGGCCAACGTGGAGGTCTACGCCCGCGCCGCCCGTGTAGAGTTGGTGCTGAACGGCCGCACCGTGGGCAGTAAAACGCTGAAAAATGATTGCCTTGCGAGGTTCAGCATTCCCTACGAGAGTGGCACGCTGGAAGCCGTCAGCTATGACGCAGCCGATCACGAAATGGGTCGCTGCAAGCTGCAGAGTGCCGGCGGCACGACCCGCCTGACGCTGGATGCAGAAGAACCCGCCGCCAAGCCAGGGCACCTGTGCTACGTCCGTCTGCGCTACACCGATGAAAACGGCATCACCAAGCCGCTGGCGCGCGGCAATATTCAGGTACAGGTGCGCGGCGGCACATTGGTGGGGCTGGGCAGTGCCTGCCCTTTCAACAAGCACAGCTATCTGGACAGAGAAACCGATACCTACTACGGCGAGGCTCTTGCCATAGTCCGCATGGGGGACGACGACGCCATGACGATTGCTGCTTCCGACGGCGAATACAGCGCGGAGCTGACCGTGCCTGCGCAAGCATGAGGTGAGCTATGGAAACGATAAAAAATTGGTGGACAAACTTCTCCCAAAAGCATAAGCTCGTGGCACAGTTTGTGAAATTCTACGCCTTTTCGCTGTTTGTCACGGTGCTGCAATATCTGCTGCTGACTTTTTTGCCGGGGCTGTTCTACAACCTGACCGACTGGTGCAGCATCCCCTGCCAGCTGATTCATCTGAACCTTGGTCCGGTGGATACCTATGTATTCAACTACCCAGTCACCGGCGACGCTACCGGCGGTATGGGCTATTTTGCGGCGTTTGCCATCACGCTGTTTCTGGCGCAGTGCGTTAATTTTCCGATGCAGCGTAATATCACGTTTAAGTCGAAGGGCAATGTGTGGTATCAGATCGCGTGGTACGTGGTGGCGTTCGTACTCATCACCATCGTGTGCAGCTTTTTGATGGGCATTTATGTGCCGCTGTGCAAGCAATTCTTCCCGCCCGCGCTGTACAACGTCCTCATCACCGTCATCAACGGCGGTGTGCAGATGGTGATTTATTTCCCAATCTATAAGATCATCTTCCCGGAGGGTGAGCAGGAGAAAATTTAAACTGCCCTTTGAAAAATAAAGCAGCAGGAAGCCTTAATCGGTTTCCTGCTGCTTTTTTATTGGTTTTGAATTTCCCAATGCCCGCTGAAGCCGCGACCAATGTAGTGAACATTATCCAGTTTCTTTATACGCCGCAGAACGGTTCGGGTGCTTACGCCCAGCATTATGCCCATTTTTTCGGTGCTGATTTTATTGTCCCGCTTGATGAGCGCGATGATTTTTGCATCCAAATCGTCTTGAGCGACATCTTGACTGACATCTTGAGGGACACTGTAATTCAAGTTCGGCATAACGACCGTAAACTGGTATCGGTCAGATCGGAATGTAGGGCGCTTATCCTCGGTGTAGTTGATTTGTGCCTTGTAGCCGTTCAGAATTTTCCCAAAGCCGCTGCCCTTGCGCTCCATATAGCCCAGACGGTTGAACACATCGGCCAACGATCTGCCCGTCATCCGCCATGCCGAAAATCAGCGCGCCGCCCAACGTGTTCGCAAAAGCACTTACGCTCTTGCACCAGCTTTTGGGCTTTTTTACCTCAAGCGCCGCTTTCTTGTCGTATTCGGTTGTTTCACCGATCAGGTTCTCGATATCCATCTGTTCCGACCACCTTTTGCGCGAAATATCGGTGCTTTTATTATACAGCCTGGCGGGGGCAGTTTGCAATCGTAAGTTGTACTCTCTGGTGTTAAGTTGTACGCATCACGGCAAGACCAGAGTGGGAAAAATCCGACTCTTTGTGGTTTTACGGATGGGATACGATAGTATCTTAGTATTTTATTTATTTAGTTATTTATTTGTGCAGGATTTACCTGTACAGGGAAATCCCGTTCAGGTAAATGCCTTTGCGGTAAAATAAAAAATCCCCGGAAAACGGGGAATTTGGGGCAATATTTGGCTGGGAGGGCACCGCTCCGACGCGGTGTGAATGCGCCTAAACAGGGGCGTTTCTCGCGGCGACAGGGGCGGTGTGCGGGAATGTTGCGGGTTGGGTTTGCATACAACTTCTTGCTAGGGAGTAAAACTTATATATTAGTTTGCTGGGCTTTTCACTTGCGAGAACCCTGCGATGTAGGTATCTGCATTTCTCAATAGAACCAAAGCTGCGAATTTATATGATTGGTGCGAGTCAGAATCCGTCTCGCAGATTTGCCCCCAAAACTGCCCCCAAAAGGGCTTGGAACGGGTCAGCACTATGTAGTATTCCTTTGTACACATGGGACAAAATCTGTTCCGAGCCTTGGTACACAACACCACCAAACCCAACAAAACAGTACCCTAACGCACAAATTTTGAGTTTCTCATAACCCGGAGGTCGCAGGTTCAAGTCCTGTCCCCGCAACCAACAAAAGCTCGTTGAAACGACAAGTTTCAACGAGCTTTTTTCTGCATTATGGCAAAAGTGATAACATTCTGGTAACTTTGACCCCAAAATGACCCCAAAACGGCAAAATGACTGCGCCCGGACGATTGAACTTTTCAACCGCCCGGGCGCTTTTTGTGGATAATTTTTGCGGAGTTGGCAGGTAAAAATAGGAGCGGTCAACCTGCTTTGACGAGTACCAGCACGCTGTTGGTTGGCACTACGATTTGGTCTTGTTTGGTGGGAATGGGCGGGTTCTTGTATTGGCGCAGGGCTTTTTGGATTTGCTGCTTGACTTCCAGCAGGGCGGCTTCCAGCGTGGGGGCTTGGGTAGTGATTTTGGAAAAGTCAGGAACATAGACAGTGCAGCCGTCCGGGGATAAGGTGCAGAGTACAGGGTACGAGAAACACAAAATCAGAATGACGCAGACGACGCTAATGACGCAGAATCCGGGATATGGTATAGGGATATCCTCAAAACAGCGTCACAAGCGTCACTATCGTCACGCAAGAACTGTGCCGGGGGTCTGGGGTACGCCCCAGAAATGCGTTTGTGGATATCCAAACGCTATGCTAGCAAAACACGTCTACCCCAAAACGATGACAAACAAACCCGATACCCGCACAAATTCGTATATGCTCTCAAGAGTGAATCACTTCTGATTCATCCCAAAATCTTGACTCGAAAAAGTGAATCAACTCTGATTCACTTTGATATAATCTGCTTAGCGTGAGGAAAGAAGTGACGAATAAAAGCATATGTAAAAAATATATTGTCAATATAAAACAGTACTATAAATGTAATATATAAAACTTTCCTCACAAAACAGCATCGCCCTCACTGTTGGATTCCAACAGCGGGGGCGACGTTATATGAAGGGAAAATAACACCACTGAAAAGTGTCAACAGAATCAGAGGTTTTCCAGTTCCTCTACGCGGCAGCAACTTACATAGTGACCGGGCAGGACCTCGCGAAGCTCCTGAGGCTGGCTGCATGCTTCACAGGCGTAGGGGCAACGGGTCGCAAAGCGGCAGCCGGGTTTGGGATCAATGGGAGAGACAAGCTCGCCTTTCAGGATAATGCGCTCTTTCTTGTGGTGGATATCCGTGGAGGGAATCGCCGAGAGAAGCGCTTTTGTGTACGGGTGCAGCGGTTTGGAGAACAGCTCCTTGGTCGGACTTGTCTCGACGAGCTGGCCTAGATACATGACGCAGATGTTGTGCGAAATATGACGGACAACCGACATATTATGCGTGATAAACATATAGGTGATGCCCAGCTCATCCTGCAGATCCATCAACAGGTTGAGAATCTGCGCTTGAATGGAGACGTCCAGTGCAGATACAGGCTCATCACAGACGATGAACTTGGGATTCAGTGCCAGTGCGCGGGCAATGCCGACACGCTGACGGCGGCCGCCGTCCATCGCTCTTCCGATCTAAAGGCGCAGCCGACGGTCCAGACCGACAAGGTCCATCAGACGCTCGGTTTCCTTATCAATCTCCGTTTTGCTGAAGCAGCGCGACAGGACAAGCGGCTCACGGATCGTCTGCTCCACGGTCATGCGCGGATTCAGGGAGGAATATGGGTCCTGGAAAATAATCTGTACGGAATCCTCGCGCAGCTGCTTCAGCTCCTTGGAGTTGACGCGGGTGATATCCTTGCCCTCGAACAGGATCTTGCCGTCCGTACTCTCATGCAGGTGAATCAGGGTGCGGCCCAGTGTGGACTTGCCGCAGCCGGACTCGCCGACAACGCCCATTGTGGTGCCGCGTTCAATGGTGAAGCTCACATCGTCCACAGCGTGAAGCTGGCCGCGCGCCGTCGGGAAATATTTTTTTAGGTGTTGTACTTCAATCAATGGGGCCATGCTCACACTGCTCCTCTCTTTTGTCTGCCGATATAGCAGCTGCAGTAGTGCTTTTCAGCAATCTGCTCCGACTTCGGCGGCTTGGTCCGGCATTCCTCTGTGGCGTAGGGGCAGCGCGGCGCGAACGAACATCCGGTTGGCAGATTGGACGGGTCCGGTGGAAGTCCCTCAATGTTGGCAAGACGGCGCACATCGGATTCCAAATTCGGTATCGCACCGAAAAGACCGATGGTATACGGGTGACTGGGGTGGTCGTAAATTTCTTCCTTGCTGCCGTACTCGATGATCTCGCCCGCGTAGACGACGGCTACATCATCGCAGGAGGTTGCTACAAGGCCCAAATCATGGGTAATCAAAATAAGCGAGGTTCCCTGCTTTTCAATCAAGTCCTGAATCATCTCCATGACCTGTGCCTGAATCGTCACGTCCAGTGCGGAGGTCGGTTCGTCCGCAATCAGGAGCTGCGGGCTGTTGGCCAGTGCCATGGCGATGACCACGCGCTGCTTCATGCCGCCGGAGAACTGGTGCGGGTAGTTGCCGTACCGCTCGGCCGTGATGCCGACGGTTTCCAGCATTTTCTGGGCTTTCTGCATGGACTCCGCTTTCGTTACCTTGTCATGCAGACGAATGACTTCGGCAATCTGGTCGCCGATGCGCATGGTCGGATTCAGAGCCGTCATGGGGTCCTGGAAAATCATCGAAATCTCTTTGCCGCGGACCTTGCGCATATCGGCTTCGTTCAGCTTCATCAGGTCGCGGCCCTGCAATACCACCTGGCCGCTGCGTACATGGGCCGGTGGGTCCGGCAGGATGCGCATAATGGATTTGGCAATCGTGGTTTTTCCTGCGCCGGTCTCACCGACCAGGGCCAATGCCTTGCCGCGTTCCAAATCGAAGTTGACGCCGTTTACTGCATGGATGACCTTACCGTCTGAGGTGTATTCCACCACCAGATCGCGCACCTGCAAAAAGGTATTTGCATTCTGTGTCATAGTTCAAAGCTCCTCCATGTTATTTCTTCAACTTCGGGTCAAGGGCGTCGCGCAGACCGTCGCCGAACAGGTTCAGGCCCAGGACAGTGATCATGATAAAAATGCCCGGGAACATGATCAGATGCGGATAGCTGCGGATGTACGCGCGGCCAGCCGAAAGCATAGCGCCCCATTCCGGAGTGGGCGGCTGCACACCCAGGCCGACATAGCTCAGGGAGGCCGCTGTCAGGATGGTCTGGGCAACACTCATCGTTGCCTTGACGATAACCGGGGAGAGGGAGTTCGGTAGAACATAGCGCGTGATAATGCGGAACTTGCAGCAGGAGATGGACTCGGCTGCCTCGAGATATTCCTCGTCGCGAACGCTGAACACCTGGGCGCGCAGCAGGCGGACATACTGTGGAATCGATGTGATCGCCAGCGCCAGAATGGTCTTATCAAAGCCGGAGCCCAGAACGGCCGACACGCAGATCGTCAGCAGCAGACCGGGGATGGCCTCCAGAATATCCAGAAAGCGCATGAGGACCGTGTCCAGCGTGCCGCCAAAATAGCCCGTGATGGCACCGATGGCACAGCCGACGACCGCGCCAAACGCGGTTGCCGCCAGGCCGATGCTCAGCGAGTAGCGGCCGCCGTAAATAATGCGTGAGAAGACGTCGCGGCCCAGCTCATCGGTTCCAAACAGATGCTCAAGGCTCGGGCCGGACAGCATATTGGTGAGATCCATTTCCTCATAGCCGTAGGGGGCAGCCACCGGTGCGAAGATCGCAGCCAGCGCCAGAACGATAAAGATGATCAGGCCGATGACAGCGCCGCGGTTCTGGAACAGACGCTTTACGATTGCCTGGAAGTTGCTGTTCTTTTTTACGGGTGCAGCCGCGTTGGCGGCGGGCATGGTTGCAGATGCAGTCATATTAGTGTCCACCCTTTCCGCCCTCGTACTGGGCCTTGATACGCGGATCAATGTAGGCATAGGCCAGATCCACCAGCAGCATCATGATGCTGAACGTGATTGCCAGGAAGATGACGCAGCCCTCGACCACGGGATAGTCGCGGCTGTTCACGGCCGTGATCATGTAGGTGCCGATGCCGGGAATCGAGAATACCTGCTCAATGATAAGCGAACCGCCGAACATATGGGCCAGGTTGCTGCCTGCGACGGTGACGATCGGGATCAGGGCGTTTGGCAGCGCGTGGCCGTAGATGACCTTATGCTCCGAAACACCCTTGGCACGCGCGGTCGTGATGTAGTCGGAACGGATAATCTCCAGCATGGAGCTGCGCGCCTGACGTGCCTGTGTGGCAATACCGCCAAAGGAGTTGGCAATGCAGGGTAGTATGTAATACTGGATGCCGCCGATGCCCATGGCCGGGAGCCAGCCGAGCTTGAGCGCAAACAGGATGACCAGCATCAAAGCAACCCAGAACGTAGGCATGGAGACACCGACCAGCGCAATGAACATGCAGATGTTATCCATCCAGCTGCCCTGATGGACCGCCGCGCTGATGCCCAGCGGCACGCCGACGAGCAACGCAATAGCGATGGAAATCACACCGAGCAGAAGCGTGCGGGGCAGACGGCCCAGCAGTTCCTGTGTAATAGGGGTGTTGTTGATATAGCTCTTGCCGAAGTTGCCGTGCAGGAAGATATCGGAAAGGTAGGTTCCCAACCGCACCAAGTAGGGCTGATCCAGCCCCAGCTCTGTGCGCTTTGCCGCCAGGTCCGCTTCCGTTGCACTGGTTCCCAAAATGATCTGTGCCGGGTCACCTGGCACAAAATACATGATCGTAAAAATCGTGATGGCAACGCCAATGACAACAGGGATCATCAGCAACAGCCGCTTTCCGATATATTTACCCATCTCGTATACCTCATCCAATGGTAATGGGATGCCGCCCGCCGCCAAAGCCGCTGTGACGGCATCCCATTGCCTGATTTCTTATTTCTTACTGTTGATTAGTTCCAACTGTAGGTGCAGCTTGCCACGCAGGGGAACTGCTTGCCGTCCATCGAGATGGACTTGACGCTGTCACGGCAGACCGTATACATCTGCGCATTGAACAGGCCGACTGCATAGGCGTGGCTGTACAGGCAATCCTGGAACGCATCCATGTTGGCCTTGCTGTTGTCTTTCTCACAGGCTTCCATCAGGCTCTGCAGCTCGTCGTCATACACGCCGTTAATCGTGCCGCCGGTGGAGTATGCTTTGGCGTCGAACTTGCCGCGCCAAATCGTCATCAGGTAGTCAGAGCCGCCGCAGTTGTCCAGCAGGATATCATAAGCGGTCTCGTCGCTCTTGTAGGTGTTGAACAGCGAATCCTCGTAGCTGTTGATCTCGACCGTGATGCCTATCTGTGCCAGGTAGCCCTGCATGATCTGGGCAATGCTCTTGCGGATGGCATTGCCGTTCAGCACGATGCGCAGCGGTGTTGCGGTGTCAAAGCCGGACTCTGCCAGCAGGGTCTTGGCCTTTTCCACATCGTAGGTGTAGTAGGAATTTTCCTCCCACGCGGGGTCGTAGTCAGAGAACATGTTGCCGCCGAATGTGCTGCACACAGTGGCCTGGCCGTTTGCGGCACCGTCCACCAGACCCTGGAAGTCGATGGCGTACAGGATCGCCTGGCGCAGCTTTTCATTGCTGCAGGGGCTGTTGTCAGAACACTGGAAGAACAGCACCTGGCTCAGATTCTGCAGGTTCTCAAACACGGTAAAGCCGTCCGCGTTGGCACCGCCCTCCACAAAGCGCTGGCTCTCGGTGTAGGACAGGCCGTTGACCATATCCACCGTGTTGGATTCCAGTGCGATAGCCAGCTGGGAATCCTCGGGAATGTAGTAGTACTCAATGCGGTCCACGTTGGCGTACTGATAATCGGTGAAGTTATCTTCACTCTGCCAGTAGCTGTCCGCTTTCTCAAACGCGTACTCAGAGCCGGAGATGTAGTCGGTCAGCACGTAAGCGGTCGTGCCGACGGGGGTGGTAGCCATCTGGTCGCTGGAGGCCTCATACGCAGCCTTGGTCACGCAGCGGGTAGCCTGCAGCAACTTCTCAAACTGGCCGATGATGTCGGAGTTCATGACCAGTTCTACTGTGTAGTCGTCGATCTTCGTGCAGGTGTCCATGTAGCGGAAATCAACGAAGTTTCCGGTCTCTTTCATTGAGTTGCAGACGAACACGACGTCATCTGCCGTAAAGTGGTTGCCGGCCGTGTCATAGACATTGTCCCAGATGGTCAAATGGTAGGTCATATCGCCGACCTTTTCCCAGCTCTTGGCCACAACGGCCTTGCACTCGCCGCCGACACCCTGATACTCGGCCAGAGGTTCATAGATCGTGCGGAATGTTGCATTCTTGCCGTTGCCGCCCGCCTCAAACGGTCCAAAGGAGGCCGGGTCAGAACCGATGCCTACGCGAATGACGCTCTTGCCGTCTGCGGTGGTGGTTTGTGCGGTTGCCTGGGAGGAAGAGGCCTGCTCCGTTGTACTGCTGCTTGCGGAAGCGCCGCAGCCCGCCAGCATAGTTACTGCCAGTGCAGCAGCAACGCCCTTAACTAACTTTTTCATGAGATTTCTCCTTACTGAATGGTTTTGTGTTGATATACAGCTGTTGGTGACGAATCTGCACGAAGCGCGCTGCGCAGATTGCTGTGAACATTCACTAAAATTGCTTCACCAAACTTCTTTTTTCTATCTACAATATTACGCGTTGCCATTCGCAAAGTCAATTCTGATATATTCTGCGGAATATTCCGTTTTGGAATTTCCTAAAATTCATATTTTTTTGCTTGTGCAGAATATACAAATAGCAGGAAAAACACCTCACAAAAAGGCGTTTTTCCTGCTATTTCAGGTGGTGCGCCCGGCATGTGCAACAACTAGGTGGTGAAAGACCACTACGCGCTCGGCAGTAGGAAGCGGACGCTGATGTCTTGGGTTGAATGGATGCGGCGCAGGTTCCGAATGTACATCTGGAAGCAGTGGAAGAAGCCCAGAACGAAGGTTGCCAATTTGAGAAAGCTGGGTATCCAGGCTGACAAGGCTTACCAGTGGGGCAACTCCAGACTGGACTATTGGCGTATCGCCGGGAGTCCGGCGCTTCAACGTTCCATTACAAACGAAAGACTCGCAGCAGCGGGATACTTTAGTATCCTCAACTACTACGAGTCCTTGCACTTATGCGGTTGAACCGCCGTGTACCGGTCGGTACGCACGGTGGTGTGAGAGGTCGGCTCTTTAGTTAAGAGAGCCTCCTACTCGATTATAGAAAGCTATTTTACGGCGTTATTTATATACTTTTGTTAAGAGATAGCTTTTCATCCGGCGCTGGAATTCCGGCTTTTTATCGCCCTTTACTTCCATAAGCACGAAGGGTTGCGGCTTTACGCCTTTCAGCTCAAACTTTTTCAGGCCGTCAATATGAAAGGCCGCAATGTCACTTTCGTAACACAGCATGGCGCGCGACTCGTATTGCAGGGAGAACAGCACCATATCACGCCGGATATCCGGGCGGCAGCCGATGCTTTTAAAATGAATATGGTAGAGCTGCTCTATATTTTTGGCAACCATTGTGCCGTAGTAGGTCTCCAGCAGCTCCATGCCGTCTAGGTCGTAGATGGAGACCTCCTCCCTGTCGGCCAGCGGGTGGTCCTTTGGCAGAATGATGCAGAGCGGGTCATTCTGCAGAAAGGTTTTTTCAATCTGCTCCTGCTCGTGCAAGGGGTCATGGGCAATCAGATAATCAATCTCACCGTTCAGCAGACACCGTTCTGCTATGCTAAAGTCGCGCTGGGTCAAAAATTCCACATAAATATTCGGGTTTTCGTCACGGAATGTCTGCATGGCATACAGTAAATTCTGGCGGGTGTCGTTTGGCACCACGCAGACCGTGACCTTGCACTTGGAGGTAAATGCTTTCAGCCGCCGTATGGCATGGTAGTAGTTGGGCAGCATCTTTTTTACATCTTCATAAAAGCATTCCCCGGCCGGGGTCAGCTCGATGGGGTGTTTCTTTCGGTCAAACAAATGCACGTTAAGCTCATTTTCCAGCCGCATGATGGCTTTGGAAAGCGATGACTGGGAAATGTTCTGGCTTTCTGCCGCTGCAGAAAAGCTGTGCTGCTCCGCAATATCAACAAAATAAATCAATGTTTGAATATCCATTCGTGCATCTCACCTCACAATATTATCTTATCATATTGCTCTGTTTTGTTCAAGAAACTTTCTTGACAAAAGAAAAAGCCCTCAAGCCCCTATAAAAGGAATCTGAGAGCCTTTTTATTATAAAGCGTTTTAATCTGACAGCAGCTTCCTTGTTTTCCACTTGCCGCTCAGGTAGTAGGCAAAGCAGAGGATGCCCGGCAAAATGCGCGAGAAAGCAATGCCCATAAAGTAGCCTACATAACCCATGCCCATAACGTTGACGAACAACAGGCTCAGACCAATCTTGCAGATAACGCCGTCCAGAATGCCGATCACAAAGCCGAGCGAGACAAAGCCGCAGCCTGTGACCATAGCCTGGAACGCGCCGACAAAGGCAGAAGCAAAGAAATGCACGACCATAATGCGCAGATATACCTTGCCCATATCGATGACTGCTACGTCCGTAGTGAAGATGCGGTACACATCCTGCGGGAAGAACAGCAGCACTACCACGATGATGCAGGCAAAGCCGAGGCCCAGTGACAGAGTAGCCCAGCAGACCTTTCCGGCGCGTTCTTTCTTATTGGCACCCAGATTCTGCCCGATCATGGCAGCGGATGCGGTGTCCACACCGCTGTTGAATACATCCGAGAATTTCTGAATCTTGTTGCCGATGCTGTTCGTAGCCGATACCGTCAGACCGTAGCTGTTGATGTTGGCGTTGATCCACAGCAGCGAGAAGCGAACCAGCAGCGAGCGAACCACCTGCGGCACACCCAGCACAACGATGGTTTCCAGAATTTTGGCATCCGGCCAGAAAAACTCCTTGCTGAGTTCAAACTCGAACTTTTCGCGGTTTTTCCACAGATAGCGGAACGATGCGACAAAAGAGCCAACCTGGGACAGGGTGGTGGCAATGGCCGTGCCGTCCGCCTGCATGCCCAGCACCGCGACAAAGAAGATGTCCAGTCCGATATTGATGACAGCTGCCACGCTGATAAAGTAGAGCGGCCGCTTGGATTCACCCATGCCGCGCAGTATGCCGCACACGGCATTATACCCGAACACAAACGGGTAGCCAAGGGCTGTTATGATCATGTAGGCCCGTGCCTGGGACAGGGCCTCCCCCGGGCAGTTCAGCGTGTGAAGAATTGGCAAGGAAAAAACGATCGCTGCAAGCATCAGCAGGGCGGAAACACCCAGCATAAAGCCGAGCAGTGTACCAACCGTCTTTTTTGCGCGCCGCTCATTCCTGGCACCGATAAGCTGCGCAATGTAAATTTGCCCGGCGGTAGAGAACCCCATCGCCACAGGGGTGACCAGGTCTGCAATCTCGCCGCCGGTTGAGATGCCGACCGTTCCCACGCTGCCGACGAACTGGCCAATGACCATCAGGTCCACCATGCTGTACAGCTGCTGGATCAGGTTTGTCAGAATAATGGGAACGGCAAATACAATCAGGGTCTTGTATATGGACCCCTGCGTAAGGTCATTTCCGACTTTTGGCTTTTTAGCCGCTGCTTCCATACGCATGCTCTCCTTATGTAAGATTTTTTGTGATCACATTACTCTTATCATAAAAGGAAAGCCTGGGATTTCGCAATTTTGATTTCCGCAGCGTAAATTTCCAAATCGGAATATAATAGAAATTGCAGCCGGGAAATTCAACATATTCGTTGTGCAGCACTGGCTTGGGCTGGAATTCCCGCGCG
>OBAE01000583.1_pt1 | contig 26352 bp, 32 predicted proteins | sample 1517641 | NCBI WGS metagenome assembly OBAE01 (sample SAMN04571701, study PRJEB22368) | human gut metagenome | biome: human gut; material: stool | host: Homo sapiens | place: Luxembourg | collected 2012-08-30 | reverse complement strand
ATCAGAAGATAATAAAGGTGCTGGGACTACCTGATGGAAGCGTCAGATAGTCTTCTGCAGAAAAAAATAAAATTTTTTTTGTCCTATACTTGACACATCCACACATTTGCAGGCATACCTACTGTAGTAATCAGGCAAAGGCTGGCATGAATCCAAAGACGCTGCAGTACTTGATGGGGCATTCGGATATCGGTGTGATATTGAATACCTATACGCATCTTGGCTTGGAGGATGCTGCTGATGAGCTGAAACGGATGGAAGAACTGGCAGATGCCAGAAAGGAACTGGAAAAGGTCAAGGGTGAGAACCCGGTATCACAAAAGATGTTCCGGGCAATTTAATATAGAAAGAACACTTGGAGCTCTGCTTCGGCAGGGCGTTTTTTTAACAATTTTTCCATTACATATCTGCAATTATATGGTAAAATGAATGCTATTAAAGCGTAGGTGCTATCAGCTATGAAAGAGGGATATTATATGGAGCATACAGGGCACATAAAGATAAATAGGAAGAATGTGCCTTATCATTTGGTTGATGATAAGGTGACACTGATACCTTTTGATACATACTCAGCACTTATTCCAAGTGAGATTAAAGAAAAAGAAATTATAAAAGGAATTACAACAGGAAATAGAGAAGTTGCATTTTTGAATTGTAAGTATTCTAGCAATAGGCTTGCATATCAAGTTTTGATAATTTCATCATGTAATACAGGTTTATATGAAGATATATTGTCATTTGATAGGATTTGTTTTGAAGGTAAGCCGGTAAATGTGTTTGCAGGACCGGGAAGGGCATATATTTCGGAAGATGGTTATGATATATCGAAAAGAATGAAATCGATAACTCCTAGAAATTGGGATGATCTTAATGCAGAGACAAATCTTAAAATTAAAAATAGAGAAATGAAATTATCAATAGATTATAGTATTTGGCATAATAAAAAATTTATTGAAACTTCAATGGGGGAAGCAATTCCTCGTTTTTGCATTGAATACAGCAAGACCTTATCAATAAAAAATATACCAGCAATATATTTACAGGTATATGACTTCTTTTCTTTTTTAAGTTTTAGGAGAAATGTCACTTTTGATAAAATATATATTCAGAGGAAAATTGAGGGGAAATATGCTAAAGTTGCAGAAGTAATAGTAAACTCGGAGAATTTTGGAGATTACAATAATACAGAAAGAAATTCTATTATTATTGATGATTGTCGTAAAAATTTTGGTGATTTATTTAAGTGTGTGGCTCAAAGGCGTTCTCAAAAAATTTATGATAATTTTTATATACCAAAAAGCGGGAAAGAGAGTTCACAGCTTACCTATGAAAAATTTTTATCATGTGCATTAAGTTTGGAAAGTGAGTATGCAAGACTATATCCAAGTAAAAAGGATGAAAATGAAAAATTTGCATATATACAAGGATTGTTTCAAGAATCCGCAGACAAGATGGATATGTTGTTTGCTTTAGCAGCGGAGGATAGAATATCGCGTGATGAATTTGAAAAATGCTTTTATGGTGATGTAAATTCAAGATTGAAAAAATTTTTTGATAGTATGTCAAAAACGAAAGCTAAATCATACCAAAGCTATTATGTAAAAATAGTTGATGCATTGTCAAAAATAGATTATAGCTTGGGAGAAAAGTATAAGAATGCGTTAAATATGCATATGGATTTGGTAAAACCTGTTATAGATAGAATGAGTTCCGCTAACGGCGTGGCGTTTCCAAGTGCAAATGAGGCAGGGAAAATATTTGCAGATTTTAGGAATGGAATTGCCCATGGAAATCCACCAGAGATAGAAAAGATTCATTGTGTGCTTTTTGAAGTGGCCAGAGCATTGATTTATATAATGATATTGAAAAATGCGGAAATAGATGAAGAAAGTATTAAAAATATAGTAAAAAAGCTGTTTTGAAGATAGGCTGATTTGAGGTAGTATTTTGAATATTGATTTTTACATTACAGACCATTGAATTTATGCTAAAATATTCGCAGTAGTAAAACACCCCAGTTCTTACTACGATTTGACTACGTTTCATGTCCTCAATTTGCCCCGTTTTGCCGCATTTTGCTTATTCTGTGACAAATTTAACAATTTTTGAGCAAAATATATAGTCGGCAAACTGCGGCAAATCGGGGCAGAATACGGCATTTTAGGAGGATTTTCGTTTATGATAAAAGTATTATTCGTTTGCCATGGCAATATGCGACTATAATGCTGAAAAGCCTGTATTTATGCGGCTTACGGGAATTTGGAGGATGATTTTAGCACTAAATTAGCACTATTGACAAAAAATAAGGGCCATTGAGTACATTTGGAATGAAAAATGAAACGAAAATTGAATATTAAAGTGATCTGTATGAGGGAGGGCAGTAGCTCTTCTTTTTTTTGTGCGAAAAATAAGAATATCAGGTTAGTTTGAACTAATTTCCGACACGAAGCAAAATAAATGACATATTGAATTATATAAGTGTATATTACGACAAATGGCCAGAGAAATCTGGCTTGCACACTTGATAAGAGCATTAACTTACCGACAAGATAGGAGATGAATAATATGCCATACTTAAAGAAAACATACTTCGCAGGGAAAACTATAGAAGTAGAGAAATGCTACACAAACAGATATGGAAAAAAAGGTCAAAAGAGGAGAGATAAGGTTAAGCCCACATCAGAACAGCAGAAAGAAATTAACAAGAGAAATGCTGAGAAAATGTTAAGATTACTGTTAAATGCCAATTTTGTTGGAGGGGATAATCACATCATATTAGGTTATCTAAGAGGAGATGGAGAAGCTGATCGAACAGAGGAAGAGATGCGTCATGATATTGATGTTTTTCTTCGACAGTGCCGTAAAGAGTATAAGAAAGCCGGATTAGAATTCAAATATATCCATGTGATGGAAATCGGAGAAAGAGGAGCCAGACACCACCACTTGGTCGTAAATCATATCGATGTAGCAATATTGCAGAAATGCTGGAATAAAGCCTATGATAAGCATAGTGAAATAAAAGCCTATAAGTTGGATGATACAGGAAATTATGCAAAACTTGCGAGTTATCTGATCAAATATACAGACAAACATAGAAAAAAAGAAGATGGTGCGCTCCAGAAAAAGCGATGGAGCAGAAGTAAGAATTTAAAGGTCCCGGAACCACAGATAGAAGTAATATCAGAGAGAAGTACTTTTCAAACGAAGCCTAAAGCAATTAAAGGATATTATGTTGATAAGGACAGTGTGAGATGTGGGATACATAGTTCGGAATATTATGGATATGGATTTGTAAGATATATATTGGTTAAACTAGAATAGAAAATATGTATTCAATAGACAGTAACTATGATATTACATACTGTAAAAACGAATTAAAACAAAAATGTTGTTTTAATTTCATTTTTGTGCCATAATATAGATAAATGGAAGTAAAGGATGGTGTGGTATATGAAATTATTAAGGGTTCATGCATCAAATTATAAAAATTGCTGCGATGATTTTACGATTGATCTGGTGGCTAAATCGAAAAAGACAAGTGAAGATAAAGAATACGAACTGCAAGAGATTGCGGATGACTTGTATGTTTTTAATACAGTAGCTTTTGTTGGTAAAAATGCTTCAGGAAAAACTTCCGCAATAGAACTGATGGAGTGCTGTTATTCAATTCTCAGTGAATTCCGTTTGGAAGATAAACATTACAATTATGATAATGTGAAATTAGAAATAATTTTCTATTACAAAGGAAATATTTATAAATACACTACAGGATTGAAATCTGATCCGAATTTGGGAAGTAAAGCAAATTTCACAGAGCAACATATTTATCAGAAAAAATATTATAAATCCAAAGTAAAAGAAATTTATGCTGTTGAGGGATTTGAAGAAATTACAGGTTTTGGAGAACTTCCGGAAGATACATCAATTGTTTTTTTTATTTTAAAAAAGAAAGCTACTCGTGCAGTATATTTTAACTGTAATGGAGAAGGTGCTGATACGTATCACCTGCTGTTCAGAGCGATGAAAACGTATAAAATACCTGAAAATATTCTAGTAAAGGTAATCAAAATCTTTGATGATAAGATAAAAAGTTTAGAAATGGTTGATGAAAAACATTATAAACTTATTTATCAGGATCACGTAAAGGAACTTTCAGATTCCGAACTTGTTTATATACTTTCCAGTGGTACCACAAAGGGAGTGCTGCTTTACATTTTTGTAGTTGCAGCTTTGGAAAATGGTTTTGACCTGCTAATTGATGAAGTGGAAAATCACTTTCATAAGACTCTGGTTGAAAATATGATCAGTTTATTCAAAGATAAAACTGTGAATAAGAAATATGCAACATTGATATTTACAACTCATTACTGTGAAGTGTTGGATCTGTTTAATCGTCAGGATAATATCTGGATCGCAAAATCGGATAACAAAATTCATCTGGAAAATATGTATGAGAATTACAATATTCGAACAGAGCTCTTAAAGAGCCGCCAGTTTTATAATAATGTATTTGATACTTCTGTTAATTATGAAGATCTTATGGCATTGAAAAAGGAGCTGATGAGATGAAGTATCTGATTATGTGTGAAGGTCCTAATGAGCTTGAGATTATCAGGATGTTGTTAGAACATGACAAACTGATTTTCACAGAAGATGATTTACTGAACTTGGTTCCTTATCATGCAAGGCAGATCAGAAATAATGCTGCTGTAAAGAATGCATTGAATCTGTATTATGGTGATGTGGAAGTATTACGCATTGGAGATAAATTGAACGAAGAATTAAAAATTCCCAAAGAGTACAAAGGGAAAATCAAAAATATCAGAAAATACTGTACGAAACCTGAATTAGAGATGCTACTTATTATTTCCGAAAACAGGAATTTGGATTTTGAAAAAGTAAAATCTAAAATATCTCCTAAGACATTCAGCAAAGAAAATATTGTTTATAATCGTACACGTTATAATAACAGTACAGAATTTTATCGTATCTATTATGGAGAGCGGATCGATTTGCTAGTAGATACTATTAAGCGTTATAGGCAATTGAAAGGAAAACACCGGAATGATGAGTTATATCTTGCTGATTTGTTGAAGTAGTGAACGTTGTTATACCACCGCCCGTTTTCGAAATATACTGTTCTGCATATTTACAATTCTGCACAACAAGAGCATAATCCAATGTAAAGAAAGTGTGAAATATCTGTGAAAAATGAATATGGCAAAGTCGGAGAAATCCGGTGACGCAAAACTATAGGGTCTAAGCAAATGTATGACAGCCAGTTGCAATAAGAAATAAAAATACAAGAGAGAGAATGAGAAGCATTACTTTTCCTGGGACGTAGAGTCATTTCAAATGAGATCGGCAACAGGAGAGTGATGTTTTTTACTATAAAAGTATGATTATGGAGAAACTTGACATGGGAAATAAAAAAATTTTTGAGTATAATAATGAAACAAGAAAAACGGCATATTTGAATTGGCAGATGTATCCTAGACAACCCATTCATAATATGAATGTTTTAGCAGAAGGATATAAAAGTGCAGCTAATTATTTAATTAAAGAATGCCTTGATGATAACGCTGACAGAAAAGCAGATACTTTGATATTGCCTATTTTGTTTTGCATAAACCAAGGAATTGAATTATATGAGAAAGCCCTTTGGATGAGCTTAAATATTCTTTTGGGATATAATCCGGAATATACTGAAAATCATGATATTAGAGGGAAATGGTTTGAGGTTAAGAATAAAATAAAGAAATTCGGATTTGAAACACTTGGAAGCGATGAGAAAGAGTTTAATAGTATGATAATACCTTTAGAAAAATATATAGCGGAAGTAATGGATAAAATTAATAGAGATGGAGATATCAATAAAGCATATTTTAATATTGATTTCTCTAGGTATCCACTTAATAATAGGAAACAAGCTCAATTTTATGTTGAAAAAGCTGAAAATAGTGTTGTAGATATAGAGTATTTAAATATCATGGTTAAAGATTTATTTAAATGCCTTGATAGTCTTTCTGGATATTATTATGAATTGGTTTTAAATAAATGGGATAGTGCGAGGGAATAAATTAAGAAAAGCTCTGGAATAATCTGGAGCTTTTTTATATACAAAATAATAAAAATTTGACAATAGATTACAAATGTAATACACTTTGATCAGTGAAAGGAGCGATTAATATTGCAAGATGAAAAAAAATTAATTATTCGTCCTCACAGGTACGGTGGTGAAACCACTGTTGTTTCGATGAGAATGCCTAAACTAATGCTGGCGGATATAGATAAAATTGCTTCAGAGACAGGACGAACAAGAAATGAAATTTTGATGTTGAGTATGGAATTTGCATTGGATCATATGGAAATACAAGGAAAATAGGGGGGATTATAAATGGCTAAGTTTGCTATTGAATGTCCGATATGTGGAAGATATGCGGAGGCTAAAACTGGTTTTTTTGCAAAAAAAAGAATTACATGTTCCTGTGGCAATGTGATAAATGTCCGAACTGATAGGTTAACCTCAAGGCAGTGTTCTCACTGCGGGAACCAGATAGTGTACGATCAGTCAAAAGGTGCAGATGCAGTTTGCCCTGTATGTCATGAAAAAGTTAATACTGTAATGAATAATCAAAAAGTGGAAGAATTTTCATGCTCCCAATGTGGGGTTCGCCTGATTACAGCTAGAAGTGCAACTACATATACTTGTCCTGTGTGCGATTGTATCAATAATGTACAAGAAAGGCTTATGGCTGAAAAAATAAAAAAAGATGGTCTGGCCAGTATCATAAAATATGAGGGTGATAACAACACCATTGTTTGGAAACATCCAATAGAAGATTTTAACTATGGCTCACAGCTGATTGTACATGAAAGCCAGGAAGCAATCTTTTTCAAAGATGGTCAGGCACTTGATCTATTTGGACCAGGAAGATATACATTAGAGACACAGCAGCTGCCGTTACTGGAAAAGGTATATAAATTGCCAACAGATACAGAGGGCACTTTTCATTCAGAAGTATATTTTATAAATAAGACTGTTCAGATGTCTCTTAAATGGGGAACACCAGAGAAAGTAAGGATCATTGATCCATTGACTGGAACTCCACTTTCTATAGGTGCATCAGGAGAAATGAATATACAAGTTTCAAATGGAAGAAAGCTATTGTTGAAACTTGTCGGAACAATGAAAGGAATTTCATGGGATGAGAGATCGGAATTTGCAAAATCACTCCAGACTGCATTTAGGCCATTAATTACAAATGCTGTAAAAACTAATCTGTCAGCAGTGATAAGAAATGAAGCAATTGATATTTTTGAAATTGACGAAAAGCTTGATGTAATTTCTAGTGTCCTTAAAGATAAAATTATGACTGGATTTGAGGAATACGGATTAACGATTCCTCAGTTTTATGTTACCAATATCATGCTACCGGAGGATGATACTAATTTTAAAAGGATTAAAGAATTACATACAATTGTTTTACAAACAAGAATGATTCAGGCGGATGCAACAATCAGAACTGCACAGGCACAGGGTGAAACACAGTATCGTGTAGCGCAGGAGCAGAGTAAAGCATCGATTGAAATGGCACATAGAGAGGCTGAACTACAAAGAAAGACTACAGAGACAGAAATTGCCAGAAGAGAGGCTGAAAAGAAACTTATAGAGGCACAGGCGGAGGCACAGGCACAGAGAATGGCTGGTTTAGCAGAAGCTGAAATTATGAGAGAAAAAGGATACTCCCAAAAAGATGTTTTCCAGACGGAAATACAGAAAGCCTATGCAGAAGGGTTGGGAAATATGGGACCTGCTATTTCATCAGGAGGTGGAAATAGTATAGTAGGCGATATGTTGGGAATAGGACTCGGAATGTCGGCTGCAAATTTGATTACACCTCAAATAAGTGGAATGATGAATGACATCAATATGCAAATGTTCCCGGCGAGAAATAATAATGAATGGAAATGTACATGTGGACAAAGCAATATGGGTAATTTTTGCAGTAACTGTGGAAAGGCAAGGCTTTCTAAAGGTGAAAATACAACAAAGACAGAGCCATGGAACTGCAGTTGCGGACGAATTGGAAATACGGGAAAATACTGCGATAATTGTGGAAGAGAAAGGGAAAAATAGCGTATGAGTAAAAATGAAAAACGTGGATACAGTGTATTAATAATATTATTTGTTTTATTCAATGTGGTTTCATTTGTGATTCCATTTTCGAAAAATTCTTCCTTTTTTGTAGCATATATCTTTGGCATTATAGCGATTTTGTTTCAGATATATATCATAAAAATGTATTTAGTTAAAGGAAAGAAAGTAAAAAGCAGATTTTATGGATTTCCAATTGTACAAATAGGTGTAGTCTATTTGTTTGTACAAATATTGCTTAGCATAATCGAGATGATAATTGCTAATATGCTGGCAAGCTGGTTGGCAATTGTTATAAATATACTGTCATTGTCATTAGCTTTAGTTGGATGTATAACAGCAGATGTTATGAAAGATGAAATCCAAAGGCAGGATGAAGAATTAAGTAAAAAAATATCGAATATGAGGGAGCTGCAGACAGTTTCAGAAAATCTGGTTAAAATATGTACAGACAATGCGGGTAAAGAACATGTAAAAAGAGTAGCGGATGCTTTTAAATATAGTGATCCGGTATCTTCCGAACAAACGGAAGATATAGAGCATAATCTTAAAATCCTTTTGGAGGAACTGCAGAATGGGATTATGGATAAAGATAATGAGCTTGTGAAGGAATTATGCGAAGAAATTAATGCTAAATTATCTGAAAGAAACAGAATCTGCATATTAAACAAATGAAAAAGTAAAGTATCGGGGGATAAGAAAAATGGCTGTATTCAAATGTAAAATGTGTGGTGGGCAGTTAGAAGTCAAAACAGATGAAACTGTCTGTACTTGTGAGTATTGTGGAACCGAACAAACATTACCTAAGTTAGATTCGGAGAAAAAAACCAATTTATATGACAGGGCAAACCATTTCAGAAGAAATAATGATTATGATAAAGCCATGGGAATATATGAAAAAATACTTGAAGAAGATAGTACGGATTCAGAAGCATACTGGTCATTGGTTTTGTGTAAATATGGAATAGAATATGTTGAAGATCCAAAAACTCATAAAAGAGTTCCGACTATTAACAGGACACAGTATACATCTATCTTTGCGGATGAAAATTACCAATCGGCGTTAAAAAATGCAGATACCTTACAAAAATCTATTTACGAGAATGAAGCTAAAACGATTGATGATATTCAGAAGCAAATTTTAGCTATTTCAGCAAAAGAGGAAGCATTTGACATATTTATTTGCTATAAAGAAAGCAACGAGAAGGGAGAGAGAACTCCTGATTCGGTAATAGCTAATGAATTATATTATGAGCTTGTAAAAGAAGGATACAAAGTATTTTTTTCAAAAATAACGTTAGAAGATAAATTAGGACAGGAATATGAGCCGTATATTTTTGCTGCTCTTAATTCTTCTGAAATAATGATTGCGTTGGGAACAAAACCAGAATATTTTAATGCTGTATGGGTGAAAAATGAATGGAGTCGATATCTGAATTTAATTAGTCAGGGAGCTAAAAAAACGCTGATCCCAGCATATAAAGGTATGGATCCATATGATCTCCCAGAGGAATTTTCGCATTTACAGGCACTGGATATGGAAAAATTAGGATTTATGCAAGACCTAATAAGAGGCATAAAGAAAATATTCGATGCTGAACAGAAAACAGAAGTAAATGGAAATACAGTTGTTGTTCAGCAAAATACAGGTAATATCGATGCACTTCTTAAACGCGGAAATATGGCACTTGAAGACAAAGAATGGAGTAAGGCGACGGATTTTTTTGAATCAGTGCTTAATCAGGATGCTGAATGTGCAGAAGCATATTTGGGAGAGCTGTTGGCTAAATATAATAAAAGTAATATAGATGAGCTTACGGATTATTATGTAGAAAAATATGCAATAGCTAAACAAGAAGTACTGGAAGCCTGTGAAAGTGATGTGGAACATATCGAGAAAATCGTAGAAGAATATTCTGTTAAGGGATATTTGACAGGCTCCGACATTGCCTCTGAATATAATAAATATAATAGAACATATTCTTCGGAATTGGCATTTAGAAATGAACAGAAAGAGCGACAGTTAAATGAGTTATCAGAAGAAAAATTATTAGTGCGTGCAAGACAATATGCAGTAGTTCCTTTAAAAGCTGAATTGGAGCAGATGCATTTAAAAATACAGAATGTGTTAGAAAATAGAATATTAAAGGCGCAGCAAGACGATAAAAAGAACATTGATTCGATAAATAAAGGATACATAAATTATATTGAGAAAACTGATAAGAAAATCAACGAATTACATAAAAAAGCATTGGATAGCCGTGAATCGGATTACCAGGTCAGAGTCTCTCAAATAAAGAAGGCAAGAACCATTAATGATTTTGAAGAATGTTGCAAGTTGTTGATTCAGATGAATGGATATAAAGATTCTTATCAATTAGCTAAAAAATGTCAGGATGAAAAAAAGAAAATTCATGAACAACAAGAAAAATATGAATTAAGAAAAGCCGAGTTAGAAAATGAGAGAATTGAAAGAAAACGGATGCAAAGGAAAAGGGTTATTACAAGATGCCTTAAAAGTGTAACAGTGTGTGCTTTGGTGTGTGTGGTAATTGTAAATTTAGTCATTCCGTTATTTATATATAATAAAGGAAAAAATTTTGAAGAAGATGGAAACTATGAAGAAGCATATAATTCATTTTATAAAGCTGGAAAAATTAAAGATGCAGAAAAAAAAATGACAGACATGGAAGTGAAAATTATTTCAACAGCTGAGGTTGGAGACTATGTGAAATACGGAAAATATAATGAAAATACAGAATGGATTGTTTTAGAAAAAGATGTAAATAGAATATTATTGCTGAGTAAATTTTCAGTAGAATCAAAGCCATTTGACGATGAGAAATATAATGAAAATGTCCCTTGGATAAAATGCACACTACATCAATGGCTTAATGAAGAATATATAAATAAAGCATTTAATGCATATGAGGAGAAAAGAATATATAGTGCGAGTGATGTTTGGGGAAAAGTATTTCTTTTATCGGCGAAAGACGTGGAGAAATATAAGAATATAGATGATAATATATTTTCGGATGAGAGTCTCTGGTGGTTATGTACATCGGCAGGCATATATTCGGGAAACGGATTTAGGGAATATGCCGAAATGTTTGTTGGAAAAAATGGAAATATTGATGAAGGTGGAGTACCTTACAGCTATAATTATGGAGTTCGTCCGGCTATATGGGTTGACCTTAATGAATAATATACATATAAAAATGGAGTACTTGTAGAGGGTTAAAATAATTCCGTACACTAGGCTTGGTCAGTTCATTGTAAACATGCTCGTAATCAGGGAGTTTTCTTTTACCATTATTGACTTGTTTTAAAACAGATGTCCAATATCTCTATTAGACAGAGGTTCTGGAATAGGCCATTTTAGAGAATGTGTTTCAGCAAGCTAAAGCACCTCTGAAACTATGTTGCGTGAACAGCATAAGTTGTTAGCAATGGCTACATTGCTGAACTTTAGACTATGTAGTCTGATAAATTCTTAATGATCAGTCATGGTTATCGAACTCCTGTAATGAATTTATACAATTTTATGTGCATGGATTCATTATAGGTGAGTGCACCATAGAGCAGAAATGTCTACTCTAAAATATCAGATTTACTGGATAAATATAGTTAACTAATATTGTTTAAATATTATGATGACGGAATAGGAATGACAAATAATTATTGGTCTTCATTTTTTGATATGATTGTTAATAATATAAATAGTTTGGAAAATATTAAAAGAAATATTGATGATATGCGATATTCAATGTATTCAGGTTAATGTATTGAAAAATATAGATAAGGTGTCAAAATATGGTTGAATATTTGTGGGATGGAAAAATGGACTGCGGATGGGAAGATTTAGGTGAAAAAGTGGTGGATATAAGTTGCAAATTTGTTGATAATTTGCTGGAGCTAATGCCATTTTCTTATAATGAAGAAGCAATAAAATTAATATCAGAGGGCAGTTTGGGAAGATTCCGAAATCTTGCTAAAAAACTGGCTGAAGAAATACAGAATGGATATTACTGTCAATATGAGGATATGGAGAATGGCAATGATAACGCATCTAAGTTAAATAGCTGGATTTTGCTTGGATCTCTAACAGAATCCGCTTTACAGATATTTTTAGCTTTCTATATGGATGATTATAAAAAATCAAAATGGAAACAATGGGAAAATATTGTTGTGGATGAAGTAAAGACTCCAATTATTGATTCGATAAATGGATTGGTGCAACAGAGAGTTCTTACTTCAACACAGGGAAAATCACTTAAAAAAGCTATTAAAGATAAAATAAAAGAGCATACAAACGAACATCCGGTTCAAAGAGTTATGTTAGATGAAATCATTCAATACTATTCTTCTCAAAAACTTATGGAAGATGATGAGATATTTTATTTGCAATCAATTCAGTCAAATAGAAATGGAATACATTCTTTTGAAGAGAGAACTATAGGTACATGGGACAATCTACAGTATTGCGTCAGATTTTGGTGTTATTTATTAGAGTGGATTATGAATCGCCTGCCAGACGTTCCCGATTATAATTAAATGCTGTTCTTTTCGAGCCGTCAGTTGAGATTTTTCTGGGTGCTCTTGACATGCTAGGTTATTTTGGCTATTAAATAGACAACGGCTTAACCGCAGAAAACTGCCGTTAAGCCGCCATAATTATCATAGAAGATCTAAATTTACAGAAAAAATTTCACACCCGGGAGTGCGGTTATTATGCTGTCCCCGGGTTTGTTTTTTCTTCAAGCAACTTGATTTTGCATTTCAACTCATCAATATCTTTCTGAACAATAGGAATATGTTCTTCTGCTTCTTTTGCTTTTTTATTTTCATCAGGAATAAGCCAAAATACAAGGGAACCAAAGAATGTAAAAACAGCTCCACCAACAATGGTAAAGAAGCTACCGTCGGCAAGACCCAAAAACATAAATCCGACTCCCAAAAAGAATAGGACTGTCAAGAAAATCTGAAAACCGCGGGGAGTATACCCTTTTTTATTGTTTTCTAATTCTGATAAATGTTTTCCGAGTGTGGATAACCGATTTCTGCTTTCTCTTAAATCTATAGCATTCTGATAATCTGGTGATAATTTTAATATTTTTTCTTCGATAGAATCATTCCAATTGGAAGGAAGATTATTTACATTTCTTGTTTTGGATTTTACATCTAATGCAAATTTATATGTGCTGGCTGCTGCACTTGGATTATGCTTAAAATACATTGTCAGATAATCTGCAAAAGTTTCAAGCATACAAATAACAGCAGTATTTCTGGAGCTTGTTTCTGAATAAGAACCAGAAGCACTGCTATGAGCATTGTAATGTTCGATTGATCCGTTTAATAATACTTGCGTCAATACTGCTATTTTAGGAATTATTTCTGCAAATATAGCAGGCTGCTCATTGTCGGCGATATTTTCAGAAATTAGTTTAAACACAGTTGGAAAACAGTTTGTCATATTTGTTGCTGAAGTGCTTATTTCAATGATTTTGCAGTTGATAGACGTATAATAAATTGAATAGAAGACAGCCTCCCAATCGTCAGGGGGAGTATCCCAAAGTTTGTGTAAACCTTCAAACTGATGTAAGATAGAATTACACAGTTTGGAGGTTTATTTTATGGCAAGAAAAAAGGATTCACCACAAAAAGCAGCGCTTAGAGAACTCATGGGAAACTACCTGAAAGAAAACAATGTAAAAGTAAAAGATGGAACAGATGTTAATTCCATTATGCGGGATATGATGTCTATCATTTTGGAAGGCGCCCTTGATCAGGAACTGGATGAAGAACTGGGATATTCCAAATATGATTATCGAAATAAAGAAACCGATAATTCCAGGAATGGACATTCCCAGAAAACGTTACATACCAGTTGCGGAGATATGGAGATTGATATTCCAAGGGATCGAAAAGATGACTTCGAACCACAGGTTGTAAAGAAGTATCAGAATTCGATTACGCAGGACATGGAAGAAAAGATCATTTCCATGTACGCAAAAGGAATGACTACTGCCGATATAGAAAGCCACATGCGTGAATTATACGATATTGAGATCTCCGACAGTACTGTCAGCCGGATCACTGATAAGATCCTGCCAATAGTAAAAGAATGGCAGGAAAGGCCATTAGAAAGTGTGTATGCTGTTGTATTTATGGATGCGATCCATTTCCATGCCCGTAATGAGGGGCGGATTGTAAAACGTGCTGTTTACATTGCGATTGGGATCGATATGGAAGGACGTAAGGATGTCCTCGGAATGTATGTTGGTCAAAATGAAAGTGCCAAGTTCTGGCTCTCTATTCTGAATGGCCTGAAAAACCGGGGTGTAGAAGATATATTGATTTCGTGTGTGGATGGACTGACCGGTTTTCCACAGGCAATTGAAGCAGTATTTCCCCAGACCGAGATTCAGCAGTGCATAATCCATCAGATCAGGAATACCACGAAATTTGTTTCTTACAAAGAGATCAAACCACTTATGGCAGATCTGAAGCGTGTATATGCAGCTCCTACAGAAGAAGTTGCATTGGCAGAACTGGACAGCTTTGACGAAAAATGGAGCGGGAAATACCCTAAGATTGCAAAGTCATGGAAAGATAACTGGGCAAATCTTTCAACGTATTTTAAGTATCCGGAAGCTGTCAGACGTCTGATCTATACCACGAACACGATTGAAGGATTTAACCGTCAGCTCCGGAAAGTCACCAAATCCAAGACGGTATTTCCATCCGATGACAGTCTCCTGAAAATGCTGTATCTGGCCATGATAGATATCACTAAGAAATGGACGGGACACCGTCAGGATTGGGGACAGATCCATTCTCAGCTGGAAATTTTCTTCGAAGAAAGATTGGAAAGGTTATAAGCAGAATGCATGCTAGGCAGGGCTGGCACAGCCAGTCCTGCTTGACATGCCCTAAAACTGCATTATAATACAAACAAGGACAGAACCCTGAAAAACAGGTTCTGTCCTCGATAACTAATGACATATCTTATATCAGTTTTTTCTGTTTACACAAAACTTGAAACGCTCTCGGCGCTTCAGACGACACACCTTATTTTTTTACTTGACACTCTCTTTTAATTCATTGTAAGTATCCCAGTCGATAACTTTTGCGGATAATATAACCTTATCATTCTTTGCTTCCAGTTTAACTACTCCTTGGGATACGAATGCTATAGTTTCCTCAGAGTTTGTTCCAGCAACTTTAACGAGAGGACTGTCTAGGACCTCATTCAAAACTTTATCCACTTCGTTCTCATCATACTCATCAGAGTCAAGATTTATATAGTTTGGAAAACGTCCGGGAATAATAATTTCATCGATAATTCTCAGAGCTAATTTTGGGTTGCTGAATTTGTACATATTGTGTACCTCCTTATAATTACTATACAGTTATCTTAACAGAAAGTCGTGTATGTTTGGGTATGGACTTTTTGTATTTGATACACATTTTATCAAAAATAAAAGTGTTGTTCAGTAAGAAAAGGTGATAACTTTTCAAAGTTTTGATTTTTTTTAAGGAGGCGTTTTGAAGTAAAGGAAAAGACCCGGAAATCCGAGTCAGTTTCTTATTATTATAATGAGCTTCATGTTTTGACAAGATTTAAGAAGTTAGCCTGTCTACAAGTTCTTGCTGCTGTGCTGGTGGTAATGATAACAGCCAGAGAGAAATCCCTTCTATTCTACGTATAAATTCCTCGGAAAGAAGTGTCTCGCAGGCCATTTTTAAAGCTCGTTCATTAATCTTTTCCTGCGGGTGAGCCAACAAATTTCTGTAGCATTTGATTTGATCCCAGGTATCAGCCATGCTGATGATTCGCTTTACTCTCGGGTGTATGTAATTTCCAAAATAGTCAATAACATTTGGATCATATTTTAACGACAGGAGTATTATAGACGATCTGATTTTCTGTATGAGATCCCGTAGCGAGCGCGTAGAACAACTGGCATATTATGCTGGTGCATCCGATACATTAGAATTCATTAATCAGTAGGACCGGTTTTCAGGTTCTGTTTCAACTTTTAAACGTCAACTTTTAGGGGAGTAAAAGTTGTTCTCTTCTAGTAAAATCACTTGTTTTTTTAGAACAAAAAGTTGACATTTTTTTATAAAAGTTGGAATTTAGAACAATAAAAGTTAAAAAAGTAGCAATATTTATATGATTTATAGAGTGGTTTGTTTGGTTTCCAGGTAATTTTTGATTAATCCTGTTGCCAACTTTTAGATTTATTGATTTTCCATAAAAGTTGCCATTTTTAAGAGATCGGATCATACTCATCCTAAAATCGCTGTTTTAGAAAAAAGCCCAGCGCGTAAAACCCTTTTTAGGAAGAACTATTTTAGGAAAATTTGGATTTTTCTTAATGGATAATCAGAATAAGTATTGAGAAAAAATAGAAAATGCCAAATACGGCATAACCAAAAGCCATTAATGCCGCATACGGCATAGAGTAGTATTATTAAAAAGGGAGTTTATGCCGTATGTGGCATAAGTAAAGGTTAATAATGCCGTATGAGGCATAAGTAGGAATTATTAATGCCGTATATGGCATAAGTAGGAATTATTAATGCCGTATTGGGCATAAAGAAGTGTTGATAATGCCGTATAAGGCATAAGTGGTAATAAAAAATGCTGCATGTGATATAATTAGGGTAGCGGTAGCTGATGTTCCCGACATGTATGTCGGGAAGAAAATGGTTTTGGTGCGATATTGGTAGGTTTTGGTGCGATATTGGTAGGTTTTGAGGTGATATTAGGGGTTTTGGGGCGATTTTGGAGGATACGGAAAAAGAGACCCGGTGAGTGGGTCTCTTTCTGCAGGAGAAAATTATTCAGTTGTTTGTTCTTCTTTCTTCTGTGCGGCTTCTCGCTTCATTTTCAGATCTTTGAAGTACTCGTCGATTTCGGAGCGGTCTTTGCATAGGCTGCAGACCGCCTGGAAATACAGAGCCTCGCAGAGATCACTGCCGCTGTAGTTAAATATATTTTTCCTATACAGATCATCTATATAAGAATATCCCTTTTTGTATTTGTGCTGCAAGTAAGCCAGGTCAATTTTCTTGCCGTCCTCCGGTCTCTCTATGGTGAGCAAGTTCTTATCGATATTTCCCTTTCGTTCCTCTTCCGGTAAAAGGTCTTTTGATTGGAGCAATATTTTCTTTAGTTCATCTGTATCAATAGCTATCCCATACCATTCTCTGAAGCCGTCTGCAACATAATTAACCGTGCAGCCCTGGTTCAGGTGTTCGATGGCTTTTCGGATAGCAGCAACCATGTTTCCGTAATCCAGTTCCTGCAGATCATGTTTAAATTTACCGACAATGTTTTCTATATCCATGTCTGATTTTACACAATAAGCCAGCTCCTCGGCAGTTTTTTCTTCATTTTGACTCATCGTTATTCTCCTCTCTTCTCCAAAGTATATCTCCTCCACGGAGCATGTCGGCCACCGGATCGTGTACTTCCGGATTAACTACCGGATCATAACTGTATTCAATGATAGTTAGTGTACCTGCCTCATACATATCATTATATTTTCGTTCGATGCCTTGACGCTGCCGGTAAATTAATGCGCGTTTATAATCGTCAAGATCACTGCTGGTTAGTATAGCTAGCGAAATATCCGCTAGACTCGTTTTGTACTGAACAATCTGTATTATATAATTGCTGTATATATGAACTAATTCCGGTATAAGAGTATTCAGAATATAATGTTTGTCGGTTCGTTTCCAAAGTATATTCCCCTTGCGGATCGCGTGAGCTTGGGGGCTATGGAGTTTAAGATCAATTATAGAGTTATATTGATACTCTATGAGTGACAGGGTAGCATCTCCGTATTGATTGTTGTATTTTTCTAGCAGTCGCTGCCGGGCTTCAGAAATCAATTTATGAGCGGATATGTCATAATCATTGGAGACTAATATTGCCAGGGTAATGTAGGATTCGTCGGACTCATACTGATTTATTTGGACCACGTAATCGCCATATAGATTGACCAATTCCGGAACCAGAGAGTCTATGATTCCATGGGTGGGAATGCCGGCAGCAAGTCGTTCACAGATTTTGCGATTCCTCTCGATAAATTCGTTTGAAATTTTGATGAGCTCCAGAATATCCGCTACCTCAAAATTTTTTTTGTATTTCATTTTAATTATCACCTACCTATTATATAAATACCAATCAAAAAAGCCCTCATCTGTTAGTTTTTTGTACACGTCCTCCAGTTCAACCCCCTTGGAGGAAAAATAATAGTAACGGTTTAGGATGAACCTAAACGGTATATAACCTTGCAGATATCCAACATTGAAACCGTGCTCCCATGCACGCCGGAAGATCTCCCATGTGCTACTCATCGACGCCCTCCGTTTCCATTTCCAGGTCTCCCTTCTATCGCATCAGCGATTTTAGAAAAATTTTTCTCTATTTCTACCTGTCCTACCAGGTATTCAAAGGCGGAATCGGACAAATCTACACAAAACCACTCCTTGATACTGGCTTGTGTGGCAGCCGGATCCATGCCGGCGCGTAAAAGGCGGAGCGCAGTCTCTTTTGCGCGCTTTTCTATAGCTTTCTGCTCCAGATATTGCTTGGCTTCTATCTTCCAACTTATAATATCTTCATATTTGATTTCAGAGTCTTGGAAAAAATCGTAAATAGTGTGAGCGTTACCGCCATGATTGCAATACAGGTCCTGGATTACCTCCCTGGCCTTATCGCTGCGGCCCTTGAGGTATGCTACACGCTCCTCTGTCGTTTTTAGCGGAGTAGCTGTTGACTCCTGCAATCGCCTGAGTGTCAGATTGTCAATTTGATTTTCGGGTTCATTTACCATTATTGTCCACCTCCTTGAAAATTTGCCGGAACGTGTTACCGGATAGTAGTTCTATCGCCGCTTGAAATCCCTGTCGAAATCCCCACATGTCGGTGGCACCGGCCATCTCCATTACCAGAGACTCGATTTCCAGGTATGTGTTATCCATGGTAGACAGGATCTGTATGACAGTGTCAATAGCATTCTGTAATTTATGCGGGTAACCAGCATTGCAGTAATACGCGTAGATTGTCCTCATCAAATCCTCGCCATCCGGACAGGCTTGAAACGGATTCCATTCGCCATAATCAATTTCGTTCGTCATTTTGCACAATACCTCCTTTCTGCTATTTTATGTGGAAATAGTAGCACGAAATGCTTGCAAAATATAGGGTTTATGTGGATAAATAGTATTTTCATCACTTTTACTTTTGGAATGCTTTTTGGGATACATCAATTTTTATTCAGATATCTGAATATTTAGTTGTGCAAAATGACGAATGATTTTCAAAGAGGAAAGCGTGGAGAGATGATAAAATTTTGTACAGATTTCACAACAATAATGACTTTGTAGCATAAAATTTTGTGTGCGTTTGTTCTTATAGGAAAAAGGTCGATATTGTCAGTTTATTAAATGAATTTGTGAAATTGTGTATACAATAGCTTTGGACAGGACGTCAATAGACTTTTTGGAACAGCAGCCGTATAATAGCATTATCAGATCTGTAAGAGGAGAAAATCCTTCTTCTTTTTATATACAGGTCGCAAGAAAGCGGCCTGAGGTTTCAAAGTTTTTCCAGAAAAATACCTTTACAAATGAAAAATGAGATTTGCCGGGGAGCTCTAAGCAAGTAAGATATACCAGCCATTAATTTAATTTACTAGCCAGTAATATTTATTGACTCAAAGAGCGGGATCAACGCAAAGCGTTTGTTTTGGATGTTATAAACCACAGATTTATTTTATAAGCTCTTAAAATTATGTTGTCGTTTCGGTCCTACTTTTAGGAATATCTAACGTTCAAGAGCTCATTAATGATTGTTGATTTTATGGTACAAAAAGTTCTAATGGTAACCGTACCCTTATAATATATATAGAGTACGGTTACCATTAAATAAGATCAACGGCTCTTAAAATAATTTTGGGCTGTTAGATCTGCTAAAAATCACTTACGAGATGAAACATAAAAATAAGAGCTTGTAATATAGTCAACAGTTTTTAGCGTCAAAAGAGAATGCGTAGCATTGACTACACGCTCTGAGTTAATAAAAAATTACAGGTCATTAATCAAAATTAACAGCCTGTAATTATTACCAGCCTAGAGATCCCCCGCAAACTTCAAAAAAAAGGAAGGAGTGCCCCAGATGCCAGAAAGCCAGATCTATTATATGAGCGAGCTCGTTGAGCGAAATCTTGATGAAATCCTCCAACAGACAGAATTTTCATTAATCAATTACGTTGGACTAACACCAGAGGAAGCCGACAGGACGATTAACCTGGCCATGTCCCATATAATAGGAAGGAACTCTATCAGTCAGCAAGAACATCTGCGAACTATCCGTATCTCAACAGATAGCAACCCTGATTTCGCACTGGCGGAAATACCACTCTGCTAATTATAGTAACCCAACAATAATATTCCAAAAAGCCCACCATCATTATAATATGATTGGTGGCCGGACAAATCCTACTACATACGGCAACACCAAAGGACGCGTCTGATATTAGGACAATTAACACCAAGGAGGAGCCATAAGCGATGTAAGTAAAACCTACTATTACATATCTACGTACAGAACCGCCACACACAAGAAGAAATTAAAGGCGGTAGGAGCAACTGATGACAACACAATAATCGAACGATTTCACGGAAAAATACCAGACAGAGAACAGTACCAAAAAATGAAAAACCACCTGTTAAAACCAGGTGATACCCTTGTGATTTACGACTTGGAAGCACTTGGCGGAAAAAGAAGCGCGCGCCAGGAATTACAATATTATCGAGATCACAATGTCCACGTAAAAATCCTGGATATCCCAACAACCACGATTTGCAATCCGGGAATATCGACAATGATCTTGGATACCGTCATAAACACCTTGGATTACATGATTGACCACGAAATACAGCACACGCAAAAACGGCAAAAACAGGGCGTTGATCGGATTCGGGACAAACCAGCCTGGCGGGACTACGGCAGGCCACAAGTGCAACTTCCGAGTAACTACCGTGAGGTTATGGAGAGGTGGACGCGAGGAGAGATTACCGCAGCGGCAGCAATGGGACTGACAGGACTAAGCCGGACAACCTTTTATCGTCTGGCACACCAATATCAGAATGGAGGATTGCAGGTATGATAGAGACGTATCCAATGCTGGTAATTGAGGATTCAGTTGAGGGCGGCTACACTGTATCTATTCCAGATCTACCCGGATGTATCACCTGCTGCCAACGATGGGAGGATATTCCGGCAATGATTGAGGACGCGAAACGCGCCTGGATAACTGCAGCAATCGAAGAGGGTATCCGAATTCCGGAACCCACAAATAAATAACGTGGAGGTATGAGAGGTGTTTGATGATTTTGGTGGATTTAACACTTTCGATGATTTTAACAATGACTTCATGTATCAACAGCAAGATATGATGCAGCAGGAGTTATTTCAGCAGCAACAGAACGACTTTCAACAAAGACAGTTCGAGGAAATGCGTCAGCAACAGGACGAATTTCAACAGCAGGTAACAACGGAACAAAACCAATCTCTATTCAGAAGAATAGTTGATTTCATTTTCTTTTAATATAGAAGAAACGAGAAAAGGGGACGGCTCTTAAAAAGCTGTCCCTTAAAAATTATCCTGTCCAAAAGCTGGTTCCGGTATCTCCCTCCCTGCTGCCTTTGCCATATCTATCCATTCCCCGATCACATTTTTAGCATTTTCATATGCCTCATTGGGACTCTTGCCGTCAGCCATACAACCCGGCAGATCCGGGACGGTCACAATATAACATTTTTCTTCCGAAGAATATTTCATTATTATACAATAATTCATCCTATTTTCCTTTCAAAATAATTTTCCTATAAACAGTATAGCACAAAAATTAGAATTGAAAATAGAAGGGATTATTATTTGTTGGGTAAATAATTGAAAACAGAAGAAAAATTGATAAAATGTGAAAAAAATAGAATAAATACGAGAAAATGTAAACAGATACAGGAATTTTTGCTGTTTTACGGAAAAAATAACATATTAATACCGATAAAAGATTTTGAGAAGAATGGAGGTATTGATATGAGTGACGGCATTCGCAGGAGAGATAGTAATACAGTCCCTCTCTGGCATCGGTACGCACTGACTATCAGTGAGACGGCGCAGGTATTTGGTATTGGAAGGAACCAGCTTCTGGATATGATCAAGAGGCCTGACTGTAACTATGTTATGTACATTGGACGGAAGGCTCTCATAAAGAGAGAGGCTTTTGAAAGATATTTAGAGACTGCTATATATCTGTAATATTGTAATAGGAAGTAATGGAGGGCGTCACCAGCCCTCCAGAGGTGAATATCATGGGAAAAGATCTAAAAGGAAAGGAACTCGGTAAGGGGATCAAACAGAGGGCTGATAGATCCTACGAGGCCAGGTTCACAAACAGATTTGGAGACCGCCAGAGTGTTTACGCCATGAGTCTCCGAGAGGTTAAGAGCCGGCTGGCGCAAGCAAAGACAGCAGACATTGACCGCCGGAACGTTGCTAATCCAAATGTCCGGCTGGATGAGTGGTACAAAAAGTGGATGGAGGTATACAAGCGCCCGGTAGTCCGTGCCAATACGATCCGGCATTATCAATATGTATACGAACATAATATAGTGCCGTACATAGGAAACCCTAAGATAACTGAAATAACAAAGCTAGGTATCCAGGATGTTTTGAATAAATTAAAGGACAATGGCTATCAATGGGAATCTATCAACAAGGTAAAATTGTTGTTGACGGATATGTTTGACAGAGCCATTGAGGATGATCTTATGATTAAAAATCCGGCAAAAGGTGTTAAAGTTCCTGTCCCGCATCCGGAGAAGGAAGTCAAGGCACTTTCCCAGGAGGACCAGCAGGCATTCTTCCGCTGCAGTGCAGGAACATTCTATGATAACCTGTTCCGCGTAGCTGTCAGTACCGGCCTGAGACCGGGCGAGCTGTTTGCGCTGAAAGAGGAAAATATAGACTGGGATAATAAAGTAATTCATGTAGAGAAGACTCTTTTATATCAGAAGCTGGAGGGCGACACCGGGAAAACATTCCACGAGGGCGACCCTAAAACGAAAACCAGCCGGCGAACAATTCCGATGAACAAATATTGTGAGGATGCATTACGGCAGCAGTTAATATTACATAATATAGCCATTAACAATTCCCCGAAGCCCAAGGAGACGCTTACAGACTACATTTTTTGCACCAGGTACGGAACTCCTATGTGCGCTCAGATTTACAGCGATGCTATTAAAAGGATCGTCACGGAAATTAATTGCACCAGAGATCCGCTGGATGCTATGGAGGTGTTTTCCGGGCACTGCTTCCGGCATACGTTCGCAACGAGGTGTTTTGAAGCTGGCGTTGCACCGAAAACAGTTCAGGCGTACCTCGGTCATGCAAGCCTTAATATGACGATGGATTTATACACGTCGGTTATGGAGCGGAAGAAAGTCGATGATATGAAACTCCTGGAGGAGACAATCGGATTTGATGAGATTGATGAGGAGAACAAGAGCAGCAAGATTATAAAATTGGCATAATTTTTAAGACCTTTGGAGCATTCATCCAGAGGTCTTTTTTTCTCAAAAAATAGCACTAAAAAACACGCAATGGGGTAGAAATGGGGTGGTATGTATGTTATTATGGGGTGGTAATATTTCGAAAATACAGTAAAATCAAGGCTTTCCGCATTCGGTGCAGGACAACTTTGTTATACTTATTACGTATACCAGAGCACCCCGTTTGACCTCTATGGAACACCGAATTTCAGCGAGATCTAAAGGGTTTGCGGAATTTACAACTTCACGTATCTTACCGTATTTTTACATAATTTCACGTAAAAATGGAGTAAAAATGGGGTATGGATTCAATAAAAATGGGGTATGACATATACCTAAAGATGTATAATAGGGAATTTCACACAATAAAGGACTGATATTGCCAACTGAATATTTTAAACATCTGAATAAGTCCATGTACTTGCATAATAACAGGTACGTGGGCTTATTTTAGTGCTTAAAAAAATATTGTCAAAGAAATGGTGATTTCATAGAACAAAAATAAGGAGGAAGAGACAATGAATAAAAGAATAACCGAAACAGAGTTTACCAAAATGGTGCATGATAAAATGAGAGAAGCTAATAGATTCAAAGAATATGAGAGAATACCAAAAAATAGGATAGGTGGAGATTACTGGAACACTTATTGGACAATCCGTTATATGCTTCGCACAATAGAGGACATTTTAACAAATGGAGATAAACTTTTATTATTAGGATACTTCACTGTAGAACCTGAATTTTATAAGGAAAGCAAAAAATATAGTGGACTCACAAAAGATATGCATGAGATACCAGAAAGATATAAGGCAAAGTTTAAAGCAGGTACTGTGTTAAATCGTGCTTGAGAAGCATATGGAGATTGTCTCAAGGAAGAAGCAAATAATCAAGATGATGAATACGAAGAAGGAGAAGAAGAGTAATGAGATGTAAAGATTGTGAATACGTAAAATGCTATGCTGTCAATAAAAAGATGTATTATTGTGACAATAGAAATAGAACAAATTTGATGGGTAAACTGGGCGAGGATAAGTTACCTGAGACAATTCCTGAGTGGTGTCCAATGGCTGACAGGACAACTGCTGCTGATAATAATATAGATGAGAAAGGATTAGAGAAGTAATGGGAACAGAAGAATGTCAAGTATGCGATAAATGTCATAAGGAAAAGCCAATAGACGAATTCGAGATATTAAAACGTGATGGTAAGCAATATCATATTCATACTTGTAAAATTGATGGATTACAAAGAAACATGGATTTCCAACTATGGAAGAGTGATAAAGAAAAACAAGAATCTATATGAATTGGCAAAAACCGGATATAATAGTTACGGTACACTTAAATGTAATGGACGGAAAGATACATATGTGGATGGTTATTAAGCAAGGCATAGAAGATCAATTCTATGCTGAGAATCCTTATATATAGCTTTAAATTTTCAACGAAAACCATACACCCTAACAACTTTACCCTTAAAGCATTTGCGTTGAAATTTGATGATTATTTCTCTTATATATTGTAAAGAAATGAGTATAAGATAACTGCTGCCATACCAATATTTATATCTGTTCTGTCAGAAACAGATAAATAAGTTGCTGAATAGGTATCACCTATATTATAATATGGCTATAGATAGAAAAACTCACTGGAGGTGATAACATGCCATTACTGAAAGAAGAAACTTATACGATAGATGATATATATGCTTTGCCAGAGGGGAAAAGAGCAGAACTGATTGACGGTCATATGTATATGATGGCTCCACCTAGCAGAAAACACCAGAAAATATCAATGGAACTTTCCAGCATCATCCGTGAATATATTCGTTCACACAAAGGAAAGTGTGAGGTCTATGCAGCACCATTTGCCGTTTATCTGGATGAAAGAAGTAATACCTATGTAGAACCAGATATCTCTGTAATTTGTGATCCAGACAAGCTTGATGACAGAGGATGCAAGGGTTCGCCTGACTGGATTATTGAGATTGTATCACCTGCAAGTAAACAGATGGATTATTATACAAAGCTATTCAAGTATAGAACAGCAGGTATTCGTGAATACTGGATTGTTGATCCATCTAAGAATCTGATTATAGTGTATAATTTTGAACAGGGCGAAACAGAACAGTATACATTACAGGATTCTATTAAGGCAGGAATATATGAGGATCTTGTGATTGATTTCGGAAGTATGGATATCTAATATATGAAATCTAAAAGGGGGAAAATCATATGAATGAATATTTTCCAACAGTAGTACAAGTGATACCATTGGATAACTTTCATGTACAGGTATTCTTTGATGATGAATTCAGTTGTATTGACATTGATCCGTTTACTGTATATGAGTTAGAATCTATTAATAACCTGATTGCTTGAATAATGTGATCACAATTTAATATGAGTAGCATGAAAGCCCTCGGGAGTTAATCCTGTGGGCTTTTGTTGGTGGTGCGCCTAGCGGCGCACGTTTCTAATGGGTTAAAGTCCCGAATCCACCCGGTAGTGGGAAGGATATAGCCGAAGGCAAGGGTGTCCATCGTGAGATGGAAT
>OBAE01000573.1_pt1 | contig 26704 bp, 25 predicted proteins | sample 1517641 | NCBI WGS metagenome assembly OBAE01 (sample SAMN04571701, study PRJEB22368) | human gut metagenome | biome: human gut; material: stool | host: Homo sapiens | place: Luxembourg | collected 2012-08-30 | reverse complement strand
CGTAGACAAAACCGCGCCTTTACCAATATTGATTTTAGACCCGCCTGTCGGATTAGTTGTAGACCTGCCCTGTGCCGCATAAACCGCATGCGAACTTTCACCCAGTGTTCCGGCCGTTAACCCATCACCAATATTTATTGTAGCATGGAAATTTGCACGCACAGCATGGGCTCCGTCAGAAGTATCACCATTGGAATACTTCAATTCCCCATTATACAAAGTATTGATTGTAGCATTATCCCCAATGTTGAGGACTGTAGAACCGTTGATGTTCAAACCATCGGCACTGTTACCGCTGACAGTTATTGTCAAATCGTTACCAATATTAATCGTACCAGTAGCATTCTGCCAGTCAGAATTACCGCTCGGATTTGAACGGATTCCGTCACCAGCTTCACCTGTAGTAGTAATTGTCAAACGATTTCCCGCCGAAGTAACTGTTGCTGAATTGGTAACATTCGTATAAATACCAAAAGCATGTCCTACTAAACTCGGATACGCATTAGCAGAAGCTTCAATCGTAACATCATCACCGACAGATTCTCCACCATACATCGAACCTCTAGCTGCCTCTGCAACACCGAATAAAGGCATTGAACTTATAGCTAAAGCTATAGCCAAATGCAAAGTCTTCTTATTTTTCATTGCAACCCTCTCCTTTATTGAGTTTTAAAATTTATAATTTTTATATATTAAAATCGCTCCCCAACGACTTTAAATATATTAAAAATCACTTTACTAAAATTTATTTATTTCCTTTTAAAGCATCTACCTTCTTTAAGTTTATAAAATTATATTCCAGCAATGTAATATTAATTGTTAAAAACTGATTTGTCAATATTTTTAGGAATATTTTTGCATTTTAGTTACATTTTATTCACATTATAATGATTTTCTCTTATTATTATTTTTTAACTTTTAGTTATTTCATCTGGTATTTATTTAATAATAATCAATCTTTTACAGATAATGCAACTATCGTTAACTACCCGCTTAACAAGCCGCATTTCCTTAAACAGCCAATTTAATTCACCATTTAAATCTTATTTTAAATAAAAAAAGCAGCCTATTTTACAGAACAAAATATTTGTCTTGTAAAATAAGCTGCCGAAGTATATTAATCTTTAAAATTATTAATTTTTATTCACTATTGTCCGTTTTTATATTTTTGTATAATTTTACATTTTTCTTTCTTTAATAGGCTCTATTCTTTATCGAATGATTATTTAGTATTATTTTTTATCCAGTTAATAACTATGTATTTTTATTATAACAAAGCATCTTCCCATAAAATGCTTAATCATTATAATTTCCCAGATATCTATCAACCGAAAAATAACTGCTGTTACTACAAATGCTCTCCCGTGTATTCATACAAACATCTACTATCCAAATATATATATTTGGATTTCTAAAACACCAAATAAAAACCGCAGTTCATAAAAATGGACTGCGGTTTTATTTAGTATCTTTTTATTCCCACTCAAGGTAGGTTTTTGAAATATACATATTTTATGTAGCGTTAACGCTATAATTTGGCATATTTTTCTCCATATTCGCCGGTGTATTTCTGTGTCTCGCAAATAGTGTACTCAAAATGTACTCATTAAATTTTCTAGATTCAACAGTATATCTTTTGTAATAGCATTACTTCTTTTCACTGCAAAATATAAGTTTTATGTAAGTAAAAAGGTTAAAACCATCGCTATAGCAGTACTGGATAATGTTCCTACCAAAAACTTTTCTGTGAAGTTTTGATCTTCAAATTGTTTATACCTTGCAAAACTTTTAGCGGCCAAAACAAATCCTATGGCCCCAATTTCATTATAGATTACTAAGATTGCAATTATCAAACGTTCTAACTTTCCAATTAAACTTCCTGCAGGAGGACTATTGGAAAGTTCCGAATTATTTTCAGAAGATATATATGCTGTAAGTTTTTTTATAAACACAGAAGCCGGATTAAAAAGTAATACTATTAACAGTAAGTAATTCATAATCTTTTCAGATTGAAATTGAATACACATTATTTCAAATTTACCGTTAAAATAAAAAGGCAAGTTAAATAAACATAATGCCACACAAATACTTATAATATGAAGTATTTGATCAACACAGAATGCCGCCAAATCTATTAGCGCAGAATTACGATATCTGTTATAAATATATATTTTTACAGCATCAATAATAAAATGACTGCTAACTATAAACAATCCCGCTTTAATTGCTTCTGAAAAAGGAATACATAAAATAAGACAGATCTCTAAGACAAAAAAATACACTCCAATATGATACCATAAATATTTTTGATGTTGATATTTTTTTATAGCCCATAAATTAGGTTGAAAATAAAAATCTGCCAAAAAATGTGCAGATAGAATCAACATTAATAGCGTCAACTTAATTCCTCCAATATCTCTATATTTTTCATATCATAAAGTGCTGCTAATGCCATATTTCTTGAAATATATATATTTCCGCTATTTAAAGAACGTGCCACAGTCTGTCTTTTTATAGCGAGAATTTTTGCCAGTTCACTTTGAATACCTCGTTGTTTACCACTAGTAATAAAAAATGCTCCTCGCTTTAACTGTTTATAAAAGTCTTCTTTAGGATGAATTCTTTCCAAATCTAGTTTACCTAATGTCAAATCAATATGATCGAATGGAAGATCTCTATTAGTTTGAGATACTTTGTGGTCAAATTTGCCTTTTTCTATTAGCAAGCCTTCTATTAGATCGAGAGGCCATTCAATTTCACTATTTAGATATACTGGAAACATTATTTCTGTAGCAAGAAACAGTTGATTTTGATTAACACTTAAACTCTCTGATATCGTGGAAGCTCCTCCGATAATTGTATTGAGTACAACATCCTTTTGTGTATTACTATATATCAGTACTGAATATCCTTCCGTATTATCTGTAGAATTAATTGCATGCCTAGCATAGTGATAAGCCTGACCGTCCTGACTCGTGGTCCCTCTATTTGAAATCTGTAAGTTCCAAGTTCCAACCCCTATGCCAGCTCGTATTTTTATGGGATATAAATATATCGAAAGAAGTCTATAAAATAAATATGCAGATTCTGCGGTCGAAAAAAGACCTTGTATTTCATCACCCGCACTAAAATCTACTGCTCGTAAAATATTTTTATAAAAAGTTTTGTTTAAAAAATTAATCACTTGAATAATATGGTTCTGTATCAAATATCGATCTAAGTCTGAATATGATCTTGAGTTCCTCAAGTCCATAATTAAAGCGGCATACTTTTGCTCCACACTTATCACCTCATTATCACTATATCATATAAAAGCTAAATTTGCAATCAGATTACGCTGCTGTTCATATTTGCAGCTTATAAAAGCTGCTTTTTTTATTTGCAGCTTTTATAAACTACTATAAAAAATTCAGAATGAACGAATAGCGTGTAACAAATTTGTAACTCAAAGTTTTTTTGGGATGCTACACCAATAAGCAAATTTTGAGAAATGACTCGCAGAGAGAAATGAGAAAAACAAAACAAGCTCACAAGATAAATATGATAGTTTTCCTATTTTAATGGATGGAAAATCTACAGGAACAGCAAGATTTAGTATTGGTTTTTGTCGTAAAATGCGTTAAAATATAAAATAGAGTTTTTGTAATCTATTACCGTTGTCTGCGGCAATACATTCCGATAGGAGGAAACCGAATATGTCTGTAAGTTATAATAAATTGTGGAAGCTCTTAATCGATCACGGTATGAATAAAAGCGATCTTGGGAAAGCAGCTAAAATGAGCCCAAATACAATTGCCCGGCTCGGCAAGAATGAAATGGTATCTTTAGAAGTTTTGGTAAGAATATGCCAAGTTCTACGGTGCGATATTGGGGAAATTGTAGAAGTAAATTTGGATTAAGACAGAAGTTCTGTGATAGCAAAATTGAAAAAACAACGGAGGAATAAAAATGAGATACGCAGATATGCCGCCGTATGCGCCAACGCTCATGGAATCTACTCGAGCAATTGGCTATTCCATAGAAGCTGCTATTGCGGATATTATTGATAACAGTATCGCTGCCAACGCTGCCCGGATTGATATTGATTTTTTCCCTATCGGGCAATCATATATTTCAATCCTTGATGATGGTCACGGTATGTCAGAGATGGAACTTATCTCTGCTATGCAGTATGGCAGCCGTAGCCCATTGGACGTAAGAGAAGAGTCTGATCTTGGCAGATATGGATTGGGAATGAAAACAGCGTCCTTATCCCAATGCAGAGTATTGACGGTAATAAGCAAGCAAAATGGTATGGTTGCAGGGGCGCAATGGAACCTCAATCATATTAAACAGGCAGAGTCATGGTCATTGATAGTGCTTGATGAGAGTGAAGTTAAGAATTTTCCTAACTGGGATAAGTTAAATAGCTATCTTAATGGTACTCTTGTTGTTTGGCAAGATTTAGATAAGTTTGGAATAGGTGAAAGCGATATTGCTGCAGCATTTACAAGAAAAATGAATCTGATTCGTGACCACCTTTCTTTGGTGTTTCATCGTTACTTGAGCGGAGAACCAGGATTAAAGAAAACGGATATTAGAATGAATGATTTGAGCATTGCTCCTCAAGATCCTTTCTTAATCAGAAAAAGCACACAGCTAATGGATGAAGAAACCATTGTTGTGCGTGGTGAAAAAGTTAAAGTGAAACCGTACATTTTACCTCATACATCAAAACTCACCAAAAAAGAATTGGGTGCTTTGGGCGGCAAAGAAGGGTTGAGAAAGCAGCAAGGATTTTATGTATATAGAAACAAACGTCTTCTCATATGGGGGACATGGTTCCGATTGATGAGACAAGGTGACTTGTCAAAGCTGGCGAGAGTCCAGGTTGATATTCCTAATTCACTGGATGACTTGTGGACTTTAGATATTAAGAAATCTACAGCTACACCACCAGAAGAAGTCAGAAAGAATCTGTCTGTCGTTATCGAGAAGATATCGGAAGGCAGTAAAAGAACTTGGACATATAGAGGAAAAAAAGAGGTCAGCGATCAAGTGGTTCATATTTGGAACAGATTAATGACCAGAGATGGGAGTATAGTTTATGAGGTTAACCCTGATCATCCTATGATTGATGCCCTCGTTGAAGAATATCCCGGAATCAGACCTAAAATCGAGCTGATTCTCAAGCAAATAGCTATGTCTTTGCCGCTGAACTCGTTATACATAGATTTAACTAACGATGAAAAATTATCAAACGAAAGCGAAGCAAAAAGTTCTGAAATTATCAGTGTATTAACTCAGCTCGTTGCACCTTATCCTGCGGGCGATATTAGGACTGCTATGATAAATACACTTATCCAAACGGAACCATTTTCAGCTTTTATTGATGAAATAAATGATGCTATGCAACGAGGTGAATTCAATGACTGATAATATGAAATATATTGTGAACACTGTTACAAGCATGATTAACAGTAAGTTCGGTGATGAATTGCCTACTATTGAGGATATACATGCGGAGGCAGAAACAATCCGCACAGCGTTTTCTGCTATTTATCCTGTTACTGATGAGGAGTTTGCTCAAATTAAAATTACATTATCCTCAAATATTCTCCATTCCATTGGAGTGGCAATTACACTGCGTGGTCGTGATTCTGCACACCAGTCGTGGTATTTTGTTCAGGAAAATGATGGGTTCTATTGGAACAGATATAAGAATTATCTAAAGAATAATAAACGTTGGGGTATTGAAGTTGTAAACAGGCTTCACGAGACAACGAATGGCATTATGGATGATTTGGGAAATCCCAAAGACCCAACCCATCCTTTCCAAAGGCGTGGTCTGTTACTGGGTGATGTTCAATCAGGCAAAACAGCGACATATACCGCTATCTGCAATAAAGCTGCGGATGCAGGATATAGAGTAATTATCATACTTGCGGGCATGATGGAAAATCTCCGTGTACAGACTCAGGAGAGATTAGATGCAGAATTTGTCGGAGTTGAGAGTAAATATACTCTTGATAAAAAAGCTGCTCAAGAAATTAAGAATACGCCTGTTGGTGTAGGTACAATTCCCCCGCATAATCCAGATAAACGTATTGCGTGTTTTACATCGGTTGCTACAGATTTTAATAAAGCAACACTGCGTGCATTAGGATTGAGTCTCAGAACAATAAGCGGTACGGCCTTGTTTGTTGTAAAGAAAAACAAAAGTGTTCTTAACAATTTGTATAAATGGTTAGTAGAAAATAATGCAGACCACGAGACAGGAATGATTGATCTTCCATTGCTGCTGATTGATGATGAAGCAGATAATGCGTCCGTGAACACTAATTCAGAAGAAAAAGATCCAACTGCGATCAACCAAGCAATTTGTAATATTTTGGATTGCTTTAAGCAAGCCTCCTATTTGGGAATTACAGCCACCCCGTTTGCGAATATTTTCATTGAACCTGACGCTGATAGTAATACAAGAAATTTATTTCCAAAAGATTTCTTGACGGTTTTGCCAACACCAGAATTATATATCGGTGCAGATAAGATATTTGGCAATGGCGATGCTGATGATTGGGAGATTGAAGGTGGTTCATGGAGAATTGAAGGTCAGTATGGTTCTTCTATAATTCCTATCGAGAATGAAGAACAAGAAAGCTTTTATGTGTTTAAGCATAAAAAGGAATTGGCAGATGAACTATATGATTTGCCTGCAAGTATGCGAGAAGCAATTCGTTATTTCATCCTTGTAACGGGTATTTCCGATTTGAGAAAAGATAACACGGAACATCGTTCTATGCTCGTGAATGTCAGTCGCTTTACGAAAGTGCAAAATGTTACAGCTGACTTGATCGAAACGTTTGTTTCGCAAATTAAATCTGATCTTGAAAACTATGCCCAACTCCCTTTAGATCAGGCAATGCAGATTTCTTCCATTGCTATGCTCAGCATAGTGTGGGATAAGTATGACTTAACTTCACTGGCTGGAATAGAGTGGGCCGATTTCTTAAAAGAATATCTTTTCAAAGCGGCACGACGCATTGAAGTAAGGTCTGTCAATCAGCAGCATGGAGCGTCTTCACTGAATTACTATGAATACAAAAAGACCGGCATGCGAGTTATTGCTGTCGGAGGCAATAGCCTTTCCAGAGGGTTAACATTGGAAGGTCTTTGCGTAAGTTATTTTTATCGCAACACCATGATGTATGATACTCTGCTGCAGATGGGACGTTGGTTTGGATACAGACCAAATTACGATGATTTATTCAAGGTGTGGATGGCAGAGGATGCTATCGATTGGTATGGATATATTACTGATGCAGTTAATGAGTTGAAAGAAGAACTCAAAAAAATGAAGCGTCAGAATCAAACTCCAGAACAATTTGGCTTAAAGGTAAGGCAAGCACCAGGAGCTTTACTTATTACTGCCAAAAATAAAATGCGTTCCGCAACAGCAGTATCACGACCTATTACTGTTTCAGGAAGAATGATTGAAACACCTCGCTTGAAAGGTGATAAGGCTACTGTTGCTGAAAACGAAGCATTATGCCGTTCTTTCTTAAAATCTTTGGCAACCGATGAACGTATTCCAACCGTTGATTATGATAGTTTTACAAAAGCGTATATTTGGAAGAATGTTCCTAAGAAACTGATTATTGAGTTGGTTCGTAACTTTACAACTCATCCGTGGAATTTGAATTTCCAGCCGGTTGCGCTTGCTGACTATATCAGTAATGATGATGGTGCCCTTGAATTTTGGGATGTTGCAATACCGCAGGGTTCGCAGACGGAAAATACGGTTCCCGTTGATCTGATTGATAGAACTATTGATATTATTCCTGAGGGACGTAAACTCGAATGGGATGCCTCTATTGCCAATTTACTTCGTGTCAATGGACATCACGTAAGAGTTGGTACTGGTGGATGTTCTAAAATCGGGTTAGCTGAAGATAGAATTCGTCAGTTGAGGAAAGATAATGAGAGAATTACGGATAGAACCTACCTGATAAAAGATCGTAATCCGATAGCGTTGATTCACATATTAAAAAACACTACGCCTATCGAAAACAGGAAAGAGATTGATCCTGAAATTCTGTTTGCACTGGGTCTTGGTTTCCCCAATGACGGACGTAATAGGCAGGCAAATTATATGGTAAATGTGAACGAGCTCAGGAATTGGGTTGATATCACAGACGAGGATGATGACGATGATATCGATTAATGAATTACATAATAAATGGAACAATATATCTCCATTTACGGGTGGCTTTTTGCTTGTATCAGGAGACTATCCTTTGTCATTCCATATCGGATATGTAAATAGAGAAAGCAAGTGCTTTATGGTTTTGAATACAGGAAAGGTTGATCGGATTCCATCTTCAAAAGCTATTTTAGCAGAATGCGTTCAAACAACTACTGGCGAATACGCTTTGAGATTCACGCTGAATTATGCTTCTCTTGACGAACTATTTGTAAAACTTTGCTGGGATCTGATTGATGCATCGAAAGTATCTTCCAAACCTGTAGAAAAAATCGTTGTTCAATATAAAAGTTGGATGAGATTGCTTCAACAAGCAAGTGCGGGATTACTGTCATCATCTTCTCAAAAGGGGCTTATCGGAGAACTGTTGTATCTCGAGGAACAGATCAATACGATTGGCGAAGCATTGGCTCTTAAATCGTGGGTTGGGCCGGAAGGAAGTGACCAAGATTTCATATTTGAAAACACATGGTCAGAGATTAAAGCTACATCTATCGCTTCTGATGCTGTCACAATATCTTCGATTCAACAACTCGATTGCTCGGATAATGGAAACTTGATTGTTTATTTCATGGACAAGACTTCTTCAAAAGGTCAACTAACAATCTCCTTGCCTAAAATGATTACAAGAATTAAAGTTTTATTATCTGCACAATATTATGATGAGTTTTCGTGCAAATTGGCTAAGAATGGTTATTTTGATAAAGATGCCGAACATTACGAATCATATTGTTATCGTTTGGCAGAAAAAAGAACTTATATAGTGGATTCTACATTTCCACGACTAATACGAAACAACATTCCTGCAGAGATTGCAAATGCCCGATATGAGTTAAGTCTTACTGCTATTGATGCTCATAGGGTTTAGGAGGACGAAAAATGGATGTACATGACTTTCACAAAGATTTTCTGGAAGAAATCAAAGCAACTGCTGCTACGGAAGGAGCAGGATCTAATGCTGCTTTTGTAGAAGTTGCGTCAGCATATCTTGTAAATGCTGAGGTTCTGTCCGATTTCACACCTGCATTCTATTTGGGAACGGGTAAAAACAATCGCAGAATTCGAGTTGATGGTTATGTACTGGATGAGTTTGACATGACGTTCAACTTGGTGATAGCAGATTACACTGGAGATGAAAATCGTGATACTTTAACTCGCTCTGCGGCATCTGCATTCTTTGATAGGGTCATGTATTTTATCGAAGAAGCATATGGAAGTAAGCTGCACCGATCAATTGAGCCAAGTACACCAGCAGCAGATTTAATTGAGTTGCTGCGTTTATACAAAGATAAAATTAGGAAATATCGTCTTATTCTGTTGACTGATGGCTTTATGAGTAATCGTATCAGCGAAATCGATGCTCGTGAATTTAATGGTATTCCTATTGAATGTCAGATATGGGATATTGATAGAATTTTTAGAGTATGCTTCTCTGACTTAGGACGTCAAGATATTGAAATTGATTTCAAGGCATACACAGGCGGAAAGGGTATTCCATGTATTGAAGCCAGCAGTGCCAATACAGATGATTATAAAAGCTATCTGTGTATTATTCCGGGTTCCACTCTTGCTGATATTTACGACTACTATGGAAGCCAATTGCTTGAAGGCAATGTTCGCTCCTTCCTATCGACTAAAGTTGCCGTTAATAAGAAGATTCGTGAAACGATTTTAAGAATCCCACAGAATTTCTTTGCCTACAATAATGGTGTATCTGCTACTGCGATGGATTTGCAAATTGAATCTACTGACGATGGCAGAGTTATCACTTACGCAAGAGACTTTCAAATTATCAACGGTGGTCAAACAACAGCTTCTCTATCTAATGCTCGTTATAAAGATGGCGCAGATTTAAGCCAAATTTATGTGCAGATGAAACTTACTGAAGTCGATTCAGATGCAGATAAAGCAAGCGAGTTAATTAGAAATATTTCTCGTTCATCTAATAGCCAGAACAAAGTAAGTGATGCGGATTTCTTTGCAACACATCCATTCCATATCCGTATGGAGCAGATTTCACGAAGAGTTTTTGCTCCTGCGTCAGGTGGAGCGCAATACGAAACAAAATGGTTTTATGAACGTGCTCGTGGGCAGTATATTCAAGCACAGATGCACACGACAAAATCTCAGAAAGACAAGTTTTCTGCACAGCATCCAAAGAAACAGGTTATTACTAAAACCGACTTAGCAAAAGTGAGAAATTCTTGGTCAGGAATTCCTCATGTTGTAAGTAAAGGTGCGCAGACAAACTTTATGAGATTTGCAGAAATTATTGATGAGAGCTGGGGTAAATCTGATGTTCAATTTAATGATAAATATTTCAAGGATTCAGTAGCTCTGGTAATTCTGTTTAAACATACGGAGTGGATAGTTTCACACCAGTCATGGTTTGAACAAGGCTATAGGGCAAATATTGTTACTTACTCCATCGCCTTGCTTCATAGGCTGATTTTACAGCAGTTTAAGGGGATGGATTTAGACTTACAGTTAATTTGGAACAGACAGCAAGTGCCTGATGCTGTGACTAATGAACTTGTAAAAATAACAAAATATGTGTTTGATACAATCACAGATCCAAACAGAGGGACAATTAACGTAACACAGTGGTGTAAGCGAGATGCTTGCTGGGAAAGTGTTAAACAATGTAATATAAAACTTGCTGATGAATTACGTCTTGTACTTCTCAGCAAGGCTGAAACAAAGGTTACCGATAGAGATGCAATGAAAGACCAAAAACTAATATCTGATGTGGAAGCACAGAAGACAGTATTGGATCTTGGTGCGGATTATTGGAAGACCGTCAGTGAGTTTGTAACTGTAAAGAAAATAAAAACTACTGCTGACCAGTTGAAAGCGCTAAAGTATGCAATGCGAATTCCTGTTCAATTCCCAAGTGCATATCAAAGTGTCCAGTTGCTTGCCTTACTGGAGGAAGCTAAATCAAATGGATTTAAAGCATGAGGGAGTGGATAAACATGGATAAATATAGTGTCATCGATCTGTTTGCAGGTGCCGGCGGCTTGAGCCTAGGCTTTATGCAGACGCAGAAATATGATATAAAAGTTGCGTTTGAAAATAATAAAAATATGCAGGAAACATATCGCCGAAATCATCCTACTGTGGATGTACAAGGAGATGTATGTTCTGCAGATTATGCTGCTATTCGAGAGAAGTATGGCGAAATAGATATTGTTATTGGCGGCCCCCCTTGTCAGGGCTTCTCTAATGCAAACAGGCAGAAAAATCATGCAATCAGCAAAAATAATATGCTCGTAAAACAGTATATTAGAGCTGTCATAGAGCTTCAGCCAAAGGCATTTGTTATGGAGAACGTTAGTATGCTTCGTTCAGAAGTACATAGATTCTACATGGAAGCTGGGGATGAAAAATTGATTGAAAAGTATCATGTGCCAGTAAAAACGGTAGACTTAGTACTTCTCGAAGAAAAGTACATTTTTGATGGAGCTTTAGAAATAATACAAAATTTTGATCAAATAACGTCTTCTTTATGGCCGGAAGAACATTATGCGGCACTGAATGTCATATATAAGGCTGCAAAGAATCAACAGAAGATGGTAGATGCTCTAAAGAAGCATAAAGCCAAACTCCTCAAATATGCGGAGGAATACGTTATTCTCGAAGCAAATTCTTATGTTAATAAACAGAGTAAAAAGGCATTTACTGCTATTAAGAATTATTATGATGGAAACATAGATGCTGGCGAAATTCTGAAGAATATCGAGTCGGCAATTATGATTCAAAGAATGGTGAGTAAAGCAAAAGAAATTTTCGAAAACAATATTGTAGTGGATGAGTATGCCTTCAAAGGTGATATCGTTGCTAAAATTCGCTCTTTTGCCGTTTATGATTATTTAAAAGCAATTCTCAGCTCCAATGAAAATGGGTATATCATTACCAGCGATGTATTGTGTGCTGCAAATTATGGTGCTCCTCAGAAAAGAATGAGGTTTGTCGTTATGGGTATTAAGCAACAAATTTCGACAAAGGTGGCTTTACCTAGAGGGCGATTTGATGAAGATGAGTATAGAACTATTCGTGACGCAATTGCAGATTTAGCGGATGTTGAACCGGTAACTGATATCTCTGCGGATACAGGTATTGCGTTAGCTAAAGTAAATTTGGGTGAATTAGGAACTTCCTTAAGAGATAGTGATATTCTGCATAATCATATCATCACCAAAACTACGGAGACAGCAATGGAACGTTTCCGTGCACTGAAGCAAGGCCAGAACTTTCATTCTCTTGATGAGGCAATGAAAACCAATACCTACACAGATGCTTCACGAACACAGAATACGATCTATCTTAGATTGAATTACGACGAACCGAGTGGAACTGTTGTTAACGTCAGAAAGTCTATGTGGATTCATCCCGAAAAAGACAGAGCTATAAGTATTCGTGAAGCTGCCCGATTACAAACATTTCCAGATAGTTTCGTTTTCTGCGGATCTAAGGATCAACAGTATCAACAAGTAGGAAATGCAGTTCCGCCAATTATGGCAAAGTCAATCGCCAAGAAGCTTGCAAAACTATTGAATCAGGGATTGGAAACAAAGGTGGAGAACGGTGGCAGATAATCACTCAAAAGAGCAGCGAAGTTATAATATGTCCAGAATCCGAAGCAAGGATAATAAACCAGAAGACTTAGTACGCAAATATCTATTTTCCAAAGGATTTAGGTATAGAAAAAATGTTAGAAAGCTTCCAGGATGTCCAGATATTGTTTTGTCTAAATACAAAACTGTGATTTTTGTAAACGGTTGTTTCTGGCATAAACATGATTGCCCTCGATTTGTGTGGCCATCGTCTAATCAAGATTATTGGATTCCTAAAATAACCCGAAATGTGGAAAGAGATATAATTAACCACAATTTGCTCCGTTTGCAAGGATGGAATGTAATTGTTGTTTGGGAATGTGAGTTGAAAAAATCTGTCAGAGAAAATCGATTAGAGAGACTCATCAAGGAGATTATAAGTAGTCAGCATGAGATTTCAAAATAACTCGCAAATGCACTTCATCTCAAATTTTGGATGAAGTGCATGATTGTAGAAGGGACTTACTTCCGAATTTGGAACGAGCACCACCGTATGTGTTTTTTGAAACGGGAACAACTCTGACTGATATTTTATGCTGTCAACAAATTGGCAAGCAGTGTAAACCTGTACAGGTTCACTCATTTTCTCGAATTGTCCTTTGGACCATTCTTCGCAAATTTGCTTGTTGGGGTGACCCCCAATCCCCCAGAACATCCTCTGCAGATGATGGCTACGCAGCAAAGCTGCTGACAATATCCGGAGAGAATATCTGCACTAAAATGTTGTGTGACGATGGTGACGGTTGTGACGATGAAACGGAGAGCGAGCCAGGGGCAATTTGTATCGTCACCATCGTCACAACCGTCACATTGAGATAAATATAATATTTCGTTGTGAGAAAATCAGCAGATTTCAAAACCAGGTTTACACTGAAAGCACACCAACGGTGGGCACAGCCAACATCAAAGATGTTGTTCAATGGGGTTTGGGGCTGCTGCACCAACAAGCAGTTTGTGGTTATGGATAGCCACAAGCATTGCTTGCCAAGTTATGCAAAAACGATGTGTCCAAACTGAACACATCGTTTTCGTTGTTCTATTCTGTTATCTCATCCGCTTGTCCGGGAAAGGCAGCTCATAAACATCTTTCATCAGGAGCATCCCTAAAGCAAATCCATATTGAAACTGTGCTTCCACTTCCATGCAGTGGGCAGCAATGATGTCTGAGTGGAACTGATTAACCAGTTTCATTTGCTCGGGGGTAAGTTTGCTCTCCAGCTCCTCCAGCCCCTTTAAGATCTTTTGGCGCAGCTGCTGATATTCTTTGTCCAGCGGTATGGCTTGATCTGCCGGGCAGATGTTTCCGCAGTACAATGATTCCAATATCATCTCACATACCACCTCCTACAGGGCTATAAATCATCTCATATTTTACAATTTCCTCTGCACGATTGCGAATGCTGTTCATTGCCCCAACCCATGCCATTTGATTCTTTTCCTTGAGCTGTTCGGTAATGCCCTCTCGCTCCTTCATCTGCTGAATAATCAGGGATAACCGGTTCTCAGCCTGCTCGTTGAGATCAGCAAGGTATGTCCAGAGTTTTCCTGTGAGAATCAAATCATTGAATACGCATGGATTTGTCATCCGCAGATACTCCCGATGGAGTCTCCCCCATCTTCCAATAGATCTGGTCTCGTTAGGCAAACTCAGCTCCGGCACATAGTAGTCACCCACCAACACATAATAGATGCCATTTTCGAAAATTCTTTTTTTCATATCTTTGTACACTCCTCTCCGGTTGTTTCGGTCGTTACCAAGGTCAAGGTAATATTGCTTCCTGTACGGCTGCGATTATTTTCATATCGTATACCAAATTCCTGCATCAGTTTTCCAGCCTTGACATTGAGCTTCTTACTCAATGCATTGGGCTGAATAGACAGTCGTAACGCCTCTGCAAGCTCCGTAGCGCTGCCTTTCCACTGGGGGCATTTTACTGTTACAAGCTTAGCTACTGCCATCAGAATAGGGTCTGGCGGCTCTTTCCACAGCTGTCGTTCTGTCTTTTCAAAATTCCATTGCAGGGTCACTTCATCTCGTATCAGATAAATCTTCTGGTCAGGCTGATCACGACCTACAATGTCCAATGCAGCTTTATTATCGGTGCGTTTCTCCTTCTGCATCAGAATGGCTCCATCAGCACATCCCAGCAATCCTGTAGTACCGGAAATCGTTTCAAAACTGTCCCCGGCTGGCTGCTTTCTGGTGTGATGAACAATCAGTACACATACTCCATTCTGCTCTCCAAAAGCTTTCAGCCGACTGATAATCTCATAGTCGCCAGCATAGTTGTAAGCATCTCCTGACATCTCACGCACCTTCTGCAAAGTGTCCACAATTACCAGTCTGGTGTTGGGGTGTTCCCGAAGAAAGAAAGCCAACTGCTCATCCAATCCATTGCCAACCTGTTTGGCACTTACAGCGAAGAAGAGTTCTCCTGCACTTTCCACGCCAAACATTCGGGCCATACGTTCTTGCAATCTCTGATAATCGTCCTCCAAAGCCAAATAGAGTACCGCTCCGGGTTGTTTGATTTCATATTCCCAGATAGGCTGTCCGGTACTGACATGGTGAGCAAACTGCGCCACCAAAAAGGATTTTCCGATTTTGGGCGCTCCGGCAAGGATATATGCTCCTGTATAGAGCAGATTCTCAATTACAGGCATCCTGCTTCTATAAACCGTATCATACAACTCTGTCAGCGATACAGTATGCAGATAATCCGGACTGTTCATCTGACGCATTTGCCGGAGCCAAGCTTCCATTTCCTCCATTTCAACGCTTTCATGGTTGCCATCCTGCTGATTATCTGTTAAAATGGTTTCGCTACATAGTGGTGGCTGTCCTCCGCCTGCGCCAACAGACGGGATTAGGGCAGTCATCTTTTCTTTTTTCTCATCGGTCATAAAACTCCTCCTTTTCCGCATTGGCAATATGGAGCAACTGCTCCATCAGTGCTCTGCATTCTAATAGCAAATCGACCGCTTCTTCTGGGACTTTTACTCCATTTAGAACATCTTTCAGCCGACGCACCTCCAGACTCAGCCGGTCACTTTCAAATTTACCAACTCGGATACTGATGTGCTGTTCCAGCATGGAACGGATCATGAACTCATTTTTAGGAAGTCCTGTTATCTTGATTCGCTCCTCCATCTGACGGTATTCCTCCGGTGTCAAGCGAAAACTTACTGTTTTATTTCGTGTTCTGTTGTGGTCCTGATACCGACTCATTTTTCTTCCATCTCCTTTTTTCTGTTATGAAACTGCTCCAGCTGCTCCGCCAGACGCTCCTGTTTGTCTGGGTACAAATGAGAATAGGTGTTCAGTGTGGTTTCGATATTCTCGTGTCCCAAGCGTTCTGCAATCTCTTTTGGAGAAACTCCCATCTCAATCAGAAGGCTGGTATGGCTGTGACGGAGCGAATGGATATGAATTTTCTTCATTCCGCTGAGCTTCATTCCTCGCTGCATCTCCTTTTCCAGAAAAGTCTTTGCTACCGGGATCACCCGATCCTCTGGTTGCGGAGCATAGAGACTCTCTTTGTAGTCCCGAATGTCATCTGCCAAAAATTGAGGAATATTGACTCTGCGGTTGCTTTTTGGGGTTTTAGGTGGTGTAATGACATCTTTACCTTTCAAGCGTTGATAGGACTTGCTAATGGTGATGACCTTTCCGTCCAAGTCCACGTCTCCAAAGGTAAGAGCCAACAGCTCACCAATGCGGATTCCTGTCCAGAAAAGGATTTGAAACGCCAGCCACGAAATCCGTTTATCCATCAGACAGTCAGCAAACTGCTGAAACTCATCCTTTGTCCAGATTTCCATCTCATCTGCCTTGGCTTTCCCCATACTGCCGGCCTTGCGGCAGGGATTGTCTTTCAGCTCATAATATTTGACTGCATAGTTGAAGATAGCTGAAAGTTGATTGTTGATGGACTGTTGATGGACTTAAGATAAGTTGGCTTGTACCCCTGCTGAATCAATTGGTTCTGCCAGACCCGGATATCAGCCGCTGTAATCTCGTTGATACGTTTTCCTCCAAAGTAGGGAATCAGCTTATCCCGTATCACATACATCTTGTTGATCATGGTGTGCTCACAGAGTCGATGTTTCATATCTTCTGCGTAGAGCTCGGTAAAATCCTTGAATTTCATGTCACAGCTTTGGCTCTGCTTCATCAAGAAATCCCGGTACCATTCCTCTGCCTCTCGCTTGGTCTTGAATCCTCGCTTAGTGGACTTGCGATTCTTGCCTGTCCAATCCTTATAACGGTATTGGATCAGCCATTTCCCGGTTTTGGGGTCTTTCTCTGTGGTCATCAGGCACTCACCCCCTCTCCCAGACCGTAACAGCGCTCTTCCAGGTACTTTCGGGGGATTCTGCCTGAGAAGGTCAGATACCCCTTCTGTGCCAGTTCATCATTCAGCCTGTGAATCACCTTGTAAGCGTGTCCCGTGGAGATGTTCAGCATCTCTGCGAGTTCCTTGGCTGTGATAAAGCTTTGTTCTTTCATCATGGTATCCTCCTTTTTATTTATTGTAGCTTAATCGCTACATTCATTATATCGTAGCGAATTCGCTACGTCAACCCATTTTTGATAATTTTCAAAAATTTTGTAGCTTATTCGCTCTATCCGTGCTATACTAAATGAAAAGAGGATTGAAAGGGGATTTTTAATGCTTACAGTTGGTGATAAAATTAAATATTTTCGCAAACAGCGAGGTATTACGCAGGCACAGTTAGCTGAATTGACCGGTATCCATCCTGTGTCCATCCGAAAATATGAAATAAATAAGATGCAGCCCCAGTCCCAGCAGATTGAGCGAATTGCAGAAGCGTTACGGGTCAACAGCGGCGCTCTCAGCGATTCCCATTCTGATATCATTCACATGGAAACTAAAGGCGATCTGATGGGCTTGCTGATGCTGTGGCACAAGTCTGGCATCATGTCCATTGAGGGTGAGCGTGGGGAAGATAACCTTCTGGACGCTGCCACCGTTCGGCTTCAGCCCAATACAATTTTCGGGACTTATCTGGCACTCTCCTGCGACCAGGCAAAAAAAGAAGAGGTCATCCAATTGGATAACCTCAGTGTGGTATTACAGGATAAATCCATTTTACAGAATCTGCTTCGTTGGGAGAGTCTCTACAATGGCTATGTGCTCATGTCCAAGAAATATGGAGACAGTGACAGCGAACCAACACTTGCTGCTCTCAATGAGCTGAGAGAAAATCTGGAGCTGATTGAAATGGAGCTGCAAGGAAATACAGAAAAGCTGATTTGATAGCAAGATAATAGCATTTATTCCTAGCATAAAAACCTAAATGTACTCAATCTGTACTCAATAGACATGAAACAACCCCGGAAACCCGCATAAATGCGGGCTTTCCGGGGTTGTAATTTTTATTCCCACTCAATCGTAGCAGGCGGTTTAGATGTAATATCGTAAACAATGCGGTTAACGCCTTGTACTTCATTGACAATACGTCTGGAAATAATATCCAGAACACTGAAAGGAATATGCGCCCAATCAGAGGTCATACCATCACTGCTGGTTACAGCACGCAGTGCAACGGTATGCGAATATGTCCGTCCATCCCCCATAACGCCTACAGAACGGATATTGGGCAGACACGCAAAATACTGCCATATTTTGCGCTCTAAACCAGCTTTAGCAATTTCTTCTCGAAAGATAGCATCAGCTTCACGAGTTATTTCTAATTTCTCCTGAGTAACTTCCCCTAGCACACGGATAGCTAAACCAGGTCCAGGAAATGGCTGACGCCAGACTAAGGCAGAAGGTATTCCCAATTCTTCTCCGACAGCACGAACTTCGTCTTTAAACAGTTCGCGCAGCGGTTCAATCAAAGCCAACCGCATATCCTCCGGCAAGCCGCCAACATTATGGTGGCTTTTGATTGTCGCTGAAGTACTGGTACCGCTTTCGACAACATCAGGATAAATAGTTCCCTGCACCAGAAAATCTACCTTGCCCAGTTTATTAGATTCTTCTTCAAAAACACGAATAAATTCTTCACCGATGATCTTACGCTTCGTTTCAGGATCAGACACACCTGCCAACCGGCCAAGAAAGCGCTCCGCTGCATTGACGCGGATCAGATTCATATCAAATTGTTCTTTAAAAACCGTTTCGACCTGATCGCCTTCATCTTTACGCAGCAGGCCGTGATCTACAAAAACACAGGTCAGCTGCTTACCCACTGCTTTATGTACTAATACTGCCGCAACGGAAGAATCAACTCCGCCGGACAATGCACAGAGAACTTTTTTATCGCCAACGGCCTCTTTAATCTCGGCAATTTTACGCTGTGCAAAACTGCTCATAGTCCAGTCACCTTTAACTCCGCAGACGTCAAACAGGAAATTAGAAATCATCTTACGTCCAAATGGTGTATGCTCCACTTCAGGATGGAACTGCACTCCATATAATTTACGCAAATCATTAGCCATTCCGGCTACAGGACATTCACTTGTATCAGCAGTTACTACAAATCCCTCCGGGACCTCTGACACATAATCAGTGTGGCTCATCCAGGAAATATTGTGCTCTTCGATATCCTTAAAAAGAATATTATTTTTATTGAGTTTTACAGCCGTTTTCCCGTACTCACGCACATCAGCGCTTTCAACTCTGCCTCCCAGCGTCTGAGTCATCAGCTGATGTCCATAGCAAATACCAAGTACAGGTACGCCTAGTTCAAATACGCCAGGATCGATCTTAGGAGTATCATCACCATAAACACTATTAGGCCTGTAAAGATGATCCCTTTAGGGTTTTTAGCTTTGATTTGTTCTAAAGTGTAGGTATAGGGAACTATTTCACAGTAAACGCCGCATTCCCTTACACGTCTGGCGATCAATTGGTTATACTGACCGCCGAAATCGATAACTAAGATCATTTCATGGTTACCTGTTTGCATATTGCTGTAAGCCTCCTCAAAATAATTTAACTAATAATGTATAATATAATATCATACAATAATCACGCTGAAATTGCAATGCAAAAGGCCCCGTACAATAAGTACGGGGCCTTGGACTTTCAATGTACAGATGTAAATTTATTACATCATACCCGGCATTCCGCCACCCATCGGCATACCACCCATAGGAGCAGCGCCTTCTTTTGCAGGTTTATCAGCAACAACAGATTCAGTAGTCAAAACCATAGCTGCGATACTGGCTGCATTTTGCAGAGCACTGCGGGTAACCTTAGTAGGATCAACGATACCAGCTTCGATCATATCAACGTATTCCTCGGTCAAAGCGTTAAAACCAAAACCTCTGCGGGAACGTTTAATCGTATCAACGATAACTGCGCCTTCCAATCCGGCATTATAAGCTATTTGACGTACCGGTTCTTCAATAGCGCGTTTAACGATTTCTACGCCGGTTTTTTCATCGCCTGTTACTTTGATTTTGCTTAAAGCAGTTTGCACCTGCAGCAGAGCAGTACCGCCGCCTGCAACAATACCTTCAGCAACTGCTGCACGAGTAGCGTTCAAAGCATCTTCAATACGCAGTTTTTTATCTTTAAGCTCAACTTCAGTAGCAGCACCAACTTTAATAACAGCTACGCCGCCTGCAAGTTTAGCCAAACGCTCTTGTAATTTTTCTTTGTCAAATTCAGAAGTAGTTTCAGGGATCTGAGCACGGATTTGAGCAACGCGTGCTGCAATTTCTTCTTTGTTACCGCCGCCATCAACGATAGTCGTCAATTCCTTGGTTACGCGGACCTGGCTGGCGCTGCCCAAATCTTCCATGCTGGCGCTGTCAAGCTTACGTCCAACTTCTTCGCTGATAACTGTTGCTCCGGTAAGAATAGCAATGTCCTGCAGCATAGCTTTACGGCGATCACCGAAACCAGGAGCTTTAACAGCTACAGCCTTGAAGGTACCGCGAAGTTTATTCACAACCAAAGTGGCCAAAGCTTCGCCTTCAATATCTTCAGCGATAATAAGTAATTCCCGGCCGCCTTGGACGACTTTTTCAAGTACAGGCATAATATCCTGAATCATAGTAATTTTACGGTCTGTGATGAGTACGAGCGGGTTGTTAAGAACTGCTTCCATTTTATCAGGATCTGTTGCCATATAAGGAGAAATATAACCGCGGTCAAATTGCATACCTTCAACAGTCTCCAGGCAGGTTTCCATAGTTTTGGATTCTTCAACAGTAATAACACCGTCGTCGCCGACCTTTTCCATAGCGTCAGCAATCAGACCGCCGATTTCTTCATCAGCTGCGGAAATAGATGCAACCTGAGCTTTAGCTTCTTTAGTCTCAACCTTTTTAGAAACAGCCTGCAGTTCTTCTACCAAAACGTCAACAGCTTTTTGAATACCTTTTTTCAGCACCATTGGATTAGCGCCGGCAGCAACATTGCGCATGCCCTCACGAACCATAGCCTGTGCCAAAACAGTAGCAGTGGTAGTACCGTCACCGGCAACATCGTTAGTTTTTGTAGCAACTTCTTTTACAAGCTGCGCACCCATATTTTCAAACGGATCTTCAAGTTCAATATCACGGGCAATAGTTACGCCATCGTTAGTAATAGTTGGGGCGCCAAATTTCTTTTCGAGCACTACATTACGTCCTTTAGGACCAAGGGTTACCTTTACTGCATCTGCTAATGCATTGACACCGCGTTCTAAACTACGGCGAGCTTCTTCATTAAATTTTATTTCCTTTGCCATTTCAAATACACTCCTTTATATTTCACTTTTTTAGTAAAAAATCATTACTTAGAGAACAGCAAGCACATCGCGTTCGCTGAGGATCAAATAATCTTTACCGTCATATTTAAATTCAGTTCCGGAATATTTTGCAAATACAACCTCATCGCCAGCTTTAACTTCAGGAGCGACACGAGTACCGTTATCCAGCACTTTACCTGCGCCTACGGCAACGACCTTACCAGTTTGCGGTTTCTCTTTAGAAGCCGTATCCGGCAAATAAATACCGCTGGAAGTTTTTTCCTCTTTTACTGTAAGTTCTACAACGATGTGATCTGCTAATGGTTTCAACATTTTCAAGTCCCCTTTCAGATGCCTATATAAATTTTTTATTTTTCTTTTGTTAGCACTCATTATTGTCGAGTGCTAATTACATTTATTATTATATCCGTTTCCTAAAAAAATGCAAGACAATTCCTGTAAAATTTTTTGACAAAAAAGTGAAAAATTCACGCAGCCTCTCAATTACTCCTGCGTGAATTTTTTATATTTATTTATTTTTTAATGCTGATGCAATTAACGCTTCAGCCAACTCCTTAATGGAAATACGCCTGTTCATACTGTACTGCTGCATTTTTCGATATGCTTCCTGTTCCGTAAATCCATGTGCTGACATTAAAATTCCTTTAGCCCGGTCAAGCAGTTTTCTTGTTTCCAAACTTTCTTTTAATAATCCCAGCTCAGCCCCCATGGCTTTGATTTCTTCAAAACGGGAAATTGCTATCTCCATTGCCGGAAATAACTGTTCTTCACGAACCGGCTTCACTAAATATCCCAATACACCCGAACTTTTTGCCTGCGATACAATCTCCTGTTGACTGTAGGCTGTCAGCAAAAGTACCGGAGCCAGATGCTCGTCGGTAATGATTTTAGAAGCTGTAAGCCCATCCATTTGCGGCATTTTCACATCCATGATCACAAGGTCAGGCTGCAGAGCTCTCGTCATGGCAACTGCATCTTCACCGTTATTGGCTTCACCTGCAACTTCATGTCCTGCCTCTGTCAGCATTTCTCTGATATCAAGACGAATAAGCGCCTCATCATCAGCTAAAACAACTTTCAAAGTATTTTTCATTCTGACCCCTCCAACTCTGACGGTATGGTAACTACAGCACAAGTCCCCTGTTTCAGGGCTTCTATTGTAAAAGTACCGCGAAGATCTGCTTCCACCATAGTTTTTATTATTTTCAGGCCTAAACTGGTTTGCTTATCTAAAACAAAACCCGGCGGCAAACCATTACCGTCATCACAGATTTTTAAGCAATAACTTCCGGGGATTTTATAAAACTCAACATCAAGCCGGCCGCTGCTGCGGCCGGCAAAAGCATGGTCCAGTGAATTTTGCAGAAGCTCGTTCAGAACCAAAGCAATGCTTGTTGCTTTATCGGAAGGCAGTAAAACATTATCCGCTTTAAAGCTTGTCTGCAATTTAAAATTAGGGTCTGCCATACTGGCAATAATGGCTTCATAAATCCCCTGCGCTGCCACAGCTACATCAATTTTACCGCTATCCTGCTGTGAAAGAAATTCATGTACAACAGCGATACTGGTAACCCTGTTAATACAGTCACGCAATACCAGTTTTGTTTCGTCTGTATGAGCCCTGCGTGCCTGCAGCCTCAGCAGGCTGGCGATAGTCTGCAAATTGTTTTTAACGCGATGATGTATTTCCCGAATAACTACAGATTTGATAAGCAGCTCTGTATCTTTCTTTTTCAGCTCTGTTATATCCTGTAGAATAACAATAGCGGCCGCTGTATCAGGCCTGTTCGTAACAGGGATCACCCTCATTGCAAGCAGCAGTCCCTGCATGTCTATTTCCTTTCCTTCAGCGACACCCGTCTTCAGCACCATACCAACCAAAGGCCAGTTGATCTGCAAACTGTTTGTCCTTCGTCCAACTAAATTAGATAAGCCCTGCACTTTAAAAAGATGTCTGGCCGTCCTGTTCGCGGCTATAATGACCTTGTCCTTATCAACAATCATCAACCCGTCGCCAGGCAGCAATCTGCCGTAATAATTACTGCTCAAAATCTGTCGGCCGGTATTTTTTAAAAACTCCACTGCCGTCATAATGAAAAGTTCTTCCGGTTCATTGGTATCAAAAGCAACTACGGCAAAACATTTTCCTTTACTATCTTGAATAGGATAAACACGCAAATCGACGAAAAGCCCCAGCGACAGCTCACGTTTCCCTGACAAAGGCACACCTCGCTGCAGTGCCCGCTGCACTAAAGGCTCCTCATTACCGCGCAGTTCGCGACCTGTTTTATCAGGCAGTTCACCCAAAAATTGCGTTCTTGGCAGTTCCTGATGATAAATATACAGAAATTTGGGGTTATCATCCCAAACATACATCGTTATGCATGCATGAGCAACATCGGCAGCAAAAGCTGCGCCGACTTTCATAGAGGATAAAATATTTTTTTGTTCTACAGTCAAATTCTTGGGCATATCATTTATTCCCCTGTTTCTTATTACCTTGTTTATCCCCATCAATCCACAGTTTTTTCCACATTATCCACAGACTTATGCACAGCAAGAACTGTTTTTTAGCTATATTTCAGCATTTTATCCACAAAATCCACAAGTTCTTTTACTTCAGTGGACACTGTTCAACCTAATTTTAACGATGGAACAGCGTTCAAATCCAGAGGACTATACTCACCGTTCTGATACATAAAATAACCACGGCAAGCTATCATTACAGCATTATCAGTGCATAAAATTGGAGTTGGATGTACCAAACTTGCTCCAATCCCGCCTACAGCATCAGCTAACGCTGTTTGTAAATGTTTATTAGCCGAAACACCACCGGCCAGAACTATTTTTTTCAAACCGGTTTCCTGCAGCGCATGCACACTTTTCTGCACCAGCACATCTACAATCGCTTCCTGAAATGAAGCGGCCACATCGGCTTTATTTACTTCACGGCCTGCCTGCTGTTCGTTATGCAGATAATTGATTACAGCTGACTTTAAGCCGCTGAAACTAAACTGATAATCTTCCTTCAAAAGTGCCCGCGGAAAATCGATCGCCTGCGGATCCCCCGCTGCCGCCAATTTTTCTATTTCCGGTCCTCCTGGATATTGCAGACCCATCACACGTGCAATTTTATCAAAAGCTTCACCTGCAGCATCGTCACGAGTTTGTCCCAGTAATTCAAAGCTGTTATAATCAGTTACCTTTAGCAGCGCCGTATGCCCGCCGCTTACTACTAAAGCCATAAAAGGAGGTTCCAGATCTTTATCATTCAAAAAATTGGCAAAAACATGTCCCTCCAAATGATTGACACCAATCAGCGGCTTGTCATTAGCCCAAGCCAGCGCTTTGGCAGCCGATACACCAACTAGAAGCGCCCCTACAAGCCCTGGTCCATAAGTTACTGCGACAGCGTCTATTTCTTCCAGCTTCACATTAGCCTGACGCAGTGCTTCGTCAATAACCGGCAAAATATTTTCAATATGTTTACGCGAAGCTATCTCCGGTACAACACCGCCAAATTTTCGATGGATAACAATCTGTGAGGAAATAATATTCGAAAGCACTTCACGTCCATTTTTGACTACGGCAGCCGCAGTTTCATCACAACTGCTTTCAATGCCCAAAATATACACGTCTTCAGACATCAGGCTTACCCTCCTTATATAACCACATGATTATTGCATTTTCATGATTATCTTCATAATAATTTGGTCTTATCCCCTCGCTGGCAAAACCGCAGGTCAAATAAACCTTTTGCGCTGCAATATTGCTCTCACGCACTTCCAAAGTCACCGCCACAGCGCCAAGTTCCCATGCCTTATTGATCAGGGCTGCTGTCAAACGTGTTCCCAAGCCGTGTTCACGTTCTTCAGCAGCAACCGCGACTCTGGTTATCTGCGCTTCCCCTGCCACCAGCCAAAACCCGGCATAACCAAGAATACGCCCAGCATCTTCTAAAACAAGATATGTTGTTAAGCTGTTATTCAACTCATCCAGCCACATACTTGGGCTCCAGACATCAAAAAAAGACTTTTCATCTATGCTGCTGACAGCAGTCAAATCTGCCGCTGTCAAAGTCCTTATCATTATTCCTGCTGGCGTTTTTCCCATAATTCTTCAGCCTCTGATCTTCTAATATAATAAGGTTCTAAACCAAAAATATCACCGGTATTATCAGGATCATACTCGGCTCCCGCCAAAAGCGCTACCGAGGCAGCCTGCGGCCAACATAAATGTGCTGGAGCCTTTCGGCACCATGAAGGCAAATCGGCAAGGTCAATTTTCTGGCATTCTCCCAATAATAAAGCAGGCATACCCAAAACAGCTATATTTTCCAAAAGCTTCTTGCGATCTACAACTTTGATCTCCTGATGCTCTATGAGTGTCCCCTGCTGCCATTCATAAATCGCCTGATAAAAATTGCCTTTTTGTGCGTCTAAAACAGGTGATAATACATAACCGTCTATCGGCAGATTATAGGCAAGCGCTTTCAGCGTATTGACCCCGCAGATAGGTTTATGCCAGCTATAAGCCATTGCTTCTGCCGATGCCAGGCCAATCCTCAAACCGGTAAAAGACCCCGGCCCCATACTGACTGCTAAAAGATCAATCTCATTTTTAGTGATCTTAGTCCGTGTTAAAAGCTGCTCAAGCTGCGGCATAAGCCCCTCAGAGTGAGTCATGCCCATATTGATCCTATATTCTGCCAAAATTTGTCCATCACGACACAAACCCACGGCACAGACTTTAGTTGCCGTATCAATGGCTAAAGTCAGCATTTTTTTCCACTTCCTCACATAATTCCAGATACCTTTCACCATTAGGGAGCAATTGTATCAAACGGCCTTCCGGAACAATTTTTATGTAGATATCAAGACTTTCTTCAGGCATTTCCTCTAAAAAATTATCCGCCCATTCGATAAGAGTCAGCCCTTCGCCGCCAACATATTCCCCATAGCCGATATTTTCCAATTCTTCAACAGTATTCAGCCTGTATAAATCAAAATGCCTGATCTCCATTTTACCATGATACACATTCATAATCGAAAACGTTGGACTGTTTATTTCACTGGCATCAACCCCCTGTGCCATAGCTATTTCACGACACAAC